>Ga0066672_10000400_pt1 | contig 12898 bp, 10 predicted proteins | sample GraSoiAngelo_121_FD_62292 | JGI IMG/M metagenome (GOLD analysis project Ga0066672, IMG submission 62292) | Grasslands soil microbial communities from the Angelo Coastal Reserve, California, USA - 14_0919_12_20cm | ecosystem: Environmental > Terrestrial > Soil > Grasslands | place: USA...
AGACACATTGCGGCTCAACGTTGAGTTTACCCGCCTGCGCTCGAGTGGCCTCGAGCAAGTCATCAATCATGGATTGAAGCTGCCGCACATTCCTCAAAATGATTTGGAGGTACTCGCGCTGTTCCGGTTTCGTCTCACCCGCCAATCCATCCGCGACAATCGTCACAAATTGATAGATCGCAGTGAGGGGCGAACGAAGCTCGTGCGATACATGGGACAGGAAATCATCCTTCAGCTGTAGCTGCAGTTTCCTGATCTGGTCTGTCTCCACCTGCATACGCTGGCGCTCGATGGCATAGCGCAGGGATCGAAGAAGCGCGTAGGTCTCGATTTGGCCTTTGATGAGATAGTCTTGGGCGCCCTCCTGCAAAGCTTGAGCGGCCAATACTTCGTCGTCCAGGCCCGTCAGCACAACCAGCGGGACGCTGGGCGCGACCGCGTGCGCCTGCCGCACGGCTCCTAATCCTTGTGCATCGGGCAACCCGAGGTCGAGCAAGATAATGTTCACCGCACTCGTCGCAAGATGATGCACGGCCTCGCTCATGCACCCGAGGTGTGTCAATTCGATTTTGAGCGAGCCTGGCTCATTGAGCATCTCGCGCAGCAAACGGGCATCGCCGGCGTTGTCCTCGACAAGAAGAATTCTGATGGTTTTTTCGCTCATCACTTTGCAACGGTCGGGAGTTTGACAATGGCCAGCCAGAAATTGTCGATAGTCTTGACGACTTTCAGGAACTGGTCCAGGTCCACAGGCTTGGTGATGTAGCAGTTGGCATGAAGCTGGTAACTCCGCAGGATGTCCTCTTCAGCCGCCGAGGTGGTCAAGATGACCACAGGGATACTTTTCAGGCTGGGGTCCAGCTTAATTTCCTCCAGAACCTCCCGGCCACCCTTTTTGGGCAGGTTCAGATCCAACAGGATAAGATCCGGGCGAGGCGCATTGGCGTGCTTCCCTTGCCGCCACAGGAAGGATGTCGCTTCCATCCCGTCCGAAGCAACATGCAGGGTGTTTTGCACCTTGGCGTCTCGCAGGGCCTCCTGAGTGAGCCGTACATCGCCGGGGCTGTCTTCCACCAAGAGAATCTCTATGGGCGTGCCGTTTTCCCCTATGTTTATGGCCATTTCATCGCTTTTCCGGGAGAGCAAAGTAAAAGGTCGAGCCCTTTCCGGGCTCGGACTCTACCCACATCCGGCCGCCGTGGCGTTCCGCGATCTTCTTGCACACCGTCAAGCCGATTCCGGTGCCGGAAAACTCTTCTCGGCCGTGCAACCGCTGAAACATAACGAAAATCTTCTCGAAGTACTTAGGGTCGATGCCAAGTCCGTTGTCTCGCATGGAAAAGATCCATTCGTTGCCGCCATTTTTCTTGGCAGATACGTGGACGCGCGGGAGTTCCGCGCTGCGATACTTGATGGCATTGCCGACGACGTTCTGAAATAGCTGTACCAATTGAGCGCCATCTGCAATCACGGTGGGCAGCGGATCGTGCGTGACCACCACGCCGCTCTCCTGGATCGCACCCTCCAAATTCAAGAGCGCCTGTTCCAATGCGGCTTCACTGGAAGTTTCACGCAGCTCCTTTCCTGTTGTCCCCACACGGCAATAGGCCAGCAGATCTCCGATCAAGAGCTGCATGCGATGGGCCCCGTCCACCGCATAAGCGATGAACTCGTCGGCGTCGGAGTCCAGACGCCCCTTGTAGCGTTTGGCCAGGAGCTGCGTGTAACTGGCTACCATGCGCAAGGGTTCCTGCAGGTCGTGCGCGGCGATGTAGGCAAACTGCTGCAGTTCATCATTCGAGCGCTTCAATTCCACCGACCTTCGCTCCCGTGCTTCCTGATGTTTCAGGGCTTCCTCGGATTTCTTGCGCTCGGTGATATCACTCAAGATAGCTATAAAGAAAGTATCTTCGCGGGTCTTCCAACTGGACAGCGAGAGTTCGAGAGGAAACTCTGTGCCGTCTTTTCTCCGGCCGGCCAATTCGACGGTCTTACCGATGACGCGGGCCTCGCCGGTCCTCAGAAAGCGATCCAATCCTTGCCGATGAGGATCGCGGAACCGCTCTGGCATGAGGATGGTGAGTGGCTGGCCAATGATCTCCGTCGGGGAATAAGAAAAGATACGCTCGGCCGCAGGATTGAAGTAGACGATCTTGCCACAGCTGTTGGCCGAGAGAATGGCGTCGTTTGCCGCTTCCGCAAGGTTTCGAAACTTCTCTTCACTTTCCGTGCGCTGGGCCACACGGTCTTCCAGATCTATCGTCAACTGAATTAACCCGGCATTGGTACGCTGCAATTCATCATGCGCTGCCCGGAGTTGCGCCGTTTGTTCATCGATGCGCTGCTCTAATTCCAACGACAGTGCGATCAATCCACGGTTTGTCTCGGCCAGTTCCGCCTGGAGCGCGTGAATGGTTTCCTCGGCATCCGTCGACGGTTGCTGGAAATCGTACTTGGACATTCCGCTTGCCATCTCTCCTAGCAGTCTGCCGACTCCGCTTATGCGCCCTCGGCCGTTCCCGCTAGGTTTCCCGCACGCTTGACCACGACGACGGTGGCATCATCGGTCTCCCGAGCAAATGCGCGCAATAACTCCTGGGCGGCCACCGTGGCTGACGCCTCGGCGAGATGAGGAAAATCGCTCCACCGCCAGTGCGGGATCAGTCCGTCCGAATAAAGCACCATCACATTGCTCAGTTCCTAGCGGTGCTGCGTCACCACTGGACGCCGTGCGTTCAGTCCCAGAACTCCACGCGGATAGACGAAATTCATCGGTTCCGGACTGCCAAACACGCGGGCCTCGACGTTGCCAACGCTGGCAAATGTCAGCGTGGCCCGCCCCCAGTCGAATCGCGCCAACCCCATCACGACACCACGAGTTGCACGACAGGTGCGAGCCACCCCTCGAAAAATTTCGTCGAGTGACTGGTCAAAATGACGCTCGACGTATTGCCGCGCAGCCTGAGCGGCGCGGTAGGCCAACTGTCCGTGACCTAAACCATCGATCACGCCTACCAGTGCGCTCTCCCCCCATTGCTGAATTACGAAGGTGTCACCATTCACGGACATCAACGGGTAGGGACGAGTAGCGACGCCAAAGACAAGCGGGCAGGCTAGCGTAGGTGGAACGTCCAGTCGTAGCCATCGCTTACACACAATGCTCGTACCGGCTCCCGCCCGGGAAGCGACATCAAATTCGTCCATCAGCCGGTTAACCGTGCCCAAACCGCAGCCCAGGCTCCCCGACGTAGAAAAATCGTCGGCGATGGCCTCCTCCACATTGGTGATGCCGGGGCCCTGGTCTTCGGAATCGATCTGAATTCCGGTCCTCCCATCTTCCTCGGCTCGTCGCAGCCGCAAGATGCCGTCTTTCGCGTGCTTGACGAGATTGGTGGCCAACTCGCTGACAACAAGCGTGATTTCCTCCACGGCCCGCTCATCGAAGCCGATTGCCGTGCTCATGGACCTAGCCGCCAGCCGGGCTGTGCCGAGATCGCCGACATCCGAGATCGAGATGGTTTCCTGCACCGCAGGGCGGTCTGTCATGTTCCCTTCCGCCACTTCTTTATCGTAATCTTAGTGCCTTTCCCCACTACGGACTCGATTTCCATCTCGTCCATCAGGCGTTTGGCGCCTGGCAAGCCAAAGCCCAATCCCCCACCGGATGTGTACCCTGGCTGCATGGCTTGGTCGATGTCGACGATGCCCGGGCCATGATCCTCAACAATCAACTCGAGCCCAACTTTGCCGCACCCATTCAGCACCCGGCACCGTACGACCCCGGAGCCCGCATACAGAAAGACATTCCGTGCTAATTCTGAGGCAGCCGTAATGATGCGCGTAACATCCGTGATCCCGAAGCCCAACCTGGTCGCCGCTTCCCGAACAGACTTGCGCACGACTATGATGTCAGTTTCCGTCCTGAGGGCAATTTCTTCGGGAAGGGAATCATTCATGGCTTTTGCACCTGTTGGGACCCATCCCGCAGGATTTCAAACGCCCGATCTACACTCAAGGCGGTCCGCGTCTTGCCCAGCGTCAATCCGAGTTGGGTGAGGGTGATGGCGACACTCGGCCGGATCCCGGTCAGGACCGTGCGTCCACCCATCAAGCCGACCATTCGCGTCGTCTCAGCAATCATCCGGGCGAAAAACGAATCCAGCGAGTCGACGGCCGAGACGTCCAGGACAACGCCCCTGGCTGTCGACCGCTCCATCGCCAGCAATACCCTCTCCTGGAGCGCCGAGACGGTTGCGTCATCCGGGTCGGCAGGCATCGTGACCATGAGGATGTCGCGGACTTTGATGATCGAAAGCCTTTCCTCGCTCATTGCGCATCTTTCCTACCGCTTCCATTGCCGCTAACCATCTGCAAGTTCAGAAGGTTCAGCGCCACGCGCAAGCCCGCCGCAAGCGTAGACCGCGTGGTGATGTTGCCCAAATCGACGCCGAGGTGTGCGAGCGTTTGCGCAATCGCGGGGCGCACACCCGTCAACACCGCTTGAGCGCCTAACAAGCGCACCGCAGTGGTCGTTTCGGCCAAGTGTTGGGCTGTGCGTGTATCGATGGTGGGAACACCGGTGACGTCCAGAAGGGCCACTGCTGAGTCCGTTTCGACAATACGTTCCAGCAACCGTTCCATGAGCTGCTGCGTGCGTTCACTGTCGAGCGTGCCGACCAGCGGCGCCATGAGTATGCCGTCCCAGATCTGAATGACAGGCGTGGAAATCTCAATGATTTCGCGCGCCTGCAGGGTTGCTTTCTCTTCCGCCCGCTTACGCTCGGTCAAATCACGCATAACTTTGCCGAAGCCGCACAAGGTCCCGCCTTGATCGCGCAAGGCGGTAATCACCTGGTTCGACCAGAATCGTGACCCGTCTTTCTTCATCCGCCAACCTTCATCTTCAGACCGACCTTCCGCTGTCGCCACTTTCAGTTCCATTTCGGGCTTTCCACGTTGAACCTCTTCGCTGGGGAAAAAACGGGAGAAGTGCTGGCCGATGATCTCACTTGAGCGATACCCCAGGATGGTCTCTGATCCTGGGTTCCAACTGGCTACCCGGCCGCTGGTATCCAGAATGATGATCGCGTAGTCTTTCATGTTGTCAACTAGCATGCGGAAGTGCTCTGCGGTCGTCTGCAGAACCGCGCCAGCTTGGTTCGCTGCCGAGGGCCTCTCCAACGTGTTCGCTTCTGTGCTCTTGGTCATGGTGATCCTCCTCTTTTTTGTTCTACGGTCCTTCTCAGATTCGATCCGGTCGATCTCTGGCAGAATCGCGGTACCCCCGCGCGGTCACGCCGCCGCCCCCACCCGGGGCAATTGTGACGTACTCGTGTCGGCGCCCAGACGGCTGAAACAACACCGAGGACGAGAAGAAGCACAAGCGCTGCACCGAACGCGAGTTGCACCTTCCGATTCAACAGGGACTTGCTCTTCATTTCACATCACGTTAGGAATGGAAGTTCTATTCCGGACACGACTCTGAGGGCTGAAAGAGGGCAGCCTGTAGCCGCGCGTGCCGGTTTTTTGGAAGGGAACTTAATCCTATACCAGCCTTATGTAGGGTCAAGCTGGGTTTGCAGGCAGGTGTCGAATAGACCACGAGCGGAGAACTTTTGCGTGTGAATGCTTGGAAACCAAGCGAGCCATACAAATTTTACGCGAATGCGGTGCATGGCTCGCGCCGGCGCTCAGTGTCTTTTCAACTTCGTTAGGTCACCAGATTAGGGCTCTTAGAGAGGAGGGCGAATGGACTTTCCACGGGGAACCGCTCAATTCTGGCCACCTTGTCTTGTAGCTTCTTTGCAGGCGCAGCTCTCTACATCAACCTCGTTGAGCAAGCTACAGGCGGGCGACCGTAATGCAAGCTTCTTTGGCGGTGTCCAGCTCCGTGTTCTCAATCGCGGCGTGGCTCGTGGGAGGCAGTGGCTTGTGGCTTCTGGCGGCATTCTGATCGGAGCGGTTGTTCGCTTCACCTTTGTTGCCATCGTGCCAACGGACAAGCAGTTGCTCGATCCAGCCCTCGACAGAAAGTCAGACCGAACGAGACAGCTGCTCTCGCAGTGGGCGCGGCTGCATGCGGTACGAGGCCTCTTGAGTTTCCTGCCGCCCATAATCTTTTTGTACGTGCTCGGAGTGGATCGCGCCGCTCAAATGCAAACCGGCGCTAAGAAGCGGCTGCGCCGGCCGATGCAGCGGCGACCAAGTGAGGGCCCGATGCGGCTATTTTTTTCTCGCGGTCTGATGTTTTGTTTCTTGTGCGCGCTTTCTTCGCCCCTGGCGTTCGCGCGGACTCCGGAGAGACCACAAGCAAAGTCCCGCGATCCGAGAGTCGAAGAGGGTTACCTCATGGCTCCAACAATCAGCCAGATAAGTGCAACTGCTGCGGCAGCTACTGTCCACCTTAAAGGAGTTTTTATAAAGAGTGAAATAATAAGTATCGCCGCTGACATACCAAAATTAATGTATATGGTTGTGAGTCTGCGGTTGCTATAGGCGGTGCCTAAGGCGCGCGGAAAGGACCAGCACAAGAGGAAAAACAGATAGCTCGCAGTCGTAGTAAGCAGAGGCAGCTGCCTGTTTCAGACGGCGAAATGAACCGATTTACCCCAATGGATTTCTGCCGTATGATGCGGGGTTTAGGGTAACCGCGTGAAGGCACACGGAATGGCTTCTTCTCTCTTGACGTGGAATCACGCTTGGCCCTAAAGCCAGCACGAAACGAAATCTTACACATGGCACAGGTCGAGGCTATGCTTCTACATCTCCGCGAGCCGAGGAAGAGCGGCCGCGCCGCAAGCCGGCGCAGCACACGCTGTCTTTTCCTGACCATCGCTTTTCTTTTCCTTATCTTCGCGAAGAGTTCCGTTGCTCAGACGCGCCCGACGCCAAGACCAGAGGGCTCCCGAGGTTCGTCCGCCCTCAGCTCCCCACTTCTTGAGGCGCGGGTCAGCGAGCTCCTTCGCAAGATGACACTTGAGGAAAAAATCGGCCAGCTCGTCCAGTATTCCGCCGGGCAGCCGACGGGCCCGGGCACCGGCCGCACCGACTATGAAGACATGATCGCCAAAGGCCAAATCGGGGCGCTGTTCAATATCGTGACGGCAAAGCGGACCAACGCCTACCAGCGGATTGCTGTGGAAGAATCGCGATTGCACATTCCGCTCCTGTTTGGCTTGGACGTGATTCACGGCTTCCGTACGGTATTTCCGATCCCGCTCGGGCTGGCCTCCACTTGGGATCCGACGCTCGTGGAGCACACGGCCCGTGTCGCCGGGCGCGAAGCCTCCGCGGCGGGCATTCGCTGGACGTTTTCCCCAATGGTGGACATTGCGCGGGACGCCCGCTGGGGCCGCATGGCAGAGGGGGCCGGCGAAGATCCGTACCTTGGTGCTGCAATGGCGCGCGCATACGTTCGTGGCTATCAGGGCGCCCGCCTCGATGACCCGGAGAGCATCGCCGCCTGTGCCAAGCATTTCGTGGCCTACGGCGCGGCTGAGGGTGGCCGCGACTACAACACCGTCGAGCTTTCCGAGCGCACGTTGCGCCAGGTTTATCTTCCTCCCTTTCAAGCGGCCGTGAATGCTGGCGTAGCTTCACTTATGAGCGCGTTCAACTCGCTGAATGGCCTACCGGCTTCCGCCAATCCCTTCACGCTGAAAAAAATCCTTAAGGAGGAGTGGGGATTCCAGGGCCTGGTGGACAGCGATTGGACTGCCGTGGCCGAGCTCGTTAATCACGGAGTTGCCAGAGACGGAGCCATCGCCGCGCGCAAGGCTTTTCTTGCGGGCGTAGATATGGATATGGCGAGCAGCCTGTATCACGACCATCTGGCGAAACTCGCGCGCTCCGGCGAAATTCCCCAGGCCGCGGTAGATGACGCCGTGCGCCGCGTCCTGCGCGTGAAGTTCGCACTAGGACTTTTTGAGCATCCGTACGCGGATGAAAAGCGGGAGAACACGGCAATGCTCAGCCCTGACAGCATTGCCCTGGCGCGCGAAGCTGCGGAACGGTCCTTCGTCCTGCTGAAGAATTCGGCGGGGGCTGCCGGGGTACCTCTGCTCCCTCTCTCTCCGGACACGAAGACGATCGCGTTGATCGGGCCGCTCGCAGATGATGCAGGCGACATGCTGGGGTCATGGGCAGGCCAGGGCAGGCCAGAAGATGTAGTGACGCTGTACGCTGCACTGTCGCAGCGGATCGGCACAACCCGAATCCGCTATGCGAAGGGCAGTGCAATCATCGAGGGGTCGGACGAGCAAATCGCCGAAGCGGTCCAGCAGGCGCAGCAATCCGACCTGGTGATTCTGGCGCTCGGCGAGAACGCGCCGGAGATGACGGGAGAGGCGGCGTCGCGAGCGCACCTCGGTTTGCCCGGCCGACAGCAGCTGCTGCTCGAAGCGATTGCCGCCACCGGAAAACCTGTCGTGCTCATTCTATTCAGTGGCAGGCCCTTGACGCTGCCATGGACGTTTGAACACGTGCCTACCGTTCTCGCTGCGTGGTTTCCGGGTATGCAGGCTGGGCCGGCTCTTGTGGGCACACTTTTCGGCGAGTCGACGCCGAGCGGAAGGCTTGTGGTGAGCTGGCCGCGAAGTGTGGGGCAGGAGCCCCTGTACTACAACGCGTTGAGTACGGGACGTCCAGCGGGCGACACGGATCTGAGCCGGCCGCCGCCGGGCGGCACCGCGAAGTATGTGTCCCGCTACATCGACGAGCAGAACAGCCCACAGTTTCCCTTTGGTTTTGGGCTGTCCTACACCAGCTTCCGCTATGGCCAGCCACAGATCAGCGTGAAGGAAGTGAGCGCCCGAGCTTTGAATCAGGAACTTCGTTTAAGTAAGCGGCAAGCGGGCGGCAGCGTGAGCGTCAGCGCCGAAATCACGAACACCGGCGCGCGTGAGGGCGAGGAAACTGTGCAGTTGTATGTGCGCCTTCAGGGCACGAGCGTGGCGCAGCCGGTGCGCGCCTTGAAGGGTTTCCAGCGCATTAGACTCGCCCCCGGGGAAACGCGCAAGGTGACTTTTAACTTGAGCGCAGACTCCTTCTCTTTTTGGAACGATCAAAACAAGTTTGAAGTCGAGCCAGCGTTGGCAACGATCTGGATCAGTCCCGACTCGGCGCGCGGCTCCGCGGTGACTCTAGAGATCGGGAAATAGGGGAAAGGCCGATGGCCAGCAGCTCCAAACTCACCAGAAGAGAGATGCTGCAGCTTTGTGGAACGGGCCTGCTTTCCTCGGCGCTGGTGGGCTGCCGGCAAAAGACGGCGGGAACGTTTGTGAATCCACTCGGAACTCCCTATGAGGGAACCAACGAGCAGCTTCTGGACGAGATCCAGCGTGCCGCGTTTGATTTTTTCTGGAATGAAGCGAGCCCCAATACCGGCCAGGTGAAAGACCGGGCCCTCTCCAACGGGAACGATTCACGCCGGATGTCCAGCATCGCGGCGACGGGCTTCGGGCTGGCAGCTCTTTGCATTGGAGACCGGCGAGAATACGGCAGGCCGGCGGATATCGCGGACCGGGTGCGCAGGACACTGCGCTTCCTCGCGAAAGACCTCCCTCACGAGCACGGCTTCTTCTATCACTTCATCGACATGGAGACGGGCCAACGCTGGACAAACTGCGAGCTCTCGTCGATTGATTCCACGATCCTGCTCTGCGGCGTACTCACCGCGCGGCAGTACTTTGCCGATCAGGAGATCAAGGACTTGGCCACGGCGATCTACGAACGGGTTGATTGGCCGTGGATGCAGAACAGCGGCCGAACTCTTTCGATGGGGTGGCTGCCGGAATCGGGGTTTCTGGATGCTCGGTGGGAACATTACTGCGAGCTGATGATGATCTACCTGCTGGGGATCGGTTCGCCGTCGCACCCCTTGCCGGCTGACACGTGGAACGCGTGGACACGCCCGAAAATTACCTATCAGGGGACGGAATACATCTCCGGCAACGATCCGCTCTTCACGCACCAGTATTCTCAAGCGTGGTTCGATTTTCGGGGAAAGCGCGACGCGTACGCCGACTATTTCGACAATTCCGTGAAGGCGACGAAGGCCCACAAACTGTTTTGCTTGTCCCTGCGCGACCGTTTTCCGGACTACAGCGACGAGCTGTGGGGCATCACGGCTTCTGATTCCATCAAAGGCTATGTCGCATGGGGAGGCCCGCCACCGCAGGGTCCGATCGATGGAAGCGTAGTCCCGTGTGCCTGCGCCGGTTCGCTGCCCTTCCTGTTTGAGGATTGCATGCGCGTCCTGCGCAACATCCGCGGCCGCTACAAGGAGAGAGCCTGGGCGCGATATGGCTTCGTCGATGCCTTCAATCCGCTAACCGGCTGGTACAACCCCGACGTTATCGGGATCGACTTGGGAATCACGATGCTGATGGCGGAAAACCACCGCTCCGGTTTCGTTTGGAAGACCTTCATGAAAAACGCTGAGCCACAGGTCGCCATGGACAAGGTGGGGTTCCACAGCACGTAGATCGTGGCCTTCGCTCTTCAGACGTGCTCTCTTATTCTCCAATCTCGCCGCTCAAAGGTCCAGCAACGCTCAGGAGGGCAAGACGAGCGTGCAATGCTCGCCTTTTTCAGAGTCAAAGGGGAAATCTCGATTGTCTGCTCCAACCATTGCGGTCGCGGTGTTGCGCCGAATCGGAGACAATGGGTCAAAGGCGTTACAGCCGACGATCCTCACTTGATACCGGAGCCTTCGATGATCGAAATGTAGCGGTCCACTGGCAGCTCGGTAAAAACATCCACGCGGCGGCCGCTCGGCTGCGGCCAGCGGATCTCCAACTTGTCGATTTTCGTGCGCCTACCGATCCCCAGCACCTCGCCGTCGCCTGCTTCACTTCGCGCAAGTCCCGCCGGTAGCCCTCGCGCAAGGACAAAATGGCGCGCCCAGAGCCAAACATGCGCTCCCAATAATGAGGAAACGGATGCGGCGGAGCGCTGGCATCCACTTCGATCGTCTCTGCGCGCCCCGGAGTTTGCGTGCAGACAGGCGGAGTGACACTCGACAACGCCAGACTCAGGCAAACTGCACAGAGGAGAGCTTTCGTCTTAGACAGGTTCATCGTGACGGTTCTCCGGTGCGGGTAGAGTGTATGAGAGTGGCGGGTCTTGGCAACCCATCGCTCTCGTGTGGGGAGGCGTTGCTCTTTTTCAGAAGTTGAACCGTGCCTGGAACTCGATCACGCGGCCCGCCAGCCCGCTCGGCGATTGGCCGAAGCGCGGATTCTCGATTCGCGCCTGGTCCGATCCGAAGGCAATGGGCTGCAGGTTGAGTTTGTTGAAGGCGTTGAAGAAGTTCCCGCGCAGTTCGAGGCTGGCGCCCTCCCCGAGAAACTTCACGGAGGGCAGACTGAACTTCTTTACAACACTGAAGTCCAGACCGAAGTAGTGCGGTCCTCGGAAGGAGTTGCGTCCGATGCCCGGCGCAACCCTGTCACAGATATCGAAGTATGGCGCTCCTTGAAGCGGTCGTCCGTTGGTCGGATCGCAGTTCCCGTTCCGGACGATCCCCGGGAAGTTCGCATCGGGTATAAGAAACGCACCGTTTGACGTATCGCTGCCCGGCTGTTTCAGGAGCGCACTCGGCCGAGTCGGATTGATGGTATCCGCATTAGTTATAGCCACGGAGTTGAGTAGGCCAGTCACGGGCGTCCAAGGGAAGCCGCTATGTGCACTGAGGATCCCGTTGATCTGCCAACCGCCGAAGACCCTGCCGATCCAGTCGGCACGGGTCCGGAAGACCGGCAGATCCCACAAACCAAACACACTCACGTAGTGTTTCGTATCGAAATCGGACGGCCCGTGCTCGTTCTGTGGACGCGCCGGGTCGGTCTGGTTCGTCTGCGCGCCGGGCCCTTCGCTCGAGAGTTGGTCAATGCTCTTGCTGTAGCGGTAGTAAAAGCTGAACTGCAAGCCACCGGAGAACTGCCGGCGCATTTGCATGTTGAGTGCGTGATAGTTCGAGTTGACGTCGCTGGTGGGTAAGAACACCGCAAAGAAAGCCGGATTCGGCTTTTGCAGGAAATTCTGATTCACCAAACGGATCAGCTTGTGGCCGGCGCTCCCCTGATAACCGGCCGTCGCGATCAGTTTCCACGGCAAACGGTGCTCCACGTCGAAGGAGTAGATGTAGACGTAGGCGTTGCGGAACTTGGGCGAGCCGCCATAGATCTCGACAGCCTGATCGAAGGTGCAAGCCTTGTCCCCGCAGACCCCTCCGTTCTTCGGGTCAATCCCGAAGCCGAGGGCGGGGTTTATCGGATAACTCGTCGCTGAATTACTGCTGCCCAGCGTATAGAGGATCGTACCGCCTGCAAACGGCGAGCCGAAATCCGTCGAAGCCGTGCCGCAGCAGATGTTGAACCGGGCAAATGCCGGTGGATTCCCGCGCGCATTGGCGAAGAGCACATCATCGGTGCGGTTGTACGCTACACCGAAACCACCTCGCACGACCGTGGTTTCATGGAATCGCGACGGACTCCAGGCGAGGCCGATGCGCGGCCCAAAATTGTTCCTGTCGGGTTGGATGAGGCGCGAAGCAAGGCCGACTTTCGAATCCACCAGGCCGGTAGACCCAAAAGTCAAATTGGATAGCTGGTCCTTCGTGTCGCTGAGCGGCGGGTAATACTCGTAGCGGAGGCCGAGATTCAGCGTGAGATTCGGCTTCACCTTCCAGTCGTCCTGGAAAAAGAAAGCGGTGGCCTTCGATCGCAGGTACCGCTGCGCCGCGGCGGGCCCCCCGGTCCGCGGGTCCGCATTGATACCCTCGAAGATGGGCGTGTCGTTCGCAAAGTTCCAGAGGCGGAAGTTGCTGTAGATCGGCCGGGCACCTCCGAGCAGGTTGTTGTTGTCCTGCTCCGCGCTGAGATCGAAGCCGAACTTC
>Ga0066672_10000406_pt1 | contig 12857 bp, 10 predicted proteins | sample GraSoiAngelo_121_FD_62292 | JGI IMG/M metagenome (GOLD analysis project Ga0066672, IMG submission 62292) | Grasslands soil microbial communities from the Angelo Coastal Reserve, California, USA - 14_0919_12_20cm | ecosystem: Environmental > Terrestrial > Soil > Grasslands | place: USA...
AAAGACCAGGCTTCGTTCCGACAACCCGCCCGATCGGCCGGCGCGCGAGAAGCGCGAGCGAAACGCCGGTGGCACCAACGGCCAGGCGCACGAACGTCTCCAGCCGGACGTACCAGTCACGAGGCATGAAGAAAGACGGGAGGAAATGTCGATCGAGCCAGGACTGGTTCGCCGCGACGGCGCACAGGACGAGCGCCGCGCCGACGATCGTCGTCGCGATCTCTACCGTGAGACGACCGAGCGAGGACCGGGACGAGGCGATGCCGTCATTTCGAAACACGAACGGATTCACGACTTCACACTATGCTAGTCTCGCGAGTCATGATGCCTGCAGTGAAACGAGGAGCGCCGCTCGACCGGATCATGCGGCCGATTCATCGATGGGTGTGGGGCGACGCCGACCGGCGCCTGCGCAAGCTGCTCGCGTTCGCCGAAGTAGAAACCGACGGCGGACGCGATATCCTGCGCGCCGCCGAAGTGACCCCGGATCCGCTGCTGCGGCGGCTCTATCTCGAGCATGCGATCGACGAGCTGCATCACGGCGATCTGTTTCGTCAGCGCAGCCTCGCCCTCCTTCGGGCGCGGCAAAACCATCGCCGGGTTCTGCCCGACGGAAACCCGCTTCCCGGCGGCCACGGCCTGGACGATCTCCGCATCGACGGCGAACCCGATCATCGCCTGCTCGCGTTCCTGCACGTCGCAGAGAAAGCCGCCGCCGGCCGTTTCGCGATCTATCGCGAGATGGTCGACGACGATCCCGAGACGCGCGCGATCTTCGAACAGATCCTGCGCGACGAAGTGTTCCACATGAACTACACGTACACGCAGCTCGCGCGCGTGTCTCCACAGGGCTACCGGCGCCACGTCTGGCATGCGCGCGCGAAACGGCTCTGGAATCGCTATCTGCGTCTCGCCGCAGCGATCGCCGCGGTGATCGGCAGCGCGATCCTGACAATCATCTATTTTGTGGTACTCCCGCCGTTCGCGTGGCTGGCCAGGCGCGCCGAGCGGCGGGAGCCGATCGGATGGACGCCCATCCCGCGCGACCGGCACCAATCGCCGAGGAGGCAGTACTGACGTGAAGATCCTCGGCATCTCGGCGCACTATCACGATTCCGCCGCGGCGCTCGTCGTCGACGGCGTGCCCGTCTGCGCGGTTCAGGAAGAGCGGCTGTCGCGGCGCAAGAACGACGCGTCGTTTCCGGTAAACGCCATCGACTGGTGCCTCGAGCGCGCCGGGATCGATCCGGCGGATCTCGATGCCGTCGTCTTCTACGAGCGCAGCATGCTGAAGTTCGAGCGGATTCTCACGTGCACGCTGCGTGCGTTCCCTCGATCGTGGCGATCGTTTCCGAATGCGATCAACAACACGCTCGGCGAGAAGGTCTGGGTGCGCGGCATCATCTCGTCTCACCTCGGAGTGCCGCGCCGGAAGATCTTCTTCACCGATCACCACGCGTCGCATGCGGCGGCCGCGTTCGTGACGGCGCCGACCCTCCGCGCGGCCATCCTCACGGCTGACGGCGTCGGCGAGTGGGCCACGCTCACGGTCGGCCGCGGCGAGCGCCGCGCCGACGGCAGCACCGACATCGCTCTCGACCGCGAGATCCGGTTCCCGCATTCGCTCGGGATGCTGTATTCCACGTTCACCGCGTACCTCGGATTTGCGGTCAACGAGGACGAGTACAAGGTGATGGGGCTCGCCGCCTACGGGCGGCCCGTCATGACGGACCACGTCCGGAAGCTGATCCGGCCGACCGCGGACGGCGCGTTCGCGCTGGCGCCGGAGTACTTCGAGTTCCAGACGACGGCGAGTCGATCGTATTCCTCGAAGTTCGTCGATCTGTTCGGACCGCCGCGCAACGCGTACGATCCGATCGATCTGCAGTCCTCGGAGGGGCAGCGCTTCGCCGACTGCGCGGCGAGCGTGCAGCGGGTGCTCGAGGACACGCTGCTGGACATCGCGCGGCTGCTCCGCCATGAGAGCGGTCTGCGGGATCTGTGTTTCGCCGGCGGCGTGGCGCTGAACGGCGTCGCGAATGCGCGGATCCTGGCCGAGTCCGGGTTCGAGCGCGTGTTCGTTCCGCCGGCGCCCGGCGATGCCGGCTGCGCGCTGGGTGCGGCGCTGTACGCCGATCGCATCTACTTCCGCAACCCGGATCGAAACGTTCCCGATCATCCGTTCTGGGGTCCCGCCGCCGACGCGGACGAGCTCGCGCGCGCTGCGCGCGACGACAGCCAGCTCGTCGAGACGCTCGACGACGGCTCGCTCATCGAGCGCGTCGCCGACGAGCTCGCCGACGGGCGCATCGTCGGCTGGATGGACGGCGCCTGCGAATTCGGGCCGCGGGCGCTCGGGCATCGCAGCATTCTGGCCGCGCCGCACGCGCGCGAGATGCGCGATCGGATCAATCGCGACATCAAGTGCCGCGAAGAGTTCCGTCCGTTCGCGCCGGTCGTGCCGATCGAGGCGCTGGATCGCTTTTTCGACGTGCCGTCCGGCGGCGCGCGGCTGGCGCGCTTCATGTCGGGCGTCTTTCCGGTTCGGGACGAGTGGCGATCGCGGCTCGCCGCCGTCACGCACGTCGACGGGTCGGCGCGCGTCCAGGCGCTCGAACGCGAGATGGCGCCGCGGCTGCACGCGCTGCTCGACGCGTACGGCCGCCGCACCGGCATCCCGGTGCTGCTCAACACCTCGTTCAATGTCGCCGGAGAGCCGATCGTCACGCGTGTGCTGGAGGGATATACGACATTCCGCCGCTGCGGCCTCGACGTGCTCGTCGCCGGATCGACGTTGTTGATGAAGCGCGCGGCGGCGCCGGCCGCAAAGCCGCTGAAGGAGGACGAACAATGGTGGTCAGAAAGCGCAGCGGGATCCGGCGCCGTCTGATCATGCTCGCGAGCGCCGGCGGGTCGATCGCCGATCTCGCCTACGGATTGTGGCACGGCGACTCCGGGAAGCGCTGGCTCGTGCCGCTCGCCGTGTTCCTCTGCCTGTTCGGGCTGATTCTGATTCTGGCCACGACCGTCGAGGCGCTCGCGCCGTTCATCTACGCCATCTTCTGATGGACGCATTTCGGGAGCTGCTCGCCTGCCCGTCGTGCGCAGGTGCGCTGACAATCGAGCTGGCCTGCCGCGCGTGCGGCAGTCGCTTCGACGCGCCCGACGGCATCCCAAACCTGCGGCTCCCCGCCGACGAACGCACCGAAACGGTGCGCCGGTTTTACGAGCGCGCGCCGTTCCCCGGCTATCCACCGCGCGACAGCCTTCACGCGCTCCGCCTCCGGGCCGGGCAAAACGCGTTCGCGCAGCTGCTCGATCGGGCCATCCCCGGAGACGCCCGCATCGTCGAGATCGGCTGCGGGACCGGTCAGCTGTGCCTGTATCTGGCGCGCGCGGATCGCATCGTCGTCGGCGCCGACCTGACGCGCGCCTCGCTCCTGCTGGGCGCAGCGGCCGCGCGACGCTTCGGGCTCCACCGCGTCCAGTTCGTCGAGACCGATCTCAATCGGCCGGGTCTCAAGACCGGCGCCTTCGACGTCGTCTACTCCTCCGGCGTGCTCCATCACACGCCGAATCCGCGCGCGTCGTTCTCCCGGCTCGCGAAGCTCGCGCGCGAGGGCGGAATCATCGTCGTCGGCGTCTACAATGCGCTCGCGCGGCTGCCCTCGCGTGCTCGAAAGCTCGTCGCGCGCCTGTCGGGTTTCCGACTGATCCCGTTCGATCCGATCTTGCGCGCGCGACAAACCGAGGCGTCGCGACGGGAGGCCTGGCTGCGCGATCAATATCGACATCCTGAGGAACACTGTCACACGATCGGCGAAGTGCAGCGCTGGTTCACGGAGAACGACGTCGAGTACCTGCGCGCGTATCCGAGCGCCGTGCTCGGCGACGAACCCGAGCATCTGTTTTCACGCGCGGCGGACAATTGGTCCGTCGAGAACTGGCTGGCGCAGCTCGGTTGGATGCGGACGCTCGGACGCGAGGGCGGTCTGTTCTTCAGCGTCGGTCGGCGTCGCTGAACGGTTTTACCGTGGAGCGCCCAGCAGACCTTCGGCCTTCAGCATCAGGCCCATGCGAGTCTGGGCATCCTGCAGACCCTCATCGTTGATTCGCTGCATCAAGGCGGCAAGATCGGCGGCCGCGCCGGCGGCGCTGGCGGTGTCTGTCGCCGCGCGGATTCTCTGAGCGGCCGCGACGGCCTGATCCACCCATTGCAGCACGTTCGAGAGTGACGAAGACACCTGCGCGGCCTGCGTCGTAATGTTGATCGTCGCGCCTTCGGCGCTGGCTGCGAAGTCGAGATGCTGCAGCGCGCCGGCCGCCGCTTTCCTGACGCCGTATCCAGCGCCAGGGCCCGCCCGTTCGACAGCGGGATCGAGCGCATTCAGGACGTGACCGGCGTGCAGCTTGATGTCGTCGAGACTCGTGCTGTTGACGGCGAGTCGCGCGTGCAAGACAGCGACTCTGGCCTCATCGACCGCGACCGGCAGGAATCCACGCGCGCCGGGCGTGTCGCGCCAGTTGGTCATCACATGGCCGATATGGAGATGCGCCGGAATCGCTTCGACTCTCGTGACGAAGATGGCGTCGCCTTTCCATTCTCCCGTGAGCTTCACCGGCCGGCCGGCGTACAACGGAAGGCCCATCGCATCCTGATTTGCGATCGGCAACACGCGGTCGTTTCGATCGACGAGCACATATTTGGCCAGCGCGCCAATGCAGAAGAGGAGGCACTGTCGATCGGTCAACTCGCCGGCCCCGAGCGACGTCGAGGGGCTCGCACGATGGGACGCGCCGCACATGCTGTCGGAGATCTTGCCGGTGAACGTCTGCTCTGCTCGCGCCGGCATCCCGCTCGCGCACGCAAGGGATAGGGCCACGAGGACACGAAAACGCGAAGAAGACACAGTAGAACCAGCTACTCAGCGGCGCCCAGTTTTTTCAGCAGCGCCACCGTGCTCGGGTGGGCCAGCTCGATCGGAGGCTCGAAGCCAAGAGAATCGGCGCCCGCCGGAGCGGCGGCTCGCCCTCTGCCGGCGGTTGAACCGAACATCGCCGCCAGGATCGGCGTAATCCCACGCGTGTTCTTCGTGTTGACCGCCGCGCCGTGCTCTGCGAGGAATTGCACGACCGTGTCGTGTCCGAGGGCCGCCGCGACGTGCATGGCGGTATCGCCCGTCTGGCTTGCCGCGTTCACGTCGCCGCGCAGGTCGACCGCTGCCGCGACGGCGTCGCGCACGCGGCTTTCAGGTTCGACCTTGCCGAAATCGATCGTCTCGACTCCGCGCCGGCTCGCGGTCCTGCTCGATCCGATCCCGGCCGCGAGCATCACCGCATCCGCGCCGTTCGGCATCGTCAGCCGCGGATCGGCGCCGGCAGCCGCGAGCACCCGCATGATGTCCGGCTCGAGGAACTTCGCCGCCAGCAGGTAAGGCGTTGATCCGATCAACGTCGCCGGCAGATTCCAATCCGTGGTGTCGCGCCGCATCGGCGTGCCCTTCGTCATCCGAAGATTCGGATTGGCCCCGCGACCGAGGAGTGCCTTCACGAGGTTGAGATCGCTTCTCAGGATCGCGGCATGCAGCGCCGTGTATCCACCGCCCAGCGCGTTGGGATCCGCGCCGTGCTCCAGCAGACGCGCGGCAACGCCGCTGTTCGCGCTGTGGACGGCGAGGACGAGGGCGGTGACGCCGTCCGGCTGCGAATCGTTCGGGTCGGCACCCGCCTTCAACAACAGGGTCGCGGACTGCTCGTCGCCGGCCCTGGCGGCGAACAGTAATGGCGTGGCGCCGCCGCGCAGCACTGTGTAGTTCAGCTCTTCCCGCCCCGCACGCTGCGTCTGCTCGCCGACGACGGTCTGGGCGTAGGTGAGGGAGCGGGCGCGAAGGTCGGCGCCGGCTTCGATGAGGAGCTCGACGACTTCGGGATGCCGTTGTGCCACCGCCCACATCAGCGCGGTCTGCTGGTGCTCGTGTTCCTTCGCGTTGACGTCCGCGCCGTGAGTCAGCAGCGCCTTCACCGCCCCGGCATCGCCCGCGCGGGCGCACGTCATCAGCGCCGTCTCGCCGTTCAGCAGCGTTGCGCGCGCGTCGGCGCCGGCCGCGAGAAGCCGCTCGACCATCGCGGCGCTGCGGTTCGTGCACGCCAGATGAAGCGGAGTGATCCCGAGATCGTTGACGACGTTCGCGCGCGCGCCAGCCCGGATCAGCAGATCGGCGATCGCGAGGTCGTCGCGATGCGCCGCCCAATGGAGCGCGGTCGCGCCATCGCCCTGCGCCGCGTTCACGTCGATTCGTGCAGGCCGCCCCTTCAGCAGGGCGCGCACCGATTCAACATCTCTGTTCTTGACGGCCTGGATCAGCCGCAGATCCGCGGTCGCGGCTGCGGCGATCGCGCTCGACGTGATGACGAGAACCGCCAAACAGACGGTCGCCAAACGCGTAGCGCAGCCCGTCCGGGCTGCCGCGCGCTCGTCGGCAGGCCTGAAGGCCTGGGCTACAGCCGGCCATTGGCGGCCCTGAAAGGGCCGCCCCACATCACAGAGAAAGGATCCGCGCATCGATTCTTCCCGTGCTGTCGCCGATCTGGTCGCAGTGGACCTCGAACTGATCCAGCAGCGTCAGGTGCAGATTGGCCAGCGGCGTGTTCCTGAACCGGATGTGCCGACCGCCCTTGAGACTCCCGGCGCCCCCGCCTGCCAGGATCAACGGGATATCAATCGGTGAGTGGCTGTTGCTGTCAGCCATGCCCGCGCCGTACATCATCGTCGCGTGATCCAGCAGCGTGCCGTCGCCGTCAGGCGTTGCCCGCAGCTTCTCGAGGAAGCGGGCGAACATCTGCACGTGATACGCGTTGATCTTCGCGACCTTCGCGACCTTCTCGGGCTCCTGCTGGTGATGCGAGATGGGGTGATGCGCGTCGGGCACGCCGATCTGCGGATACGTCATGCCGCTGTGCTCGTGGCCGACCATGAGGGTGATGACGCGCGTGAGATCGCACTGAAACGCCAGCACCTGCAAATCGAACATCAGATTCAGGTGATCTTCCCAGCTCGACGGAATGCCCGCGGGATGATCGACGAGCGGCAGCTCGCGATCGCTTTGCTCCTCAGCCACCTGGATGCGCTGCTCCACGCCGCGAATGGCGTCGAGATACTCGGCCAGCTTCGTCCGATCGCTCTGCGGGAGCACCCCCTGAAGGCCTGCGACTTCCTCGCTGACCGAGTCGAGCACGCTGCGCCGCTGGCGCAGCCGCGTGAGCCGCGCTTTCGGATCCGTGCTGGTGCTGTCGCCGAAGAGGCGCTCGAAGATCACGCGCGGGTTGTTCTGCGTCGGCAGCGGCGTGTTCTGACTCTTCCAGCTGATCGTGTTGGTGTAAGGACACGCGAACCCGGTGTCGCACGCGCCCGCCGTCTCGCCGGATTCGATCGCCAGCTCGAGCGACGCCAGCTGCGTCAGCTTGCCGGTCTCCTGCGCCAGAATCTGATCCATCGAGATGCCGGCATCGAGCCACGTCTCGCTCAACGGGGGCGAGACGTCGGTCAGGAACCGCGTGCTCGCCTTCGCGTGCGCGCCGCCCGGGCGTCCGGGCGTCGGGATGCACTCCAGCCCGCTCACGACGAGCAGGTGCTCGCGAAACGGCGCCAGCGCGGACAGGGTTGGCGTGAGCTCGTAGGCCGCGCCTTCCGTCAACGGCAGGTAGTTCTTCATGATCATGCCGTTCGGCACGTACATGACGCCAAACCGATTGATCGGTCTGGCAGCCGTCTTCTGCATCGCCGAGAGCGCGGGCATCATGCTGTCGAGCAGCGGCAGCGCCAGCATCGAACCGAGGCCGCGCAACACCGTGCGCCGCGGGATCGCCTTTTTCGAGATGATCATCGTGGGACCTTTCCTGGACGCGCGGCCGCATCCGCCGGCTTTGTCGTAACCGCCTCCGCGCCGGAGGTGCTTCGGCGGGACTCCCCGCTCGCGACGGCCATGCTGAACGGTGTGCTCTTGACGATTCCGGCGATGACCGACGACCACGAGTAATCGGCCGGTGCGGCGTCGCGCGCGACGGCCCGAATGGCGGGTATGTCGTGATAGTCGAGGCCGCGGCCGATCGCGTAGGCGAGCAGCTTCCCGCAGAGCGTACGGACGAAGTCTTCCTTGTGGCTGACGAGGAGCGTGCGGAGGCCGGCGACGCCTTCGAACCTGGTGCCGTCGGGAAACGACGCCGACGGATCGATCGGCGCGCCGTCGCTTGACGTCCGCCATTTTCCGACCGCGTCGAAATTCTCGAGCGCGAAGCCGAGCGGATCCATCCGCTGGTGACACGACGCGCACGCCGGATTCTTCCGGTGCATCTCCATGCGCTCGCGAAGCGATCGAGGCTGGCCATCGACGCCGGCTTCTTTCAGCGCGGGAATGTCGGGCGGCGGCGGCGGCGGCGGAGCGCCGAGCAGGTTCGCGAGCAGCCACCGTCCGCGCATCGTGACGGACGTGCGATTGGGATACGAGGTGACGGTCAACAGGCTCGCCTGGCCGAGGAGTCCGCCTCGGGCGCGGTCGGCGAAGGTGACGCGACGGAAATGGCTGCCGTAGATGTTGCGAAGTCCGTAGTGCGCAGCCAGCCGCTCGTTCAGAAATGAATAGTCGGCCGTCAGCAGCTCCACGACGCTGCGGTTCTCGCGTATCTGGCTGCCGACGAACAGCCTGGTTTCCTGCTCCATCGCGTCGCGAAGGTTCTCGTCGAATTCCGGATACAGCTCCGTATCGGGCACGACGCCCGAGAGCTTGCTCAGCTCGAGCCATCGGCTGGCGAAGTTGTCGACGAGCGCTTTCGATCGCGGATCGCGAAGCATGCGCTGCACCTGCTGCTCCAGCGCCGCGGGATCGTGCAGCTTTCCGCGAGCCGCCGCCTCCCGCAGCTCGTCGTCCGGAATGCTGCTCCAGAGAAAGAACGACAGCCGCGACGCCAGATCGAGATCGCTGAGGCGATAGGCGGCGCCTGCCGCCAGGCCTGCGGGCTCGCGTTCCACGCGGAACAGGAAACTCGGAGCAGCCAGAATCCGCTCGATCCCGCGCTGGATGCCGGCGTCAAAGCTGTCTTCCGCCTGCCGTGAGCGAGGCACGCCGCCGAGTCGAAGGGCCCTGCCCTCGTTGTAAAAATCGAGGAGTGTCTGGATGTCGCTTTCGGTCAGCGGCCGCCGATAGGCGCGCGCCGCGAGCGTCGACAGAATGTTCTTCGCGCACGAGACTCCTCTTTGATCCGGGGATCCCTTCCGCCCGGCCGTGTCGTGGGGACGGCAGATGAATGCCTTGCGGCGGCTCGGCGAGTCTCCGGCCGCCGGCACTTCGTACGGACCGCCGATCGACACGATTTCCACCGCAGGATTGCCGTGGTAATACTCGTTGGTCGTGCGTCCGAAACCGGTCTGCGGTGGCTGCAGCACGCCTTCGGGTTCCCAGAATCGCCTGACGAACGACACGCCGACTTCGTGAACACCGGCTTTCACCGGGACGCGCACTTCCAGATGCGCGTCGGCCGTGTGCATGTACTCTTCGAATTCGGGATCGCCCTGCGTATTGCCGGCGAAGTTTTCCGGGTTCGTCATCCCTTTTGCTTCGCCGCCCACGGCGAACCGCTTCACCCGGACGCCGTCGAGACGGAAGTCGAGCTGGTGCGGCTCGCCCATGCCGATGATGTAGTCGTACTCCTGCCGTCGCAGCAGGACCTTGATGGTGTACTCCGCGTCGAGCGGAAAGTCATATCGAATCAGCGCGCCGCCCTGCGAGCCGAACGGCAGATCGTCGCTCAGGCGCTCGTCCTGCACGAGCGCTTTGGAAATCTTGAACGTATCGATGACCGGTACGCGCCCGGGATCGCCGACGGCGAGCCGGCTGAGCGCGCGCGCGGCAGACAAGTAATTTTCGAGCAGCGCCGGCGAGACCGACAACACGCTCGCGACGTTGTCGAAGCCTTCCTGATCCGATTCGTCAGACGACAGCAACGCACGTCCATCGATCTCGAGACCCAGCAGATCGCGGATGGCGTTCGTGTACTCGTTGCGGTTCAGACGGTGAACCGGAACCCGGCCCGGATGCGGTTTCGCTGCCGCCGCCGCGTCCAGGTCACGTTCCAACGCCGCCGCGGCCGCATCGTAGGCCACGCCGTCCGGACGCGGCCGCCCGGGCGGCGGCATCTCGCGGGTGCGAAGCTTCGTGACGATCTTTTCCCACTGTTGCGCGTTGTCCCCAACGCGCTGCACGTTCAGGCTGTCGATCTCGAGGGCTGCCGTTTTCAGTCTCGCGTTGTGACACGTGACGCAGTATCTGTCGAGAAGGTTGGTCGCGTCGATTGAAGGCGTCGCGGGGCCGGGTGCGGACGCGGCGGACGGCATGGCCCGCGCGCTCACGTAGCGGGCGCCGACCAGACCGACTCCAACGAACATCAGCAGCGCCGAAGCGCCTGCGGCCCGAGCGAGGCGTCCCGATCCTTCTGGCATGTCGGCCTGTCCGCGCTCAGTATGCCTTACCTCACGGTGCGCGACAATTCGCGGCGCGAAGCCTCATCCGTCCGTCGGCCTGTTATACTCCGCAGCATTCCCGTTCAGGGGTCATCACCATAGTTCCCGCCTCCATCTCCGACCTCCAGCAGCGATTAGCCGATCAGCATTACGTCGCGGATCGCGGTCTGGCGGTTCCGTTGTTTCTGGCGCTCCGCCTCAAACGGCCGCTGTTCCTCGAGGGCGAGGCCGGCGTCGGCAAGACCGCGCTCGCCGGGGCGGTGGCTGCCGCGCTCGGTACCGATCTGATCCGCCTTCAGTGCTACGAAGGCCTCGACGTCGGCCACGCACTGTACGAATGGGACTACGCACGGCAGCTGCTCGAGCTGCGCATCCTCGACGCGACCCACACGCTGACGCGCGAGAGCGCGCACCGCGATCTCTACAGCGACGCGTTTCTCATCAAGCGCCCGCTCCTTCAGGCGATTGATCCTCAACGCACGCGCCCGGCCGTCCTGCTGATCGACGAGATCGATCGCGCCGACGAGGAGTTCGAAGGATTCCTCCTCGAGCTGCTGGCGGAATACCAAATCACCATCCCCGAGCTCGGAACCGTGCGGGCAGCCGAGCGGCCGCTGGTCATCCTCACGTCCAACCGCACGCGCGAGGTGCACGACGCGCTGAAACGCCGGTGTCTCTATCAATGGATTGGGTATCCGTCGTTCGAGAAGGAGCTCGCGATCGTTCGCGAGCGCGCTCCAGCCGCGTCGACACGGCTCGCCCAGCGCGTCACGGCCATGGTGCAGGAGATGCGGACCGCGGATCTGTACAAAACACCCGGCGTGTCGGAGACGATCGATTGGGTGACCGCGCTCGTCGCGCTCGACCGCGACACGCTCGATGCGGGCACGGTCGAAGAAACACTCGGGGTCGTGCTGAAAGCGAAAGAAGATGTCGAGGCGCTCCGCGGCCGACGGGCGGCGGAGCTGCTCGATCGCGCGATCGCGCGAACGGCGACGCCGGCGTGATGCACCGGTCCGAGCGATGTCGCGACTCCTCGAGAACCTGCTGATCTTCGGCCGCGTCCTGCGGCGCGCCGGCATCGACGTCCATCCCGGTCGTTTGCTCGACGTCATCGAAGCGCTCGAACAGGTGAACCTCGGCGCGCGCGACGAGGTGTATTACACGTGCCGGACGCTGCTCGTCCATCGCCGGGAACAGATTCCGATCTTCGACCGCGCGTTCGCCGCATTCTGGCGGGCACAATCGGCAGCGGCGGTCCGCGACGGGTCGCGTCCCGATCGTTCGCGGCCTTCTGCCGTCGAGATCGAGGACGTTCTCGCGCCCGAAGTTCTGGCGTCGGACGAGCTCGCGTCGATGGCCGACGCGGGCGATGAAGAACGGAGCGCGCAGACGCGAGATGGCGTGAAGATCTGGAGCGACGCGGGCGGCCTCGCGAACAAGGACTTCGCCGCATTCACGGGCGACGAGCTCGCGGCGGCGCGTGCCGCATTGTCTCGTCTCGTCTGGAATCCGGGTGAGCGCCGAACCCGCCGCTGGGTCCGCGGCCGCGGCTCACGCATCGATCTTCGACGCGCCATCGGCGAGAGCCTTCGCACCGGCGGCGACATCGTGAAGCTCGCACGACGGACGCGGCGGGTGCATCCCCGTCCACTCGTCCTGCTCTGCGACGTGAGCGGATCGATGGAACGCTACACGCGCATACTCCTGCATTTCGCGCACGCCATCACCTGGCGGCACCGCCGCGTCGAGGCGTTCCTCTTCTCCACACAGCTGACGCGTGTGTCGCGACAGCTCCGGTTGCCGCGCGCCGATGACGCGGTCGCGGCGGTGTCGCGGCTGGTGCCCGACTGGTCCGGAGGCACGCGCATAGGCGGCGCCGTGAAGCAGTTCCATCAACGATGGGGCCGTCGCGTACTGAACGGCGGTCCCGTCGTGCTGCTCATATCGGACGGTTGGGATCGCGGCGATCCGGCGGAGCTGGCAGAGCAGGTTGCGCGGCTCCAGAGAAGTTGTCATCGCCTGGTCTGGCTCAACCCGCTGATCGGGACGGCGGACTACGCGCCGCTCACTCGCGGACTTCAGGCGGCGCTGCCGTTCGTCGACGATTTCCTGCCGGCTCGCACGTTGACGAACCTCGTCGACCTGGCCGCCCACTTGAACGCGCTCGGCTGAGCGGGCGCGAAAGGATCGCTGATGGACGTTTCCGGCTCCTACACGTTCAACGCTTCGCGGGAGCGCGTGTGGGCTCTGCTCATGGACCCTGCAGTCCTGTCGTCGTGCGTTCCCGGATGCGATCGATTCGAGCCCGACGGCGAGGACCGCTACAAGGTCACGATGACGG
>Ga0066672_10000409_pt1 | contig 12847 bp, 10 predicted proteins | sample GraSoiAngelo_121_FD_62292 | JGI IMG/M metagenome (GOLD analysis project Ga0066672, IMG submission 62292) | Grasslands soil microbial communities from the Angelo Coastal Reserve, California, USA - 14_0919_12_20cm | ecosystem: Environmental > Terrestrial > Soil > Grasslands | place: USA...
CCTAACCTCGACGAAAGCATCAGCACCCCTACCTGGCTCAAAATGAACCACGTGAGCAGGAGGGCGATCAGGCTGTGAAATCGAATGTTTTGGCTAGATGAAGACCTTGGGTTGGCCCAGGGATCTGCGGCACGGCAGACAGAACGAGGAGGTTGGCAGGTTGGTCGTTTCTTTCACGTCAACAGCTTAGTTTGTATGCATGCCCAATCCGGGCACGGCGCCGGGGGCTGCAGTGTGCCTGAGTATCTTTCATACCTGCCGAAACCGCCATTTCAACCGAATGATCGAATGATCATACAAAGGGAGTCCGCGAAGAGATCTCAGGACGCCGGCCACCGGTCTGCCCGCTCGTTTTTTGATCGCAGGCTGCTAGCTCAGCTTAGCTAAGCTAGCACTACCGCTCGACCCCATGAACTTGTATCCAACCCCACTAACCGTCACGATGAGCTCGGGGCGCTTGGGATTTGATTCCAACTTGTGACGGAGGCTACCGATATGGATGTCGACAGTACGAGTAAACGCAGTCGTGTCGTAGCCCCATACAAAACGCAAAAGTTCCACGCGAGGAACTGTGGTTCCCGGGCGTTCTACCAAGTAGCGTAGAAGCTGAAACTCTCGAGCGGTAAGGGATACGGGCTTGCCGTCTCGCGTGACCTCCGAGTGTCGAAGGTCGACGCGAATTGAACCAAACTCGTGAATGCCATGGCCCGCACGGATGGGGACACGCCGCAATAATGCTTCGACGCGAACAAGAAGTTCATCTGCCTCATAGGGTTTTGTAACGTAGTCATCTGCGCCAAGCTTAAGTCCCACGACTTTGTCAATGGTTCGATCGCGCACAGTTAGCATGAGAATAGGAGTGGCTAACCCCAGTTGCCGCAGGTCCCGGCAAAGATCGAGCCCATTGCGGTGCGGAAGCATGACGTCGAGGATAATCAAGTCGAAAGGTAGACTGGTTGCCTTCTCAAACCCTTCCTCCCCATCCTCAGCCGTATCAACGCTGTAGCCCTCGCTGCGCAGCCGAACCCCAAGTGCAGCCCTTAATGACTGTTCGTCTTCAACTAACAAAATACTCTGATTCATTCCTGGATCCCTAGATCAGCTTCGGAAGGCACGAATGGCGTTTCTGGATACAACTCACTCGCGATGCGTAAGTGCAGCGTGAAAATGCTGCCAACATCGACTTCACTCGTTACCGACAGTCTCCCTCCCAGCGCTTCCGCAATCCGCTTCGCAACAGCCAGCCCTAGGCCAGTCCCATGAATCTGGGCGTCCATGACCTTCGGGCTGCGATAGAACGGCTCGAAAATGTGCGGCAACTCCGAACTGCTAATGCCAATACCGTGATCTTGTACGCTGATCCAGACTTCTTTAGGTTGATTTTCCGTCCGACGAACTCCGGCCGAAATACTGATCCAGCGACTCCTCCCACTGTACTTGATCGCGTTCGCGATTAAGTCAGTTAGGCAATGAGAAAGCGCCGACAGATCGCCCATTACAAGGGGCAGGTCCGCCTCCACATGCTGCTCGAAATCGAACCCACCCTCATCAACCAGAACGGCTACATTCTTCGACACGCATTGAAGAATCTCCGAAACTTGTAGCGGGCGCAAGATGTAGCGCTTTTGGCTTTCCGTAGAAGCAAACAGCAGAATCTGATCTACCAAATCCTTCAGTTGACGAGCCTGGGCGGTGATGATCGATCCGTGTACCAATAAATCGGCTTTCCCCTCGATCAAACCGTCTCTGATGTTCTGCCCTGTAGAAAAGATGGCGGCGACCGGCGTAAGTAGCTCATGGGATACTGAGGTCACAAAATCCAACTGCAGCTTCGCCAATCTCTGCGCTCGTTGGCTAGCAATCACAACCAAGCCCATGCTGGCTGCGAGCAACAGGAGCACAAAGCCACCAATCATTAAGTTTCTGCGCCAGATTTTTGCCACAATCGCTTCGATTGGGCCCGTGCGATGTTGCAGAATGAGTATCCACGGGTCCTGATGAGAGGTGTATTGGATAACAGGAAACCAAACTGGGCTCGAAAACCTGTGCCATTCCGCTCTGGGTGCGGGCCTACCATTTTTGGCACTCAGCCACCGTTGGCCCTCGGCGCTTTCGGGCGAAGGCGAAAAAATGTTCATCGTTGAATCGGCTGCATCGATATCCTGGGATCCAAATCCAGGGTCGGAGGAATAAAATACCTGAGGCATCTGCCCTGTAGCGATGACCGCCAGCTTGTACTCACGTCCTTCTCCCTGGTCGAAATATCGTTTCGCAAGCTCTGGCAGAATCCGCTTTTGAATGGTGTTAGCGTTAAGTACGACTACTATCCAATCAACGCGGCTTTGACCACTTATCAACCGCTCGGGGAAGCCGGAGTGCCGGTGAGCGTGATGAATGATCGGATGAACGATCGCTGGAATGTTCGCATCGAACTGCCATCCCGTTTCTCCATTGCTGCGCAGCAAGTGCAATGCATTGCTCTGCAGCAAGTTCAATGGTGAGAGGTGGTCGCCGTCGGCAGGGCGTCGCTTGCCTGGTGAGTCGTGAAGCGCCCAGGCCCGTAGAGCTAGTGGAAGACTAGAGGAGTTCGCTTGCAGGCGAGCGAGCAAAGTCCGCAAGTTCGCGGGCACATTGGCATTCTCGATTGTGTCGGTATCTGCTCCCAAATGTAGCAACCGAGGTTTTTCGCTTTGACTTGTTACCCAGACATAGATGTTCTCAATCAAATCCGGATTAGAATAGATACTCTCGGCCGCGTCGTGATTGATTCCCGCGTGGCTCCATTCAGCGTAACGATGGGTAAAGTCCTCCCAGCTGTCGCGTTCCCCTGAATCGGGCCCGACCTGCAAAGCAATGCAGACGGTTGACAACTCGCCATAAAAATCAAGGCCCCAGTTCATCATTAATGACTGTAAATTACTCCCGGCGCGAATTTCGGCGGCAGTACTTAGCTGAATGTTCGAGCGGTACTGTAGAACTGCAACGATGCCCAAGAGCGCGGCCATGCCAGACAGAATGGCCCCCCAAAAGAGGGACGACGACGTGGAACCGACCTTGCGGATGCCTTCGGTTGCGGAGCTAGATGAGAGTCGCATAAAAACGTGAGCTAGGCTCGCCTGCCTGGGTGATTGTGGAGTTCGAGTTCCCCGGCCTCGCTGCGCCCGATCGGGACCGATCGATCAGCGTGCCGCATGACCTCAACTAAGGCGACCAATGCTGCTTGCAGCTCGGGCGAAACTTTCAGTTGGTCCACTTCGAGGAGGAACAATCCAGAGCTAGCAATCGGATTGTGTTCGAGCTTATACCTCTTGTCAAGGGACCAATTCAATGATGTTGACTCGGGTTCTTGTGGTCTATATTCCGATGTCAGCGCTCTTGGGCGAGGTCGCCGCCGAAGGTCGCCGTGGCGGTCCGCCTCCGTGTGAGCGAACGATTCATTCCGCCCGTCGCTCCAGCCTAGGCGCCGAATATGCGCAGCGGTGTCGTCAGTTACGGTTCCGTGTTTAGACCGGACTGCATCTCTCATTCTGCTTCGTCGACGGGTGGCTTGCCCCAATCGGATCCAATTCATCAGCCATCACCAAACCGGGCGGCATTGCTCATAACTTACTACTTCAATTGGTGCCCGATTTCCTTCCATCGCTGTCCTGCAAACCGGCGCAGATTTGCGATGAAGGATGCGTATTCGCACTGATTCACAGCCAACACGAGTTCTTTATCAGTACTGCCCTCACTCCAAAGCAGTCGGACGGCACGATGCCTGTTGAAATGCTCGACAGCCCGCAAAATCGGTCCCGGAGAGGTGGCCCATGCGATAAACGCCCCAGGCCGAGGAGCAGAATTGGCCATTGGCATTAGGGACTTGGCATAGCCGCAGCCGGATCGCGGCGTGCTTTGCAGTAAATCGGAGCCCTTCTCTGCCCGGGGATCCCAGTAAATCGCGCGTAATTGATCCAGTGTAACGGTGAAGAGTGGAGCTGCCTGTTTGGAAGTCTTGCGCAATTGATCTGCAGAAATGCTGGCGGGTGGAAGTGTCTTATGTGCAGTTTCCTCCGGCACAAACGCGACCTTGAGCCACTCGAACCGCTTTAGGTCGAACGAGCCGGAACTGTATCTCACGTCCCAGTTTGGTCGGGGATAGCTTGGGCTGTTTTCAGTGCCTGTCGACCTGTAGTTCTGCACAGAATCTGCCCTTCCGTGTCGCTCGGACACAGCCATCGCGGCTGACAGCATGAAACCGACAATCAGCACGCTAAAACGCATTCGTCTCCTCATGGCACCAGCAGTCGTCCCACGGCGGCCTCCAGCTGCGCGAGGTTCGTCATGTATGCTGCGAGTTGTTGGCGATATGCCAGTTGCGTCGTGCGGTACGTCCGCTCTGCATCCAAGAAGTCAAGAATCGAAGCTGCTCCGTTCCGAAACGAGAATTCTTCAATATCAAGCGATTCCTTGGCGCGTGACAAATAGGTTTCCTCGTAAAGGCGGACCCGCTCGCGACTCGATTCGAAGGAGGCATAAGCGGTCTCGACATCCTGCAGGACTTGGTTACGGGCCGCCTGGAGGAGAAAGTCCGCCCTGAGCTGTTCGGACCTGGTGCGTGCGATCTCTCCCTGATTGCGGTTGAAAAGCGGGATCGAGAATGAAGCAATACCCAGTCCCATAGCGTTCGGGATGCCGCCTTTGGGGTAAAACGGCTGAAACCAGCTCGGCCCACCAAGTTCATTCCCCGTATGCAGAAAAGACGTGCCAAAGGTCGGGTCGGGCCAGCGATTGGCCTTCGCCAGACGCAGGTCAGCCAAGGACTTTTCGCGGCTGGTCTCGGAGGATTTCAGGTCCGGACGGCTGGACAGAGCGAGCTGCTCGAGTTCCGACAGGCTCTTTTCCAGCGCAATGGCGCGCAGGTCTCCTTGAACATCGAAGTTCTGGGGAAGATTGGGGGGCCCCACCAAGGCTCGGAGCGTTGCTTTGGCGGTCTTCAAGGCCAGGGTTGCATCGTCTACATCGGTCTGAAATTGCAGCGTTTGAAGCTCGATTTTAAGGAAGGTCCCGCGAGAGATGGCTCCCTGTTGGAGCATTAGGCGGTTAAGCTCGATAGCCTTCTGATAATCCGCGAGATTTTTCTGGGCAAAATCGATATCGGATTTGGCTAACAGGGCGGCGACAAAGGCCTGTCGCAGGCTGAAAACGAGGGTGCGGCGGGCATTCGCGAAATCAGTTTCGGCGATCGATGTACCCAAGCGCGCACTTTGCAGCCGGGCGGGGCGTTTCCCTGCGATTTCCAACTCCTGATAAATGCCGATCGTCGCGGAAGTGGTGTCATTTTGAAATTGTGGATTCGGCCGCAGGCCAGCCGTGACCTCGGCGGCGCGACTGGACTCGATGCTCTGCGCCTGTGCCTCGAGAGTCGGATTGGTGATCAAGAATTTGTCGCGAATCTGCTCCCAGGTGAAGCTCGGCTGCTGAGCCAAGGCTGCCCCGCAAAGAGAGCCAGCAGTAACTGCAGTTAAGGCGAAAAATCTGCCGGAGCGCACACAGAGCGCAGGTAGTCGATTCAGCACGTTCTGCAACCTCCTCACATTTCCGTGGCCTCGCTGGTAACCAAGCCGAGGCTCGCTATGACGGGAATCACAATCAGAATGGCCAGCGAGGTGGTAATCATTCCGCCAACGACAACCCGCGCCAGGGGTTGCTGTGCCTGGGCCCCAATCCCATGTGAAAGCGCGGCAGGCAGCAGGCCTAGACCGGCAGCCAAACAGGCCATCAGCACAGCCCGCATTTCACCGACACTGGCGCGAATGATGGAGTGCTGAATACCGTGCTCGTGCGCTTCGGCGCGGCGGATGCCAGCCACGAAGACCAAGCCGCCCAGAGTCGCAACGCCAATCACCGACGCAAAACCAACCGCGGCAGAAATGCTGAAGGGTGTGTGTGAGACGAGCAGGGCCAGTACACCTCCAGCGACCCCGAAGGGGAGTACCGAGAGCACGGCCAATGCGTTGCGTATGGAATTGAATGAGAGGTAGAGCAGAGCGAGGATCATGCCGACAGTGATCGGAATAATGATCGCGAGCCGCTGCTGCTCCTTACGCAGGCTGTCGTACTCGCCGGCCCATTCGTCGTGATAGCCCTCGGGCAGGCGAACTGAGCGTGAAAGCTTCGATTGAACCTCCTGGATGGTTCCCGCTAGGTCGCGGCCCCGCACGCTAAATTTGATCGGGATATAGCGGCGGCCGTTCTCGCGATAGACCATGAAGGCCCCTTCGCGGAAGCCGATTTCCGCCACTTGTCCCAGCGGCACCCGGTTGCCATCCGGAGTGGACAGGAGAATGTTCTTCATGGCTTCCGGGTTCTGGCGATACTCCGGCTTGTAACGAACCACGAAATCAAACCGGCGGTCGCCTTCCAGAATCTGGGTTGCCGCCGCGCCGCCAATGGCGGCTTGCACCGCCGCATTAATGTCGGCGGCCATCAGCCCATACCGCCCGGCTGCATTACGATCAATGGAGATAACAAGGTTCGGCTGTCCGGTCTCCCTGAAAACTGCGAGGTCGGTAATGCCGGGAACCGTTGCCATTGCATCCTGGATTCGGGCAGCCGTTTTTGCCAAGACGTCGATGTCGTCGCCGAAGAGCTTGAGAGAGTTCTCGCCTTTGACGCCCGACATGGCCTCTTCGACGTTGTCCTGGATATTCTGGGAGAAGTTGAAGGCCACTCCGGGATAGCGTCCGAGGGCGTCATTCATCTTCTGGATAAGTTCGTCCTTGCTGCGGGCTGTTTTCCAGGAAGATTGCGGTTTCAAGTCCACCTGAAACTCGACGTTATTGAAGGTTGTCGTGTCGGTGCCGTCGTCGGGTCTGCCCACCTGCGATACGACCTGCTCGACTTCGGGAAACGATTGCAGAGTCCCACGCATCTCGTCCGCCAGATGCGCGGCGTAGCCGAACGAGACATCCTGCGGGAGGGTGGCGCGAATCCAGAGATTTCCCTCCTCGAGCTTCGGCATGAATTCGCCGCCAATTACCCAAAAGAGGGCCAGCGAGGTCAGCAAGAAGACAACAGCAACGGGAATCACAAACTTGCGGTGCCGCATCCCGCGAATGAGCAATCGCTCGTAGCGGTGCTTCAGCCAACGCACCAAACGAGTGTCGGCCGCGTGGCCAGCACGAACCGCATGGCGGTAAGACGCCAGCACCGGCGCAAACAGCAAAGCGAAAATCAAGGCGCCGGTTAGTGCAAAGCCGTACGTCACTGACATGGGCGCAAAAATCCGTCCGGGCACGCCCTGCATCGTAAACAGCGGGATGAAGGCAACAAGAATGATGAGGGTAGAGAACAGGACGGGCTTGGCTGCTTCCGCAGTGGCTTCGGCGATCAGATCAAGCCGGTCTTCCTCGCTTGTGGCTTCGTGCATGCGCCGATAGATGTTTTCCAGCACGACAATGGCAGAATCGACGATGATGCCGAAATCGATTGCCCCGATGGATATCAGATTCGCGGAACGACCGGTGCCTGACATAAGCCCAAAGGCGAACAGCACGGCAAAGGGGATCGTCAGCGCAGTTACCAATGCAAGCGGCACATCACCAAGAAAGACGAGAAGCAGCAGCGTAACCAGCAATAATCCGGTCAGCACGACATGCCGCACGGTTTCCGTCGTGGTGTTGATTAGCGATGTGCGGTCATAGATCGGGGCAACCTTCATGCCGCGAAGAAGAAGTCCTCCATTCAGGGCGCGAATCTTGTTTCTCAGGCCTTCGAGAGCGGGCAGGGATTGCTCTCCGCGCTGCAACAGCACGGTGCCTTTCACGATATTGCTCTCGCCGTTTCGTCCTACGCGGCCGAGAGGCGGCTGGTAGCCTTCGTGCACATCTGCAACGTCGCGGAGGAAGATTGGCGCGCCGTTGCGCTCGGCAATTAGTACAGCGCCCATCTCAGAAACGTTTTTGAGCAGTCCCAGACCCCGCACGTTCACGTTTTGCGCACCCACTTCCAGGTAATTGCCCCCTGCGTTCTGATTGCTCGCCCCCACTGCCGAGAGCACCTGCGGAAGAGTGAGGTTGTATTCGAGCAGCTTTTGCGGGTCGATCTCTGCCTGATATTGCTTTGTAGTACCACCGAAAGTGGTGACGTCAACGATGCCCGGCACCTGCTTCAGCTCGCGGCGGACAAACCAGTCCTGTGTGGCCTTGATTTCATTCAAGCCATAACCTTCGCCCTTGAGCTGGTAGCGGTAGATTTCGCCGACGGCCGACCAAGGCGAGAGCTGCGGCTGCAGGTTCTGCGGAAGGGTTACGGTTTGCAGGCGATTGAGGACCTCCTGTCGGTCCCGGAAGTAATCGGAGTCGAAATCGAAGTACAGCTTCACATCGCTGAGCCCGAAAAGGCTGACCGATCGCACGTACTGCAGCCGTGGCATTCCATTCAGGGCGGTTTCAATCGGGACCGTGACCTGCTGTTCCATCTGCTCGGCCGACCAGGACGGGTTCTGGGTGATGACGTCCACCAGGGGTGGCGAGGGATCGGGGTAGGCTTCGATGTCGAGCCGCAGAATTGCCCAAGTTCCAGCGGCCAGCCAAGCCGCCATGCCGATCAGAGCGATCACCCGATAGCGGAGAACGGCGCGGATCAAGCCGTGCATCACTCGGGTGGCCCTCCCTTGAGAAGCTCGGCGCCATCCGCCGCGACTTCCTCGCCGGCGCGCAAGCCGCTCAGAATCTCGACATTTCCATCGACCGTCTGCCCAACCGTCACCGTCCGCTGTTCCGGCTTACCACCGTTATTTACAAAGACCGTGCTCGCATTACCTTCGCGAATGATCGCTGCTGCGGGAGCGACCAGCGCCTCATGCGTGCCTGCCTTCACATGAATGGTCCCGAACATCTCGGGTTTGAGGCGTTGATCGCGATTGGGAAGACCAACCCGCGCTTTTAGACTTCGGGTTGTCGGATCGAGAGCCCCAGAAATAGAGTCAATGCGACCGGTCCATTGCTGGCCGGGATAGGCCTGTAGCGTGGCAGTGACCTGCTTGCCAGGCCGCACCTTGGCGACATCTTTTTCATAAACGTCACCCACGATCCAGACCGTTTTAAGGTCGGCGATGGTGATCAACGGATTCGCCGATTCGAGGGATTTGGAGAACTCGCCAGGCGCAGCACTGACATCCAGCACTACGCCGCTATCGGGAGAAATCAGCGTCACACGATCCGTTGTCGCCGAAGAAGTGACGTTTAGCATGTCAAGCCGTTGCTTGGCCCGAGAGAGTTCCGCGCGGGCAGCATCCGCTTGAGCACGCGCGTCGATGTAATCCTTTTCGGCGGCAGCGCCACGGTCGAAGAGGATCTTCTGCCGTTCCATGGCTCGGGTTGCACGCTCCGCTTCGATGTTGGCTTTCGCAAAATCCGACTGCGCACTGGCAACATCGGAGCTGCTTAAACTGGCAACCGCTTGTCCACGGCGGACGTGGTCACCCGGCTTGACGTCGATCGAGAGAACACGGCCACTTGCGGGAGGGAAAATGCGTACGACCTTCGTGGGGTCAGCCTGTACTTTTGCCGCGAGATCGAGTGTCTCGGAAACCGTTTGTTGCACGACCTTTACATAGCGAACAGGGCTTTCAATCGTTTGACCTCTAGGAGGGTCCTTGGCAGGGTCGTGCGTAGCAGACTGACCGCAACCGACGAGGGACGCCAACACGCATAGCCCAGTAAGGGCGAACGCACTAGACAGATGAAATATTCGATCTGGCATCATCATCAATTCTTTTCGAGAGCCCCGGTCACGGAAACTGACCGGCGGTGGTGAGCAGCACTCCCCTCAAACGCGGTTCCCAGTAAAGCCAAGAGGAGTCCCGACACCGCAGGGACGACACGCGGCACCATAGCTTCTAGCGAGATTAAGAGAGAGGAGGCGCTCGGGAAGAATTAGGAGAAAAGGCAGGAGATGCCGGCGCGAACGGTGCAAGCAAAGCCTTAAGATCACCCACTCGGAAATCGCGACGTGTTAAAGAATGAGCTGTCAGAATGCCGAGCTGAGGATCACGCTGTGGGCCCAAACAAACCGCCGGACAATCGGGCTGGGAAGAAGAAGACGCCTCCAGCCGTTCGCCATTCGCGGTGCTAGGGGATGGGAAGTCTTCAATTCGACCCCTATGAAAACCACCGCGCCCGTCATTCAGCCAAACGAAAAGACGCTTATGGGTCAAGGGGTGCTCGACGATAACGTCCGTCGCGCCGTCTTTGTTGACGTCCCAAGCTGTTACCGCCAGGGTGGTTTCGGCGGAGGAGAAGGCGAGGTCGGTATTGTTGCTGCCCGAAAAGTGAAGTTCTATGTGGAAGCTGTTGTTACCGGACACTCGCCCAGAATCCACAAGCACGGCTCCGTCCGGCTTGTGATCATTATCGAAGTCGGCGACGGCGAGCTTCCGTTCCATCATCAGGCCAACGCTCGTCAGTGAAGCCTGATTTGCCCGCGTCAGTGAGCCGTCAAGCCCGTCTTGTGCGCAGAGCCAAGGCGCTGGTAGAAGCAGCGCGCCTGCCATCACTAGCTTGACGCAAAACGATTGTCCCTTCATCTTCGTAGAGTCTTGAGTATAACGTGACGCGTCAGAGGTCGTTATCAGCTAGGAATCGGCCGTCGCCGTTGACTTCCGACAACTGCAAGACGTAATCGGATTGTCCTGAAGGTCATCCCTCTTGTCAAGAGGCGTAGGGTTCTGGATTTGCGATCATTGCCTCCTGAAAACGGCTTTATGGGTAACTCCAGCAGACCATGTCACGGGAGAGAGGGGCTCTGTCCTCGCGGACGGACCCTTCCTGCAGTCCAACACGGGCAATTTGATGGACAAGAGCAGGACTGAGGGTCCGGGGTGATGATCAGGCAACCTTCCACGTTGGCCGCGGATCAGACCAGCGGAGAACCGCGTTTAAATAGAGGTTACATTGGCGCTCGGCACGAGCGTGTCGGGTTTACAAAGTTTTGCATTCCTTTACGGACTCTTTACCTCGAACCGGTCTCTTGGTAGCTACCATCAATTCGGAGCTCCCCAACGTGAATCGATTGACATGGCTGGTCTGTGGGATTGTTCTCCTCATGAGTCCCACGGTCGCTCTGGCCCAGCGCCGAGGAGGACACGGAGGAGGTGGAGGGCGCCCTCCAACGGGGACGTCCAACACCGACGACCTGAAGGACTTCAAGCGGGCGATTGCACTCCAAGCCACTCCAGACCAGGTGATCCAGTTCCAGCGATTGACCAAGAGCACCAAGGCTGCCCGAAGAGGCGCGCAAGATCTTCTGCAGGTTGCTGAAAACGCAAGCCACCCTGATTTATTCCACGACACCAATCCCTTAACTAGCGCGCTGGAAGAAGCCCAGACTGACAATGAGCGATTTTTGCAGAGCTTTTCGGCGGTGCAGAAGTCTGGGTTAAAAGGCGAAATTAAGAAGCTAGGCAAAGCGAATTCCCAAGTCACGAAACAGAGCAAGGTTCTTACCCGGGGGCTAGGACACTCGGGGATCGACGGCAAGCAGATTGCTGGCGTCGCAGAAAAACTTGATAAGGCACTTGGCCAATTCCAGACCAGGCAGCTTGCCGTTGGCAGTGAAATGGGGATTCAGGACAAGGGAAGGTCCGAGTGATCGGATTGTTGACCAGGCAACGGCCTGCAGGACCCGCTAACGTCGTTCGCGCGCGACGGCCAAGAAATTTGCTAAATCACTCTACTCCGCGACAGCGATCTGCGCACTGGCTCAGCCTCGCCTGTCAGACTCTGGGACTGGTCTGCCTCCTCCTGGCCGATCGGGCGGCGCAGGGTCAAGATCCGGCCCCTGTTACTACGATGCCGGTCGACGTCAAAGTGGTCACACTGCCCGTCACTGTTCGCGACAAGCACGGCCAGATCGTCCGCAATCTGACCAAGGACGATTTCCTGCTCGCGGAAGATGGTCACGCGCAAGCGATTCGCTACTTTGCGCAGGAATCCCACCTCCCGCTCACGCTCGGCTTGCTCGTCGACACCAGCCTAAGTGAGCGGAATGTTCTGGATGAGGAGCGAACTGCCAGCAAGAGTTTTCTGGATCAAATGCTCACCACCGCGAAGGACCAGGCCTTCCTCATCCATTTTGACCGCGAGGTGGAGTTGCTCCAGGACCTCACTTCCTCACGAGACAAATTACAGTCCGCCTTGGTGTTGCTGCAAACTTCCCATTACGACCGGGACAGTGGGGGTGGAGGCGGATCGTCGCCCGATTCTCACCCTGGCGGTTCGCGCCGGATGCACGGCGGAGGGGGGACCTTGCTTTACGATGCCGTTTTCCTGGCCTCCGACGAACTGATGAAGAAGCAGCAGGGTCGAAAAGCGCTCATTATCCTCTCGGACGGAGTTGACCGAGGTAGTAAGGAATCCCTGCTGAGCGCCATTGAGGCGGTGCAACGGGCCGACACCGTGGTCTACAAAGATGGGTCACGCGGCGGCAGCGACTTCCTCGCCGCCGATCTCGCGCACCAGATTTCGGCCGGTTACACGCATGCTCCATCCTCTGGGAAAGTATTCTTTACCAAGAGACGGTGCTAGTAAAGAGTTCTTTTCTAGCACAATCAGCTACTAAAGGGAGAGTGCCGAATCCAAGTTCGAAAATCGTGACCAAAATTTCGCCCGTGTGATCTCAAGAACTTATGGACGTACCCATACAGCACTCTAGAACCAATCTCTTGCTTTGCTGATGTAATCGTGCCCTCATTAATTCCGCAGCGCACGGAACAATGACAGCCCCACGACGTACCCGCGCTCAAGTCAGTCCTGTCTAGAGGCACGAGGAATCGTATGAAGAACACGCCTCTCGGTGCTCCTGC
>Ga0066672_10000427_pt1 | contig 12665 bp, 11 predicted proteins | sample GraSoiAngelo_121_FD_62292 | JGI IMG/M metagenome (GOLD analysis project Ga0066672, IMG submission 62292) | Grasslands soil microbial communities from the Angelo Coastal Reserve, California, USA - 14_0919_12_20cm | ecosystem: Environmental > Terrestrial > Soil > Grasslands | place: USA...
CGGCCGGCCGGCGTCGAGAACCAGGCGAAGCCCAGATCGATGGTGAGGCCACGCGCCTTCTCTTCGGCGAGACGATCCGGGTCGATCCCGGTAAGACGCTGGATCAGCGTCGACTTGCCGTGATCGACGTGGCCGGCGGTTGAGACGACTCGCATCACGTCGGGAATCTTCGCATATCTGCCCGAGCAGCCGTCCCTGGAGCAGGTCGGCCTGGACGCCCGACTACAAGGGGTTATACCGTTTGGCTTCTGGGGGCCAGCTTGGTCGGAACGACCACGGACATCCGGACTCAAGGCAGTCCCACATGCCCGTCTTGAGGTCCACAAAGGGTGGGGAGATCGACGTGAATCAGCGGAAGAAGCTAGTCATCGCGCTCGTCCTTATCACGCTCGTTACCGCTGCATGCGGTACCCGCGTGAACAAGGCAGCCTTCTACAAGCAGCTCGCCCAGCAAGGCGCCCAGACCACGACGGGCTCGGCGACGACCGGTGGCACGACGACGGGTGGGACGACGACGACGGGGACGTCCACCGGCGGAACGACGACCGGCGGAACGACGACCGGCGGAACGACGACCGGCGGAACGACGACCGGCGGTTCCAACAACGGCGGCGGAGGATCGGCTGCATCTTTAGGGGTCTCGACTGCACCGGTCGGCAACACGATCAAGATCGGCTTGAATATCCCGCTGACCGGCGCCGCTCCGGTCCCCTCCTCGTTCCAAGACTCGATCACCGTCGCACAGGACTACCTGAACTCGAACGGCGGCATCAACGGCCGGCAGGTGCAGTTCCTCGTGGAGGACGACGGCTACGATCCGGCGCAAGGACTGGCCGCATGCAAGAAGCTCGCCGGTGAGAACATCCTCTTCGCCGTCGGCCACACGATGCCGACGATCGAGGAGGAGTGCACGAGCTTCTACAACCAGCAGAAGATCCCCTACATCATGCGTGGGATCCCGGAGACGACGCTGAGCGGACACCCCCTCGCGTACTTCGGAACGCCGTCCGACGATTTCCAGTCAACCCTGCTCGCCGACTACGTGATCGACCGCATCGCGAACGGGAAGACGCTCGTCAATGACACCGTCACGGAGAACGACCAGCCGGTTTCCAAGACGAACTACGCGGCCGAGATCAAGCGGAAGGGCGGGAAGTTTGGCAACACGTACACCAGCACGCCTCGGCAATCCGACTGGTCGTCGGTCATCAGCCACCTCAAGGGCGACAACGCCGGGATCGTGTTCCTCAACATCGCTCCGGTCGATGCGATCTCCCTCGCGGTGCAATCCAAGAACCAGGGCTACCACCCGGTCTGGGTCGGAGAGGGCACACACTGGAATTACAACCTTTCGATGCAGTCGGCCGGCAGTGCGTTGGACGGCGCACAGGTGTTCTCGCCCTGGTCTTCGATCGATAGTCCCGCGGCGGACCAGTACAAGGCCGCGTACCGGCAGTACAAGCCCGGCAAGACGCCGGACGACCTCGGTCTGATCATCTGGGGATACGCGAACATGATCAAGACGGCGTTGACTGCCGCGGGCAAGAATCTCACACGTGCGTCCTTCGTCGACGCGATGAACAGGATGAACTTCACCGCGGCGTACTGGAACCCGATCACGTACACGCCGACCGATCATCGGGGTCCGCGAGTCGTCGCCGTCTTCCGGGGTAATGGCAACGCCCAGAAGTGGGACCAGATCTCGGGATTCACCGGGTCCTTCTAGATGACCGCGATCATCAACGGGGTCCTGTCTGGATCGGCGTACGCGCTGATCGCAGTCGGGTTCGTGATGATCTACAAAGGATCGCGGATCTTCAACCTTGCGCACGGTGAGATCGGCGCATTCGGCTTGTTCATCGCGTGGTACCTGCACAACCACAAGGTTCCGGTCCTCATCGCGTTCGTAGCGGGAGTGGTCGTCGCCACACTGGTGGCCATCATCGTCGAGCGAACATTGGTGAGGCGGCTCGTCGACCGGTCACCACTTGCCGCGGTGGCCTCTACGCTCGGCGTCGCGTTCGTTCTCGCTTACTACGAATTCCTCCAATTCGGCGTAAACATCAAGACGTTCCCGCCGCCCTTCGGGACGTTCAGCTTCAACATCGGCAACCTGACGGTCACGTCGTCGAGGATAATGCTGTTGGTGTTCGCCGCAGCGACGGCGGCGGGGCTCGCGGTCTTCTTGAAGAGGACCAAGTTCGGCCTCGAGGTGACGGCCGCCGTCTCGGACAAGACCCTTGCGCGCCTTTCCGGGATCAGGGTGAACCGCACTCGCATGTTCGTGTGGGCGCTCGGCGGAGCAACTTCGGGCATAGCAGCGATCTTGATCGCATCGGTCAACACATTCACCCCGCTTTCCACGACCCTCGTGCTTATCCGCGGGCTGACCGCTGCGCTGCTGGGGGGGCTGACGAGCATCACGGGTGCATTCGTCGGCGGGATCGCGATCGGCGTCGTCGAAGCGCTCGTGACCGCGCATACAACGGTGCAAGGAGCCGATTACACCGCCGTTTTCGTCGTGTTACTCGTCGCCCTGCTCCTCCGGCCGCAAGGGATCTTCGGTGGCTCTGAAGCGTAGACAGGCGAAGATCGGCGCGGCCTTCATCGTCGTCGCGTTCGCGGCCGCGTTCCTGTCGATGACGTTCACAAGCGAGTACACGGCGTACGTGCTCGGGACGGTCGTTGTGAGCGCGATCGCGATCCTCAGCTTGAACCTATTGATGGGATACGCCGGTCAAGTCTCACTCGGTCAGGCGGCCTTCGTCGGGATCGGCGCCTTCGCAGCGGCGCAGTTCGCTGATTGGAACGTTCCATTTCCGCTCACCATCATCCTCGGCGCGTTGCTCGCCGCTCTGGTTGCGGCGATCGTCGGCCTCCCGTCGTTGCGGATCCGCGGGCTTCAGGTGGCCGCAACTACCCTGGCGTTCGGCGCGGTTGCCCAGTACTTCCTGTTCGCACGTCCGTGGACGACCAACTCCGGTCAGGTGACGGTGAATCGACCGCACGTCATCGCGACGGACAAGGCCGTCCTGCTAACGGGGCTGGTCGGTCTGCTCGTTATCTTGATCATCGACCGGCAGATCCGCCACAGCCGGATTGGGCGAGCATTCTTCAGCGTTCGAGACCGAGAGGACACGGCCGCCGCTCGCGGCGTGAAGGTTGGCCCCACGAAGCTGCAGGCGTACGCGTTCAGCGGTCTGTACGCGGGGATAGCCGGCGGTCTCTTCGCCTACTTGCTTCAGACGGTGAGTGCTCCGTCCTTCACTGTGTTCACTTCTCTTGGCTACGTGGCAGCGGTGGTGATCGGAGGTTTGGGTTCATGGTCGGGCGCGATCGTGTCCGGTGCGGTTTTCGCCAGCATCCAACAGCTCCTGAGCGGCATCGCGCGCTACGTCCCGATTATCGAAGCGGGCTTGCTCACGACAACGCCGGTGCTTCGGCCCGAGGGGCTTGGTTACATCCTTAACCGCGCGGTCTTCATTCCGCTGCCTGCGTTCAAGTCTGAGAAGCGAGAAGAGCTCGAGCTCTCGAGGGCGATCGAGCTGATCGCGCCTCCGAAGCGGCCGCTTTCGCTCTCCGTCCCGACGCGGAGCCTGCTCATCGCGAAAGACGTCGGCGTGCGCTTCGGCGGCTTGGTCGCGCTGCACGACGTGAGCATGGAGGTGCGCCGCGGCGAGATCGTCGGCCTCATCGGTCCCAACGGCGCGGGCAAGTCTACGTTCTTCAACGCGGTCGGCGGCTTCGTGAAGCCGAACACTGGATCGATCCACTACCGCGGCAAGGACCTTCTGGCGCTGCCGACGCATGCGCGCGCAGGTCTCGGCATCGCGCGCACGTTCCAGCAGGTCGGTCTGAGCGGCCCGCAAACCGTGTGGGAGAACATGATGTTCGCGCAGCATCAATTGGCGATCGAGTACGGGTTGACGTCGGCGTTGCTCAGCACGCCGGATATGCGCAAGGTTGAACGGCAGTTGCAGACGCGCGCGCGCGCCGCGCTTGAAGTTATCGGCCTGACCGACTACACGGAGGAGAGGGTTCTGAACCTGTCTCACGGCAACCAGCGCCTCGCGGAGGTCGCCGCTGCGATATCGACCGGACCGGAGTTGCTGATGCTCGACGAGCCGTTCGCCGGCGTCGGTCCGGAAGAGTCCGAGCAGCTTGCCGAACGCTTGACCGAGCTGCGCGCGGAGCTCGACCTCACGATCTTGGTGATCGAGCACGACGTGCCGCTGGTCGCCAGTCTCTGCAGTTACATCTACTGCTTCGCCGAGGGAGGGATGCTCGCCGAAGGCAGCCCCGACGAGGTACAGAACAACCCGGACGTGATCTCGACGTACATCGGCGAGCCCCTCGCGAAGGAGGCCGCCGGTGCCTAGCATGCTCGAGCTCACGGACGTGCGGGCCGGCTACGGCTCGGCCGAAGTCCTCCACGGGATCAGCCTCACCGTGGATCAGGGCGAGGTCGCGGTCATCCTCGGCGCCAACGGGGTGGGCAAAACGACCATGCTTCGCAGCATCGCGGGTCTTCTTCGTCCGTGGTCCGGCCGTATCAGCTTCGGTGGGAAGGTCGTTGACCGTATGGGCGCGGAGAAGATCGTCCGGCTTGGCCTGGGCATGGTGCCCGGGCCGCCGGGGATCTTTCGCGACATGACGGTGACCGACAACCTTCGGGTTGGCTCGTTTGCGCTCGCAAAAGGGAAAAAAGCGGATACCCAGCTGGAGCGGATATTGCAGACGTTCCCCATATTGAACCAGCGGCGCACGCAGACTGCCGGTAGCTTGTCTGGTGGCGAGCAACGGATGCTGGCGATCGCGCGCTCGCTGATGAGCGAGCCGACGCTGTTGCTCGTCGACGAGCCGTCGATGGGTCTTTCGCCGGTGATGGTCTCGAACGTGTTGAGGCTTCTGAACGAAGTCCGGAAAGAGAGCGGCGTGACTATCTTGATGGCCGAGCAGAACGTGGGTGCGCTGGACATCGCCGACCGCGCCTACGTCATCGAGAAGGGCCGTGTCGCGCGGGAGGACCAGGGCGCCGCGCTGGCTCAGACGCGTGCTGACCTTGCGCGCGCGTACCTCGGCGGCTCGAAGGCTGCGTCGGGAGCGAAGCGATGATCCGACGCTTTTCGATCATTACGTTCGGACTCCTGATCTTGCTGGCGTTGCCGCACCCGGAGGCCGGCGTCGCCGCGTCGCCGGCCGAGCCGCGCGCGGCGTCATGGGCGATCTCGATAGCGCTCCCGAGCGCCGGCGAGGTGCTGCTGGCGGGTCAGTCGACTGCGTCCAGCGGCGAGAAGCCAAACGCGAGCGCGACTGCGTTCTCCGGCGGCGGCCAGAGCACCGGAACCGTTTTCTCGGACGTCGCCCATCCGGATGCGGTCAAGTCCGTCAAAGACTTCACCGACCCGGCGTTCCCGACATGTCTCCCGCCGATCCCGCAGGCGACGCTTAATAACGGGCTTTGCGACCCGGGTGGGAACATCACGCTCCGCGGGGGGTTCGCCGAAGCGCACACGACGCCGAGCGCGTCCAACTCCCAAGCCGGCATCGCATCCGGCGCGGGGAACGGCTTCGCCTTCGCGAGCAAGAACTTCAGCTTCCAGCAGCAGAGCCAGGTGCTGAACGCGATCCAGCAGATCGACGACACCCTCCTCACGCCGGTGAACACGCTGATCGATCAGCTGAACCCGGTTCTGAAGAACAACGGGGTAAACATGCCGCACCTCACCGGACCGCCCCCGACGGGATTGATCGACATCGCCGACCTCGGCGCGGCTACGAGCAGCGCGCAGACGTCGACCTCGCCCGGTTTCGTCAGCGCGACGTCGAACTCTGCGGTCGGCGACGTGAAGCTGCTCGCCGGGTGGATCGAGCTGCACGGCGTCAAGGCGAGCGCGGACTCAGAGAGCAACTCGGGGACCGACTCGCGTTCGGCGAGTGCCACGGTCGGGAGCCTGTCGATCGCCGGCCTTAACTTGGTCGCGGACACCGACGGCTTCCATTTGGCCGGCAACGACATCCTGCTGAAGCAAGCGGTTCAGCCGGCCATCGACCAGCTCATGGCCGTTTTGAAGCAGGCCGGCATGACGATCTCGGTTGCGCAAACCGAAGCGCTGGGCGACGTGCGCTCGGCGACCGCGTTCGACCTGTCGTGGGTGACGCCGAACGGGCTCGTGCACATCACGGTCGGTCACGCCGACGCGGCGGCGCAGTCGGTCGCGGCGCCGGTCATCCCGCCGCCGCCTGGTGGGAACTTCCCGCCGCCGCTCGTCGGGCCGACGACGGCTCCTGGTCCGAACATCGTCCCGCCGGTGAACACCCCGCCGAACCTGGTCCCACCGACGCCTGGCACGCCCGGGCCCTCATCGAACTTCATCTACCGCCGGCCGGGCGCCGACGTGGCGCGCGCGCTCCACACCGTGTATCTCATATTCCTCGTGGGCGGCTTGATCGGCTCCCTGCTATACCCCATGTTCTTGAAACGCGCGCCGCACTTGCGACGCCGGCCTCTGCTCGTTTGAAAGGAGCACTCTGATGATCAGTACCCGGTACCGCGTCGCAACCGCGTTCACGTTGATCGTCGCGGGGATCGTCGTCGCGATCATCGGCTACCTCGGCGTCAGCAAGGAGACGGAGGTGGCGTTCCAGCTCCCGTACTTCGCGAGCGCAGGCGTGGGGGCGTTGATGCTGCTCGGCTTCGGCGGCATCCTGCTGCTGAACTCACAGCTCGAGACCGACAGCGATCGCATGGAAGAGCTCGAGGAAGCGGTGCGTCAGCTTTCGAACGAGGTCGGCCGCCTGGTCGACGAGCTCACGCCGCAGCGTGGCACGCGCCCGGCGCGCGCGGTGGCGGCAGAGAAAGAAAAGGCTGCCAAGGACGAGCCGGCGGCCCCACGCACACGGCGCACGAGAGCCGTCGTAAAGAAAGAGGACGTCTAGAGCGACTGCAACGCCGCGCGAAGAGCTACATCGTCGGCCGGCGCGACCGTTCGTAGATCCAGGACGAGCAGCCCTCGCTCGATGCGCGCGACGATCGGCGGCTCCTTCTCTCGCAATCGCTTGGCGAGCACCTGAGGCTTGTCGGAGTGCACTGCGATCAGCGCGGTCTCGACCGAGCGTCCCGGTAGCGAGCCGCCGCCTGTCACGCTGGCGCCGTCGATGACGCTGACTCCCGAGATCCCTTCGCTCACGCGCTTCGCGCGCGCCCTAATCTCTTCGGCCGTCGCCTGCAGCATCGACCAGGCCGGGATGTGATCGCGCGCGCCGCGCGCGTGCGCCCACAGCGTCGCTTCCATCGCCGCCAGCGTGAGCTTGTCGGCGCGGACCGCGCGCGCGATGGGGTGACGGCGGCACCGCTCGATCAGGTCGGCGCGTCCGGCCAAGATGCCCGCCTGCGGGCCGCCGAGCAGCTTGTCGCCGCTGAACGACACGAGGTCCGCTCCTTGTGCGAGCGCGCTGCGCGCGTCCGGCTCGTCGGAAAGAACACCTTCCTCCGGTCCGAGCAGGCCGCTCCCGATGTCGAATAGCAGCGGGACCCGAGCCTCCTTCGCGATCGCGGCGAGGTCGGCGACGCCGACCGAGGTAGTGAAGCCGACGATCTGGTAGTTGGACGGGTGCACCTTCAGGATCAGCGCGGTGCCGTCGCCGGCGGCGCGGCGGTAGTCGCGCTCGTGCGTGCGGTTGGTCGTTCCGACCTCGCGGAGGAGCGCGCCTGACGCCTCCATGACGTCGGGGAGCCGAAACTCACCGCCGATCTCGATGAGCTCCCCGCGGCTGACGATCACCTCTTGTCCCTTGGCGAGTGCGGCCAATGTAAGCAGTAGGGCTGCCGCGTTGTTGTTCACGATCAAAGCGTCTTCTGCTTCGGTGAGCGCGGCCGCGAGGGTTGAGGCGACCGGCGCGCGCGTTCCGCGCGCGCCGGTGACGAGGTCGAACTCCAGCGCGGCGGTCCCGGCCGCCTCCACGGCGGCCGCGACCGCCTCCTCACCCAAAGCTGCTCGGCCGAGATTCGTATGGATGACGACCCCGGTCGCGTTGATCACGCGCCGGATGCGCGCTGCCTGCAGCTGCTCGGCCGCGGCTTGAACGATCGCGCGGACGTCACCGGCCTCGCCGCCGTTCAACGCTCGCGCGCGCGCCGCTGCAACCTCTCGACGAACCAGCCAACGCGCGACCAGCGGGCCGACGTCGTTCAACGCAAGCACGTCGCGCAGGACTTCGTCGACTTGTGGAAGGTCGCGGAGGCCGCTCATCCGAGGTCGGGCTCCTCGCGTTCGGCTGCTCGAAGAAGGTCGCCGACCGTGTCGCGCGCCTTCCCGATCGTGTTTTCTTCGCTTTCGAGCTCCGTGAGGAACGACTCGAGCGCCTCGGTGGCTTGGCGTTCCGATTCGGTATCGACGTGGCCTCGCTCGGCGTTCACGTACTGACGGCCGAGCTGGAAGATCACTTGGCGCGCGGTGCGGATGATCTGAAGGATCTCATCCATCGCGAAGATCTCGCCGGCATGGTCGACCGTCGCGCGCCGTGCTTCGGTGAGCATCAGGCGAGCGGGTGACTCCGGGTCGGCGTAAAGGGCGAGGAACGCGAGCGTCGTATGGCGCGTGCTTGCGCGCACGAGCGCGCGTACGTCGTCGGTCTGGCGCGCGACCGCCGGAACCTCGCGCACGATCGCGTCCATCGTGACGTCGAGGATCTCTTCGAGGTGCTGTTCCACCACGCGCGCGACCAAACGGCGGATGTCTTCCATCTACAGGCCCATCGTGCGCGCGATCACCAGCCGCTGGATCTCGCTCGTGCCCTCGACGATGCGCAGCATGCGCACGAAGCGGAAGATGCGCTCCACCGGCCCCTCTGCCAGGTAGCCCATCCCGCCGAAGATCTGCACCGCGCGGTCGGCGACGCGGTTCACCATCTCGGTGTTGTAGAGCTTCACCATCGACGATTCGCGCATAGGCTCCTCGCCTTGGTCGCAGAGCCACGCAAGGCGATAGGTCATCCAGCGCGCGGCTTCGATCTCGACCGCAGAGTCGGCGAGCATCCATTGCACGGCCTGGTACTTGCCGATCGGCTTCCCGAAGGTCTTGCGGTCCTTCGCGTACTCGGTCGCGATGCGCACGCAGTATTCGGCGATCCCGAGACAGAGCGCGCCGATGTACGCGCGCCCGGTGTTCAAGAATTTCATCGCCGCATAGAAGCCGAAGCCCTCCTCGCCGACGATGTTCGTCGCCGGCACGCGGCAGTCGTCGAAGACCAGCTCGACCTGGCTCGTCTCGCCGGCCATCGTGCGCTGGTGCTTGCCGACGGTGAATCCCGGCGTTCCCTTGTCGACGATGAACGCGGTGATCCCGCCTTGTGCCTTCTTCTCTGGATCGGTGACGGCGAACACGATCGCGAAGTCGGCGTAGGCGCCGTTCGTGATGAAGTGCTTCGTCCCGTTGAGAACAAAGTGATCGCCGTCGCGCGTTGCGCGCGTGCGGATCGCTTGCGCGTCGGAGCCGGCGTCCGGCTCGGTCAGCGCGAAGCACATCGTCTTCTCGGCTTTCACGAGCGGCACGAGGTACTTCTTCTGGAGCTCGGGCGATGCTTGGAGCAGGAGCCGCGTCGGCGCCTCCGGGTTCGGCGGGCCGAGGACCGCAGTCGTGAAGCGCAGGCCGGTCTGCGCGCCTGCTTCGACGAGCAGCGTGTACCCGAGCGTCGACAAGCCCCAGCCGCCGACCTCTTCGGGTAGGTGCGCGCCGTAGTAGCCGATCTCGGCCGACTTCTGCCGCAGGGCGCTCGCGGCGTCCCGCATCTCCTCGGTCCAGCGGTCCTCCTGGAGCTCCGCGCGGAACCGTTCCTCGACGGGCCGGACCTCGCGGTCGATGAATGCGAGGAGCGACGCGCGTACCTCGTCGAGCTCGGCCGGAACGGCGAAATCCATCGGACCTCCTGGAGCAGCGGCGGAAGAAGGATTGTAGCCGCGCGCGCGATTCGAAGAGCCCCTCCCGGTCTGCGAACATATCTGTGTGGACGATAGGAGCAAGGCGCCGTTCGAGATGCCGGACGACCTCGAGCCGGCCGAGCCGATCGTCCCGCGAGACTCGTCGACGGTGATCGTCCTCCGCGAAGCCGCCGACATGCTCGAGGTGTTCATGCTCGAGCGCCACATCAAGAGCGACTTCGCCGGCGGCGCGTACGTGTTCCCCGGCGGAACGGTCGACGAGGCCGATCGCGATCCTGCGCTCGCGAGGCTCGTCGACGGATGCGAGGCGCTCGCCGCGCGCACGGGTGAAGACCCCGATCTCGAGCGCGCGCTCGCGGTGTGCGCGATCCGAGAAACGTTCGAAGAAGCCGGGATCTTGCTCGCGCGCCGCGACGACGGCAGCCCGGTGCAGCTCGACGACCCCGGGTGGAGAGACAAACGCACAGCTCTGGCGAACCGGGACATCGATGCGATCACGCTCGCGAAGGAGACCGGCATCCGTTACGCGGCGGACCTGCTGCGTTTCTGGCAGCGGTGGGTGACACCGATCTTCGCGCCGCGGCGGTACGACACACGCTTCTTCGTGGCGGTGATGCCCGAGGGTCAGTCGCCGCTACACGACGACGTCGAGACGACCGCAAGCACCTGGGTGCGGCCGGCCGATGCGATCGCGCGCGGCCGCTCGGGCGAATTGGTGATCATCTTCCCGACGCGCAAGACGCTCGAGTCGCTGGCGGGATTGGAGACGACGAACGCGGTCTTCGACGCTGCAGCGTCGCGGCCGAAGACGCCGGTGCTTCCCAGGTTCGTGGTCGAGGACGGGGAGGGGCGCGTGTATCTGCCGGGTGACCCCAACCCGCACGAGCCGTGACCGCCGTCCGCCTCTCTCCGCTGGTGCGCGTGGTGCTCGCGCCGAACCCGTCGCCGTACACGCTCGAGGGAACGAACACGTACGTCATCGGCGAACGCGATCCGATCGTCCTCGACCCGGGCCCCGACGACACCGGTCACCTGGAGCGCGTGTTGGAGGAGGCGGGGACTCCCTCGGTCGTGATCTTGTCCCACCGGCATCCCGATCATGCGGAGGGTGCGGAGCGCTTTGCCGACATGGCGCGCGCGCCTCTGGCCGCGTACGCGAGCACGGGCTCGAGCGTGTGCGCAACCGCGGCGGCGATCGCGGACGGGCAGCGGATCTCCGCGGACGGCGCGACGATCACCGCCATGTACACGCCGGGGCACGCGCACGATCACCTCTCGTTCGTGCTCGAGGAAGAGCGGGCGATGTTCACCGGCGACCACGTGCTCGGCCGGGGCACGACGGTGATCGCGTATCCGGACGGCGACCTGGTTGCCTATCTGAAGTCGCTCGATCGTGCGCGCGCAGCCCACCCGAAGCGCCTGTACCCGGGGCACGGCCCGGTCGTGGAAGACCCCGACTCGGTCCTGGCGTATTACAAGGAGCACCGTTTGGAGCGCGAGCAGCAGGTGCTCGACGCGATCGACGCCGGAGACGCGACGGTTCCCGAGATGGTGAAGCGAATCTACGCCGATTACGACGTGTCGCTACACGCCGCTGCGGCACTCAGCGTGATGGCGCATCTGCACAAGCTGCTCGACGAAAGGATCCTGAAGCAGGAAGGAGACGCGTGGCGGAGAGCGTAGGCGCGCACGCGTGCATCCGTTGCGGGAACGCGGTTCCCGAGGGCTCGCGGTTCTGCCCGGCGTGCGGCGCCGCGCAGACACAGGCCCCGCGGGAAGAGCGCCGGGTCGTGACGGTGCTGTTCGGCGACCTGTCGGGGTTCACCGAGCTGAGCGAGGCGCGCGACGCCGAGGAAGTGAAGGCGATCATCGATCGCGCGTTCGAGCGCATCACCGACATCGTGGAGCGGTACGGCGGGCACGTCGACAAGATCATCGGCGATGAGGTGATGGCCGTGTTCGGCGCGCCGCAAGCGCACGAGGACGACGCCGAGCGCGCGGTGCGCGCGGCGCTCGTCATACAGCGCGTGCTTGAAGAGGATTCGGCGGAGTTGGAACGTGAGCGCGGCATCCCGTTGCGCATGCACATCGGCTTGAACACCGGCGAGGTGGTCGCCGGATTCGTCGGCGGCAGCGACTCGTACACGGTGCTGGGCGATGCCGTGAACACGGCGCGCCGGATCGGAGACGCCGCAGATGCGGGGCAGATCCTCGTCGGGGTGGCGACGGAGGAAGCGACGCGCGACGCGATCGAGTACCGACGGATCGGCCAAGTCACCGCCAAGGGCAAGCGGGTGCCGGTCCAGGTTTGGGAAGCGCTGGCCGAGCTCGGCCTTCCGGGTGAGCGAGCCATCCGCACCGCGCCGTTGATCGGCCGCGAGGAAGAGCTCGGCATGCTCGACTCGCTCGCGCGGATCGTACGGCGCGACCGCCGGACGATGTCCGCCACGATCGTCGGCGAAGCCGGGATGGGGAAGAGTCGTCTTGCCGACGAGTTCGCGCGCCGCATCTCGGCGCAAGGGGTGCGGGTCCTCAACGGCCGATCGCTGCCGTACGGGACGGCCTCGCCGGCGTTCTCGATCGAAGAGATGGTGCGCGCGGCTCTGGTCGTCGATCCGGCCTCTGACCCGGAAGCCGCAGCCGCCTGCGTGCGCGATCGGCTCGACGCGCACGGCCTGGCCGCCGAGGCAGACCGGCTGCTGGCGTTCCTCGGGCTGGGCGGCGC
>Ga0066672_10000440_pt1 | contig 12545 bp, 7 predicted proteins | sample GraSoiAngelo_121_FD_62292 | JGI IMG/M metagenome (GOLD analysis project Ga0066672, IMG submission 62292) | Grasslands soil microbial communities from the Angelo Coastal Reserve, California, USA - 14_0919_12_20cm | ecosystem: Environmental > Terrestrial > Soil > Grasslands | place: USA...
GAAGCGAGCGCTGGGCGCCGTTGGCATAATGCAACACGACTTTGGCCACGGGCGTGCGGTCTTCCACCGCTCCGCCTGTAGCGTGCAACAAGTGAATGCGAGACGCTTTTCGGCCGACAGGGATGCCCATGATCCGAGTTGGGCGGAAGTTTCGATTGCGCGCGAACTGCATCCCGGTGACCTCCAATCGGCCGCCGATTTGGAATGGCACGTCCCGCAGAATCTGGAGGCCGCGTGGAAGCGCGGCCCACGATTTTTCCGGGTCAAGGTCACTCCAGATTTGTTGGTAAAAGCCGCTGAGATCAAGAGGAACAACCGCTCCTGCCTTCTTCTGTTCGTCCGCGAGCGACGCCGGAAAGATCAACACCGCCAAATTCACCAAAACCAGGACAACGACGAAGGAATTCGGCTTCTTTCGCCAACGAATGCTGTTCGGAAGCGCTTTCATAAGACATCGCTCCTCGTCGCCCACGTTCGGGGTCAGGCCAGACCCCGAATGCGTCGCGCCACCCATTCCAGGGTCAGCAACCCCACAATGGCGCAGAGCCAAACCCAGGTGTCCCATAACGGTTGATGCCGATATTCAATCGATGCCGGCGTCGCGCCGCCCAGCGAAGCTTCAATGGTCTGCGGTTCGCTCATTTGCGGGTTAAGAACCTGCCCGCCGGACCAGTGCGAGATTTCCGCCAGCCACTGGGGCCGAGCGCGAATGTCGGCCATCTCCCAATCGATGTCTTCGCAAACCAGCAACTGTTGCGCATCCCGAATCGCTCCGTTTTTGGGCGTCGCCACGGCACGCACGGTGTAATTGCCGGCGACCGCCGGTTTGAGCACCGCTTCGTAAGTGCGCGAAACGTCGTGGTACGTCGCCTTGACGTTTTGAACCTCCTGGCCCGCACGGGCCAGGGAAACGGCGACTTCGGCATCAGTCGCGATTCGGCCTTCGTTATCGAACACCTCGACATGCGTTGTGACGTCGCGGCCGGGGGCGCAATGATTTGCGGTTAGATTCAGGCTGATCGAAGTGGCTTCGCGTTCGAGTTTGTGGGCCGCCAACCAACGCACCGCGTTCACCCAGAATCGCTGGAAATAGCGAGAATCGCAGTTCACCTCCGTGAGCGGCAGACTTGGATTGATCGGCTCGCCCCAAATGGTTTCGAACAATTCGCCCCACCAGTAGGTCGTGTCCGAAGTGAAGGCAAGCGCGCGTCCCTTGCCGACCTCCTGCGCCGCCAGGATGACCGCCGGCCCGTGGGCCGTTCGTATGCTTGGATGCTCCAGCAACACGATGGCGCCCGGCTTCGCCCGATCCACGCGGTTGAACCCTCGCAACTGAGGGAATTTCGTCGTCCAGATCGCCTGATTCTCCGCATCGGTTGCACCCAGATGGAGCAGGGGATGACTCCAGGCTGCGGGCGGAATAACCGGCTTGAAAGTGGATTGCGTCAAGTCCCGTTCCTGTTCCATGGCCACCGGAATGATGCGATCGATTATGGTCCGCTCGTAGCCACCCGATCCATAGGCCGTGTGGCCGCCGATCATCACGAATCCGCCGCCGAATTCGGTAACGAAGCGCGCGGCATTCTCCAACTGTTGCGGCGAGAAAACTTCCTTCGGAATATCGCTGTTAATGATCACGTCATATTTGAGCAACTCCTCAAGGGTCTTCGGGAAGCCCTGCGTCGGGTGTTGGACGCGGTAAATCTTGTATCCGGATTTCGGGTCCACGAAGGCCACTTGAGTGTTCAGCGCCGGCGGGGCGCCGAATTGTTCGCAGTAGAGGGTCTTGACGGAGATGCCTGGGGTGGCTTCGACCGCGTTTTTCAGATAAAGCGGCAGCGGTTTTCCTGAGTCGGTTGTGGTCGAGGCGAGTGGGCTCCCATAAGCGCCGGAGCCTTCCATGTAAACCACGCGAAGCGGTCGGTCCGTCACCGCCACTCCGAACTCCTCTTGGTTGTTGAGCTGAAGCCGTTCTCCCGGTTGGGGCGGAATCTCTATCTTGTATGTCTGAAAGCCGACGGCTGCCGGGGCGAACTCCAGGTCCACAAGCTGGCGTTCGCCGGCCAATGCGGCCCTTGTTTCAACCACGGTCTTGCCGTCCTTGGTCAGCCGGAGCGGCAAAGTTTTGCCAGCAAACCCCGGCGCGCGCAAGGTCACGGTTGCTTTTGCCAGGGACTGAAGCGGGACCGGACTTTTGATGCGCACGGCGTCCACGATGATGTCCGGAGGTTCATTGGTTCGACCCAGCAGCACGGTGTGGATCGGGATTTTCTTCTGCGCGTACGCCCTGGCGATGGGCTCTGGCGACTTCAGCGAGTTGTCAGCGCCATCCGACAGCAACACCACGCTCGCGGGCGGGTTGGCAGCCGATTGGGTCAGCAGCGCTTCCAACGCATCGGCCGTGGCGGTGACCGAGCCGGTGGCCGTGGCCGCTTCGGGCGCCGGCAGCGCGACCAGGTTGCTGCTGAAGCCGAACACCTGAACCGCGAAGTTGGCCGGCACGGCAAGTCTTTGTTTTATCCAGGCCCTCGCCGAGTCGATGCGGGTTTGCGCGTCCTCTTTCCAATTCATGCTGCGTGAAGTGTCGAGCAGCACGGCGACGTAGCTGGGGCGGAAATGTTTTACTTCGCGGACCCGCTGCGGGTCCAGCAGGCACACGATCACCACGGCGATGGTGACACAGCGCAAAGCAAAAAGAAGCCAGCGCTGCTTCTGGTTGGCTTGCCCGCGCGCGGCCCGGTAACTCCAATAGAGCAATCCGGCAACCGCCAGGCCGCCGGCCAGCAGCCAGGGCAAGCCCGGTTGGTAGGTAAATTCAATCATGCTTAAAGGTCGTCATTGCCAAAGCCGTTCCCGTGTTCCGACACTGATCCGGGTTGTGTTCTGCTTTGCCGTTTATTCTTCGTACGAAAGCTTGCGCAAGTATTCCGCAATCCATTTTTCGTATTCTTTCGGGTATTCTTCCGCGGCCAGGTCGGTCGCGCGCGGATTGTCCTGATACAGAACTTCGAGCGCCGAGATAAGCCTGGTCAGGCCGGAAAGGCCAAAACCGCCTTCAATGCCGGCGGAGTGGAAATTGCGCTCGACCGTATATTGAGCGGCCTGATCCAGGTGGGCGGCAATTTCACGCATGTCGCGCGAGTACCGATTACTGACGCGGGGGTCCTTGCCAGACAGTTCCCGCAATTTGGAAGCCAATTCGTTGGCTTCGTCACCGAGTTGTTTCTGATCCGGACCGGACTGGGTGAGGGATTCATTGTCCTGTTTTTCTCCTTCGCCGTTCCGGGCCTCCCTCCGTTCGCCATCGTTGGGCTGACCTCCTTCAGCGCGCGCCGGTTCATTTGGGTGGCCTTGCCTCGGTCGCCCGCCCTGGCCGGGACGCGCTCCGTTTTTCTTGTCCTGGCTGGCCGCTGTTTTCTCGCTGTCCTGTTGCGGGCTATTCGGGTCCTGGGCCGCGCGGTATAAATCGTTCAACTTGGCCTGCGCCTGGGCCAAACGCTTGGCCTGATTGATGAGGGTGGAGAGTTGTTCTTCGCGCTGCTTTTTCTGGCTCTCCTTCAATTTCTCGATCGCTTCGAGCACGATCTTGATGCAATTACCCTGGCCACGGCACATACCGGCCTCCAGTTCAGGCAGCAACCGTGTCGCCTGGTACAGGTGCTCCAGCGTCTCGTCCTCAGCGCGCAACGCCGCCGGGCGCCGGAGGCTGTCGAGCGCCTTCGTTGCGCCGTCCATGGACGTGATTGCGGCCGCGAACTCCGATCGCGCTTCGGGCGGCGAAACGCTCAGGAGAAACGAGTTCTGAAAGATTTGGGCGTAGGCTTTGGTTTGGCGCTGAATGGCCGCAATATCCGGGAACCGTGACTCGATTTCGTTTTCTTTCACGACGGTTGTCGCGGCGATGATCTGTTTTTGGGTCTCCAGCAGGTTGATCTTTTGACCGTTGCCTCCGTTGCACTGGGATAACGCCTTTTCTTTGGTGGTGTATTCAATGAAATAGACCGGTGACTTCCCGATTCCCGGTCCATCCAGCGTGTTGTTGTCGGCTGCTTCGGCGTGATAAGCAACCAGTTCGTATTCCTTCAACTGGAGAGGCGACAAATCAATCTCGGCAGTCGCGGTGACGTCTTTGTCGTTGGCGCCTTGTTTGACACAGACGATAGACTGCTCGGTCTGGTTTACCTTGTGGAAAATCAGTTTGACTTCGCCAACTCCAAAATCATCGGCAACGGAAATCTTCAGCGGGATTTTGTTGGTGGCGTCGGCCCGAATATCCATGCCGGGGCTGAAAACCTGCACATCCGGCGGTTCATCGGGCAGTACAGTGAGGTGATAGGGCTTTTCATTGCCGCTTTTGCGCCCTTTCTTGTCGGTCAGTTCGATCCAGTAATAAGCGTCTTTCCTGGCGGTGAAAGACGTCGTCCACTCGTCCTTTTCATTCCGCTTCAGTTCAATACCCGGCTGATTGGCGAAGCGCAATCGCGCCGTGTCGATCTGACCTGACGCAGTGACTCGGAAAGTCAAATGGCTTCCCCGCACGACGCTCGGATTCGGCGTCCTTTCCTCAACCGATTTTTGTTTGGTGTAAGCGGGGTAATCCACCTGGATGGCCAAATGTTTGATCTCCGGCGGTATGAAGGTGGTGATTTCGTAGTCGGGCGAAACGACATCGTTTGCCGCGACGCGATACTGGATCGTGCCGCGCAAATTTTTCAGCGGATGAACGTAGGTCCCCTGGTCGGGCATGGTCAACGAGGCCTGTTGCCAGTGAGGATTGTTCCCGGTCCGCCAATACAGTTGGGGATGCTTCGGCGGTCGTCCTTTAAACCGGGTGGTGATCTCTTGATCGCGGCCTTCCGGAATCTCCACGTTGCCCGGTTCGACCTCAATCCGGGTATAGGCCGCCGGCGTCCACGGCCAAAGCGAACGCCGCAATGCGACCCAACCCGCCGGCGCGATGGCCAGGAAAACAACCATGACCGCGAGCGCCCCGGCCAATACACTTGCAGTCTGAACCATCTGTGTCCGATACCACCGGGTTTCGATCAGCAAGAGTTTTTTGGCGGCCTGTTCCTGCAGCGCGTCAACCAACTCCGGTTCGTAGTCCTGCGTCGCCGAGCGTTCGCCGGTCAGATATTCCGCGGCCGTCGAAACGACGCAGCCCAACTCAGGCCGCCTTGCCTCCAGCTCCAGCGCCGCCGCCTTCAAGTTGGCCGGGCGACGGATCAAGCGCCACAATCGGGTCGCCCAAAACACGCCCAGCCCCGTCAGCAAGGCGGCATTGGCTGCCCGCGCCGGCCACGGGAGGAGCAGCCAGTAATCCAGCAGCGCCACGGTCAGCAGAACGAACAGCGCCGCCGCGGCGATGTTGATCGTCCACGTGAGGCGCGCGGTGCGATTCTTTGCGCGACGAATCGTCTCCAAACGATCGGCATTGTATTGGGAATGTTTGTTCATTGAGGTCTCCTTTCGCTGCCTTTCCGGCACTTTGTCGTTCCGCTTCGACCCGTTCCTATAGCCGGCCAACGCCGCCGGGCAAGCCCGTTTCCTGTTTTTCCAGTCATGGCTCCGTGATTTAAAGAATCGACGCTCATGCGAATGTCCGGTTGGCCAGGAGCGACTCGAAGAGCAGCAGGACCAGGCCTGCGCCCAACAGAACGCGCCACAACTCACGATTGGTCGGGTCGAGAAATCCGATGAGCGAGCTTGTCTTTGACGGTTCGTCTGCGCGCGCGATCTGCTGTTGGACCTGAGCAGGATTCAGCGACTTCAAGTCGGATTCCGATGCCGGGAGGTTGACCGCCACGGGACGCACCTGGCGACCCGCGGCGTCGCGCACCGAATAGAGCCCTGGTTGGCCGGGCGTCACAACGATTCGACCCTGAACGTCCGATGTGGCGGCCAGCTCGATCCCGTTAGGTTCGCGCCATTTCAGTGGGCGGTTCGAGACCGTGCCGCCCAGGTCGATCTCCGCGTGCTCTTCCGCAACCCACCTGTCCGCTTCCGCGGTTTTCGGCGGACGGGATCGGCTGGTGGCGTAAGCGGCCAGGCCGTGAAGCCACGGCACAAACGTCTTCCGCTTGGGCCAGTCGGTCCAGGAGGTGTCGGCGGAGGTGTTGACCATCACGATCCGTCCCTTGCCGACATCGTTCGCAACCACGAAGGGCATCTGGTCATTAAAACGCGCAGCGATGCGGCACGAATCGAGAGGCGCCACGGCAAAGCGCTGTGTGAATTCGGGCAGACTCAAATCCCCGCTGTTGGACGCGCGAAACGCGGAAAAGGCAACCGACTCCTTGTCATAATCGCCCAGGTGCCAGCCAACTTTGCGCAGTTCCCGCTCGCCTTCGGGATGTTCCAACGTTGCCGGCAGGAGGTCCTGAAACTCGGAGTCGTAACGACCGGCGCTGACGCCGTCACCGAGAAACATCAACATTCCGCCGCCACCGGTGACAAAGTTGCGCAATGCCCGCGCCATGTCCGCCGGCACCTGCCGCAGCCCCGGCAAGATCACGAGCGCGCAACGTTCGGAACTCTCCAGTTCGGACGCGAGTTGATCGGGCGCAACCTTTGTCACCAGGTAAGGTCCGCGATGGGTCGCCATCGGCGCGAGGGCTGTGGCCAGGAAATAGGTCTCCTGCTCAAAGCCGTGTTTGCCCGGCCTTTGCTCGACGCAGAGCACGCGCAGAGAAGCGGTGAGGTAAAGACTCTGGTAACGTGTATCGTCGAGTCCAAAGCCGTCGCCCGGATGAATCCGAGCTTCCACGGTGTGCCAACCGGGCGGTAAATCCGGCAGGGGCAAGACCAGGTTGGTGGCTGCCCCCGCCGCGACGTTGATGGACGGAGCGACGGACGAATCGCCATCGATGACCAGTTCCATCTCCACCTCCCGGGCGTCCCGACTTGAAAAATTGCTCACGCCCACCGTGGCCGATCCGGTGTCGGCAATCGATAGTTCACTCACGGCCAGGTTGGCAATGTCCGGTTCGCCGACTGAAAGGATTTTAATTTCGATGTCTTGCGGAACCTTGGCATCCGCCAATTTCTCACAGGCCGCCGGCTGCAAATCGCTAATGACATAAATGACGGAGGAACGGCCGGTCGCGGACGCAGATAACAGCTTCACCGCCTGCCGCAACCCCGCGCCCAGGTCGCCGGCGCTGAAGCCGGGCTGCAGTTTGTCCAAACGCGGTTTCAGTTGAGCCGGCGGCGCGAGGGGGGAGATGATGTTCGGACCCGCGCCGCCATCGACCAAAGCCACACGATCGCCGGTGGCCAAAGGCTCGATCAGCTTTCGCATCAGCTCCCTCGCTTTTGCCCAGCGTCCATCAGCCTGCATGCTGGCGGAACGGTCTATGAGCAGAACGATTTGCCAGCGGGTTTTCCCTGCCTCCGCTGCCATGGGACCCCGCAGGTACGGCCGGGCAAACGCAACCACGAGCAGGGCCAGCAACAGCAACCGCACCGCAAGCAGCGCAAGATTCCGGAGCTTCCGGCGCTGGGTCGTCCTTTGGTCCTGCTCTTGAAAGAACCGGAGCGTGCTGAAACGGAGCCGCTGCTTTTTGCGCCTGAACAGCAGATGAATGAGGACGGGAATGATCAGAGCCGACAAGCCGGCGAGCAGGGTCCAGTGGGTGAAAAACAGGCGTGACATAGAGGCTATAGCGTCGTTCGCTCCTCCAAATAGAGGGTCAGCGCCTGTTCCAGCGGTGTGTCGGTGCGGAGACGCCGGTAATCCGCTTCAAGCTTTTCACATTCCTGTTTCGCGCGCTCGCAAAACTCGCCGAATCGTCGCTGGTACTCCTTCCGAAACGCTCCGGCGTGGACGGAGAGTTTTTGGTCTGTTTCGCTGTCCTCCATCAGGTAATCGCCCTCGAAGTTGAAATCGGCTTCTTCCGGACAGACAATGTGCAACACGATGATTTCCTGACGTTGGATTTGGAGTTGGCGGAGCAGTTCGGAAATGCTGTCGCCCGTCCCGAACAAATCCGAGATCACGAGGGCGACTCCGCGACGTGTGAAAGTTTCGAGCACGTTCCACAAGTCGGCGCCGATGAGGGTTGGCCCGTGCGCCCTGGCATTGGCCAGCATCTGCAACACGTCATCCAGATGATAGTAGTTGCTGCGGCTGGGCAGCGCCTGAACCGCGCCCGCTCCAAAAAGGGTCAATCCGGGCGCGTCATGCTGCCGCACCATCAAATAAGCCAGCGCCGCCGCGAGGGTCTGGCTGTAATGAAATTTGTTCGGGTTCCCGAAATCCATCGATCCGCTGGTGTCCAGCAGGATTTGAGCGCAGAGATTGGTGTCGTCCTCGAATTGTTTGACGTAAAGCTCGTCGGTGCGGCCCCAAACTTTCCAATCGACATGCCTGAGATTGTCCCCCTGGATGTAGGGACGATACGAGGCGAACTCGGTGCTGTAACCCAGAAACGGACTTCGATGCAAACCGCTCAAGAAACCCTCGACGACGGTCCGCGCCACGAGCGACAGGTCGCCCAGAGAGTTGAGCAGTGGAGCTTCAATGATCGGGCCGTCTCGCATGGCGTCAGCTTTCGTCCGCGGGGACCTCTTTGAGAAGTTTCTCGATGATTTCGACCGGCGTCACCTTCTGGGCGCGCGCGTGAAAGTTGGCAATGATTCGATGTCGCAATACTTCGTAAGCGACGGACCTGACGGCTTCGTAATCCGCGCAGGTCCGGCCGGACACCGCGGCGCGGGCCTTCGCGCCAAGGACGAGGTATTGAGACGCGCGCGGGCTTGCGCCCCAGCGGACGAATTCTTTCACATACTTCGGCGCGCCGGCATCTTCAGGCCGGGTCCGCGCCGTCAGGCGCACCGCGTATCGGATCACCTCATCAGAAACCGGCATCGCCCGGACCAGTTTTTGGGCCTCCAAAATTTGCGCGGCATCGAGCACGGGTTCGAGTTGGGGAGTTTCAACCCCGGTCGTGTTGCGCACCACCATGGCTTCATCGTCGTTTGAAGGGTAATTGCAATTGACGGAGAACATGAACCGGTCCGCTTGCGCCTCCGGCAGGACGTACGTGCCCTCCATTTCGATCGGGTTTTGTGTCGCAAACACGTGAAACGGCCGCGGCAGCCGGTAGGTCTTTGTGCCCGCGCTGACTTCGTGTTCCTGCATCGTTTGCAGCATGGCGGCTTGTGTCTTGGGCGGTGTGCGGTTGATTTCGTCGGCCAGAACCAGGTTGGCGAAGATCGGCCCCGGCAAAAACTCCAGCCGCCGTTTCCCGGTCGCCGAGTCTTCCTCAATGATTTCAGTGCCAGTAATGTCCGAGGGCATCAAATCGGGCGTGAACTGAATCCGGCTGAAGGAAAGGGCCAGCGCCCTGCCGAGCGAGCGTATGAGGAGCGTCTTGGCCAGGCCAGGCACGCCCACCAGCAGCGCATGGCCGCCGCAGAAGATGGTCAAAAGGACATTCTCAATGACTTCTTTTTGGCCGACAATCACCCGGCTGAGTTGCCGCAGCAGCGCCTCGCGATGCGCGGCCAGGGCTTCAATCGCCTTGAGGTTCATCGGCGCCGACTTAGTCGGTGTTGTGGGTGATCGTTCGGCAGTCAGCGTAAGCATGGTTCCTTTCACTCATGGGGTTCTGGTTTGCAATGTGTACAATTGTACTAGTTGAGTCCGCTTCTTGTTTGTCTCCAGTCGTTCTTTGTCATGACGACAGCTTGTCCCGGGGCAATCTAATCCACGGTCATGGCCACGAGAAACGGAGCCGTTTTCGACGCCGCGGAAACGTAATCAACGCTTAAAACCTGAACCGCAGGCCGTGGATTTTTCCAGGTCGTTCGATAGAGACGGAGCGATGCCCCCTGCGCGCGCGCCCTTGGGTTGCTGCCCGTCCACGCCATCGCCGTGGCCGGGTCATGCACCGGTTCAAACTCCCGGAAACGCCAGTCGCGCACTCTTTCTCCGTAGCGGATCGGAATCTCCGCCTGGCCGCCGTCCGCGTAATGCACCACCAGCCTCGCCACCAGCGCGCCATCCTTGTCCTTGCCGTTGGTAGCGTGCAACAGGTGAAGTCGATCGAAGCTGCGCCGCACCTTGATGCTGTCCACGGCGGACGCAAAACGCCGCCCAAGTCCGTTCGTCCCCCCATCGGTCAACTGGATCACTCCCTCAACCTCGAAGGGCACCCCGCCCAGTTCGCTGGCGCCGGCGGTCAGTTCACTCAGACTGTTTTCCCCGCTCCCAGGCAGCCAGCTTTCCACCAGCATCGCGTTGAAATAAGGCCTCAGATCGATTGCCGCGCGCTGGGCTGCGGTCTCGGCCATTCCCGTTAGCGCCTGGGTTGTCGTCGAAAAGCGCACCGGCACGATGCAGGCCGCAAGCGAGAGGACACTCACCACGGCCAGCCGGGTTGGGCGCCGGTGAAACACCCGGTTTGGCCGGAGAATGCTTTGGATGCGGTCCTCCAGGTCTTTTGCGCGACCCGAGATCGCAAGCGACGAGGGCGGACAGGCGGGTTCAAAATGCGCCGCCAGCCGGTCAACGATGGCGGACCCGTATTCGCGAGAATCCACCCGCAAACTGGCAATCGCCATTTCATCGCAACATTTTTCGCGTTCGTGCCGGAGCATTCCGTTCAACCACCAAACCAGGGGGTGAAACCAGAACAGGGCCTGGACCAAGACCTGCAAAAAGTTGACGAACGCGTCCCAGCGCAACACGTGAGCGAGTTCATGGGCCATCACCAGCCGGCGTTGCCGGGCAGTTCCTTGCCCGGCGAAACCCTGCGGCAAGTAAATGCAACCGTGGAAGACGCCCCAGACGAACGGCTGGCTGAGGCCACGAATCAAACAGAGCTTGGGCCGGCTGCGAAGAGCAAGCGCGTTCATCAGGTCCAGAAACTCGCATTCCAACTCCATGTCCGGCAGGGTGCGCTCGCGTTTCAAGTCCCGTTGAATCCGGAGCGCTTTTGCGGTCGCCACTGCCAGAAGGATGATCGCGCCCGCTCCCCAGACAGTCAGCAGGCAATCGCGAATGTCCAGACGCTGCCAGACGCTCAGGGATTCTTGCTGGCGGGAATTGGAAACGAAAGGTTGGACCGCCGCGGCCGGCGGCTGAGTGCTCCGGGTCGATGCGACTTCGTGGCTCGCCATCGGCACGCGCTCCTGCGGGTGCCAATCCGGCAACGGAACCAGAATCGCCGCGGGCAGGACGCATTTCAAGAGGAGGGCGATCCAGAGCAGATAACGCCAGTGCGCGCTGGCGTTTCGCAGCGCCCGACAGAGCCCCGCGACCAGCGCAAAGCCCAGCGCCAATTGCCAACTTTGGCTCGCGAGGTAATCGGCAAAATGGTGCAGCGCGGCCGACATCTAGTTCTCCGTTTTTGGCCGTTTGAGGAGGTCTTGCAAGCGCTTCAGGTCCTCGCGGGCGATTTTCCGGGTCCGCGCCAGGTGCATCAGCAGCGGCACGGCGTCACCGCCGAAAAAGCGGTTTACCAGGTCGCCGACCGTCTTCGAAATGACCCGTTCCGGTTTGATCGCCGGCGAAAAAGTGTGCGCCTTGCCCTCGGCAGAAGACTTGACGTAGCCTTTCTGGCGCAAACGTCGAAGCACGGTCTGCACGGTGGTGGGAGCGATGTTCCGTTCCGCGGGAAGTCGCTCCCAGATTTGCTGGACTGTGGCTTCCTTCAACTCCCAAACAATCTTGAGGATTTCCGCTTCGGCCGCTCCGAGACTGGCCAGTTCTTTTTCGGTCATAGTCATTAGCGCGTTCCAAGAATGGGTTTAAATTTTTACATTTGTACGAGATTGTCAAGGGGGTTTCTGGAAAATTTTTTCATTCACCGGTCGCTTTAAGAGACAGCGCGATTGTCCCGATCTCAAAGGGAGCATACGGTTGGCCCGGCGGCGCCTCTGGAACTGTGATCCTCCGTTTCAAGATGCCGCGGCAGTTCTCCGGCCCATCCGAGCTCGCGGGAGCTTGGTGATAATGGATTTCCAGGTCGTAATCGCCCGGCGGCACGTCGTCCGCGTGAAAGCGCCCATTCGATTCCAGCGTTAACACGTAAGGAACATTGGCGATTTGCCGGGCCTGGCCGGCCGCGGAACTCCAATAGGCGCGCTGCCAGGCTCGTTGCTGCGCTGGGTCTTTGAATTCAGGCTGTTCGAGCGGCGGCACGCTGGCTCGAAGAAAAGCCGGATGGTTCCATCCCTCCCAATCAGCGGATTCGTCCGACGCCAAAACGCGGCCGGCCACCGTGCGCCCTGAGCCGGCCATGATCAGCCGGGTGGATTTTCCCGGTTGAATCTCGACTGCGCGCGCGTGACTGAATTGAGCGCGAATGACACGCCCGATCAAGTGGCGGCCCGTCGGAATTTTTTCGATGGTAAATCGTCCTTGGTTGTCGGTGAGGGCGGTGAAGGCGTTCATGTGAAACAAGAAGGTTTGCGAGCCGAGTTTGCTCAGGCCGACCAATTCGTTGGCCGCGGGCTGACCGCGAATGAGCAGCGTTCCTTCGAGTCGGCCCCAGGGCCGGAGCACAACCACGGACGATGTGCCAAGCTCCTGGACAGGA
>Ga0066672_10000446_pt1 | contig 12518 bp, 16 predicted proteins | sample GraSoiAngelo_121_FD_62292 | JGI IMG/M metagenome (GOLD analysis project Ga0066672, IMG submission 62292) | Grasslands soil microbial communities from the Angelo Coastal Reserve, California, USA - 14_0919_12_20cm | ecosystem: Environmental > Terrestrial > Soil > Grasslands | place: USA...
AACAGCACGTTGATCTGGAAATCCTCTTCGTACACCGACAGCGGTTTGGCCAGCCCCGCCACCTTTTCCACTTTGCCTTCCGGATACTTGATGGTCGTCACCTTGACGCCGGGCGTTGGCGCCAGCGTCAGCACTGTGGGAATGAAATTCGGTTCGGACGGTTTGTTCGACTGCACATGCCAGTTTTTCTCCAGCTTCACATGGACGACCGCCACGACATCGCCGCCCGCTTTTGCGTCGCCCTGGATTTCGACCTTGTCAAGGCTCGCCGCTTCACCGGGCTTCTTTTGGGCTTCGGCCGCCGCGACGGCAAACGACGACGCCAGCAACGCGAGCGGAAGGACGGACCTTTTCATATTGGGTTGGATTTGCGTTTTGAGATTTTGGTTCAAAGAAAAGTTATTTCGCCATCGGCCAGTTGGCGGCGAGGAGTCCCTTGTAGCCGCCGATCAGTGAATAGACATTTCGATACCCCATCCGCTGCGCCGCGTCCGCGGTCAGCGCGGAACGATATCCGCCGCCGCAATACATGATGATTTCTGTTTCGGCGTCAGGAACCATCTTCTCCAGGTCGCGTTCGAGAATGCCCTTGCCGAGGTGAATCGCCCGCTCGGCGTGGCCAGCGTGCCATTCATGGTCCTCGCGCACATCCATCAGGACCGCCTTGGGATTGCGGGCCAGCCGTTCGCGCGCGTCGTCCACGGCGATCTCTTTTACGCGCGAGCGCGCTTCGTTTACCAGCCGCAGGAATCCGGGCGAGTGCTGCACGAGCCGCAAAATAATCCTGGCCACAATTCGGTCAACAGAATTTTCGAGCAGGCGTGTTGCTGATTGTCACCAGCGTGGTCTTAAGGCAGATTGTCTGGCAAAGATTTTCTGCGCGCGCCGGCTGTCGCTCGAATGAGGCGCGTAGCCACCGACGTAAGGAGGTGGCCGGAACGACGCTGGGAAATATCCGCCTCCTTACGTCGGCGGCTACGGAAAGCGCAGATGAAATAAACTATGGACGTGAAAAATTTGGACGAAGTACCCGCCTTCATCACGAAGGACGGCTCGGAAATCCGTGAGCTGCTGGCGCATCGCAATTCGGCCATTCGCAACCAAAGCCTGGCCGAGGCGCGCATGCCGGTCGGAGGCAGCACACTGGAGCACTATCACGTGAAGACGGAAGAGATTTATTACGTCACAGCGGGCACAGGCCGGATGCGGATTGAGAACGAAACGCGCGACGTGAAGCCGGGTGACGCGATTGCGATTCCGCCTGGCCGGAAGCACAAGCTTTGGAACACCGGCAAGGAAACGTTGAGACTGCTTTGCTGCTGCGCGCCGGCGTATGAGCACAGTGATACGGTGATTACGGAAGCATGAAATCGTCAGTGGCCGGTCGTTTGTCGGCAGTTGTTGAAAAGTCAGCCGTGAGCAAACGACAACGGACTACGCACAACAAACAGCCCGCAAGATGTATCAACCGAACAAAGTCCGCCTGTTCATCAAACCGTATTGCGGCTGGTGCGCGCAGGCGATGGATTGGCTCGATCAGCACGGCATCAAGTATGAAATTCTGGATGTCATCGCCGACGAGAAGGCTTACGAAGAGATGTATCGGCTCTCCGGCCAGACAGCCGCGCCGGTGATTGACGTGGACGGCAAAATCCTGGCGGACTTCGGGGCCCGCGAACTGGCGGCGTTTTGGAAAGGCTTGAACCGCGAATAGACACCGATCAATTCGAATGAAAGAGGCTGACACGGATTTTCACGGATTCAAGACCAGGCAAAATCAATCTGTGATAATTCGTGAAATCCGTGTCAAAACCTGCTTTTATTTGGGTCCATGCGCGTTGATTCATGGCGCAGAATCGTTCAATGACGGCAACTGAATTGAAATCCCGCCCGCGCCTGCCGGAATGGCTGCGCGTCAGGCTGCCGACCTCGGACATCTTTGCACGCACGCGGGCGTTGCTCGACGAGCTGAAGCTCCACACCGTTTGCGAGAGCGCCAGGTGCCCGAACCACTGGGAATGCTGGAGCAAAGGCACGGCGACGTTCATGATCGCCGGCGACCGTTGCACGCGTGCCTGCCGCTTCTGCTCGGTCGCCACCGCCAAACCGTTCGCGCTGGAAGCCGACGAGCCGGCGCGCGTCGCCGAAGCGACTCGCCGGATGGGGCTCAACCATGTTGTGATCACGGCGGTGGCGCGCGACGATTTGCCTGATGGCGGCGCGGACCATTTTCGCCGCACGATCGAAGCGGTGCGCGCGTTGAACCCCGGCATCGTCATCGAAGTGCTCGTGCCTGACTTCAACGACCGCGACGAGTCGATCGAGACCGTGCTTTCGGCGAACCCGCAGGTCTTCAATCACAACCTGGAAACGGTGCGCCGCCTCACGTCGTCCGTGCGGCACCGCGCGACCTACGACCGTTCGCTCGGCGTGCTGGGCAAAGTGAAGGCGAAGCGAGGCGACAGCGTTTACACCAAGTCCGGTCTGATGCTTGGTCTGGGGGAGAGGGCAGGGGAATTATTTCAGGCGATGGAAGATTTACGCCGCGTCGGCTGTGACATTCTCACACTGGGCCAGTACTTGCAGCCGACCCGGAAGCATTTGCCGGTCGTCGAATTTGTTCCGCCCGGAAAGTTTGCCGAATACAAACAGGTCGCCGAAAGAATGGGCTTCGTGCACGTGGCGAGCGGGCCGATGGTGCGCAGCTCGTATCACGCGGATGAATTCGCACTGCCACCGGCGGGTCCTACGCCGTGCTGATGCGGATGATGGAGGTTTGAGCAAGGTGGGAGGCTCGCAGCCCGGCAAAGGAGTCGGTCCTAAACATTGACACAGGCTTGGCAGTAGGTGATGTAGGCGCATGGCGCGCAAGCTGCGCCTCGGCAAAACTGGTGGGATTGCGCTTACATTTTTGTACAACCTTTTGTTGCATATGCAACAAAAGGTTGTCGGTCATCAAACCGTTGCCGACTGTTTGTATTCGGGCACGAACACTTCCGCCTTCGGTTTCATCGCGCGCAGTCTTTCCCCGAAAGCCATTGCCTGCGATTCTTCGCCGTGGACGACGAAAATCTTTTTGATGTCGCCGGTCAGAGCGTCGACGTAGCGGCGCAATTCATTTTTGTCCGCGTGGCCGGAAAAGGCGTCGAGCGAGGCGATGCGCGCACGGACTTCGTGCGGTTCGCCGAAGATGTTGACCGGGTTCTGGCCGGAGAGGATTTGCGCCCCCAACGTGTGTTCGGCGCAGTAGCCGATGAAGAGGACGAGGTTCTCAGCGCGGCTGATGTGGTTTCTCAAATGATGCCGGATGCGGCCGGCTTCGCACATCCCCGAAGCGCTGATGATAATGGCAGGCTCTTTCAGATCGTTCAGCTTCATCGAGTGGGCCAGCTCGCGAATATAGGCCAGGTTTTCCATGCCGAACGGGTTTTCTCTTTTGCGCAGGAAGTTGTAAATGGCGTCGTTGAAACATTCGGGATGGAGACGATAGACCTCGGTGGCGTTCACGCTCAGGGGGCTGTCAACAAAGATGGGCGCTTTCGGCAGCTTGCCGTCGCAGGTGAGCTGATGGAGCGTGTAAACAATCTGTTGGGTGCGGCCGACGGAAAAGGCGGGGATGATGACTTTGCCTTTTTTGTCGAGCGTGTCGCGCACGAGCCGGCCGACCTCTTCGTTGGCGCTCTGTTTGGCTGAATGTTCCCGGTCGCCGTAGGTGCTTTCGATTTGCAGGTAGTCCACGCGCTCAACGCGCTCCGGATCGCGCAAGATGTCGTCGTTGCCGCGGCCAATGTCGCCGCTGAATAGAAAGCGGTACGTGCGACCGGCGTCGCGAACGTCGAGGATGACCTGCGCTGAGCCAAGGATGTGACCGGCATCGCGAAAAGTAGCGGTAACACCGTCGATGACAGGGATGGGACGGTCGTAGTTGATGGACACGAACTGACGAACGGCCTTTTCAGCATCCTCGGCAGAATAAAGCGGCTCGACCGGCGGCTGGCCTTTCTTCGCCCGTTTTTTGGAGACATACTCGGCGTCAGCGCGTTGAATTTCGGCGGAATCTTCGAGCATAATCGCGGCGAGATCGCGCGTGGCGAACGTGCAGTAGATGTTTCCGTTGTAGCCTTGGCGACAGAGGTTTGGCAGATTGCCGCAATGGTCGATGTGCGCATGGCTGAGGACAACGGCATCGATCTGCTGCGGATCGAACGGAAAATTGCGATTACGCTCGACGGATTCGTTACGTTTGCCCTGGAACAAGCCGCATTCGAAGAGGAGGCGTTGCTGATTGATTTCGAGTAAAAAGAGGGAGCCGGTGGTAGTGCGGGTGGCGCCGAAGAAGTGGATTTGCATGGAGTTAGGATGGCGGGCGGAATTCGGAGTTCAAAGTTCAAAGTTTGGTGTCGCGCGCGGTTTGGGTTTCGGTTATTGAAATGTCCCAGCCTGTAACCATCGCTGACCGTTAAGGGTCATCAGGCTATGTGGTTTCGCAGTTATGGAACAAACTATGGCTGAGGCCGGCCTCGACATGGCGGCCTGCTTGGAACGCGTGCGCCAACGAGACGAGGATGCGGCGCGGGCGCTGGTGCGCGAGCTCTATCCTCTGGTCATGAAGATAGTGCGCTCGCATTTGCCGCGGCGGACGGACGAAGAAGACCTGGCTCAAATGGTGTTTGGCAAAATCTTCGCGCACGTTGACCAGTACTCCGGCAGCGTTCCGTTCGAGCACTGGGTTTCGCGTGTGGCGGTGAACACCTGCCTCAACGCGCTGCGCGCCGAGAAGTGCCGGCCGGAGTTGCGCTGGGCCGACTTGAATGAAGGCGAGGCGGAAGCGATGGAGAGAGTGGTTGCCACGGCGAAAGGGCCTGACCCGTCCGAGCAATTGACCGCGCGCGAACTGGCGCACAAAATGTTGGAAACGCTCCTGCCCAAAGACCGCCTGATACTGACGATGCTGGATTTGGAAGAGCGTTCGGTCGAAGAAGTCAGGGAACGAACGGGGTGGAGCGGCTCGCTGATCAAAGTCCGGGCCTTCCGCGCGCGGATGAAATTGCGCAAGCAGTTTGCCAAAATGATGCAGGAATAACGATGAAACCCGATTTCTGGAAACGTCTGGCAGAAACGGCGCGGCGGGCACCGGCAGGACCGCCGGCGGAAATGCCGTTTGGTTTTGACACCCGCGTCGTTGCCAGTTGGCGCGGACGGCAGGAGCCGGAAGAAGCGTTGCCGTGGACGTTGTTGCTGCGAGGGGCGTTGGTGTGCGCCAGCCTTATCCTGCTGCTGAGTGTGGCCATGAATTATCAAGCATTGAAGGAACGTGAGCCTGGCTCGGTGGCCATCGCGGACTCCGCGATTCGAATGAGCATGTTGCCATGAGTCATTTGACCAAAAACAAAATCATCGTGTATCTGGCCGCGATTTTCCTCGTCGGCGGCGTGACCGGCGCTGTGTTGGGCTGGACCGGCGCCAAACAAAGATGGTGGCACCCGCCGGACGGCAAGACGATTTGCGACCGCGTCCGGCATCGTCTGCAATCCGAGCTCAACCTGAGGCCGGAGCAAGTGCGGGAAATCGACCCGATTCTCGAGAAACGCGGGAAGGAGATGGATGCCATTCATTCGCGGACGATCAAAGAAATCGAAGAGATCGTTCGCAGCTCGAACGAAAGGATTGTCAAGGTGCTCGACTCTGCCCAGCGAACGAAATTCGAGGAGATGGAAAAGAAACGGCAGGAGTCCATGCGCAATCGATTCAAGCCGCCGCAGGATGCTCCCGGGGCGCCCGAGGGCGCACCGGAACCGCGCGCGAACGGCCCTTAAATGCAGAGGCATTCCGCTCGTTCCAGTTTCGGCTCGGGGTTCTCAACGCGCGCACGTAACCAATGGCAGGAAAAAAAAAGTCGGGCTGGCTGAAATGGATGTTGATCGGCGTGACCCTCGCGGGCATAGCCGTTGGCGCGGTCGCTTACGTGAAGCGTCCAAAAGATCCGGCGTTCGATTTCAAAACCGCGGCGATCACCAAAGGCGAAATCACCCAGGTGGTGACGGCCAACGGCAATTTGACGCCGGTTATCGACGTCCAGGTCGGCAGCCAGGTTTCCGGCATCATCACCAATATCCTGGTTGACTTTAATTCTCGGGTGAAATTAGGTGACATGCTCGCTCAGATCGACGCATCGACCTATGAGTTTGCGCTGAATCAAAACAAAGCCGATCTGGCCAATGCGCAGGCGGCTTTGGAACTGGCACAAATTAACGCCAAACGGGCCGAGGAGCTTTACAAGAACGCTCTGATCTCGAAATCGGACTACGACACAACGATAGCCGCGCTCCATCAGGCGGAAGCGACGGTCACGACGAGACAGGCCCAGGTGGAGAAAGCAAAAGTGGACCTGCAACGCTGTACGATCTATTCGCCCATCAACGGGATTGTCATCGACCGGGCGGTCACGGTCGGGCAGACCGTGGCGGCGAGTTTCAACACCCCCAAGCTTTTTGAGATTGCCAACGACCTCAGCAAAATGGAGATCGATGCCATGGTCTCGGAGGCCGACGTCGGCGGCGTCGAGGAAGGACATCCGGTCACGTTCACGGTGGATGCGTTTCCCACCCGCCAATTTCACGGCGCCATCAAGCAGGTGCGTTACGCGCCGACGACGAATCAGAACGTCGTTACGTACACGGCCGTCGTGGCAGTGAATAACGACGACCTGAAGCTTCGTCCGGGAATGACCGCGAACGCGTCGATCATCACCGCTCAGCATCGCGACGCGCTCAAGATTCCGAATGCCGCGTTGCGTTTTCGCCCGCCGGACAATGCGATTCTGAAGCCGCCGACCAACTCGCCTCCAGCAAGAGGAGGTTCGACTGGCAACGCGACGAACGCCACGGCGTCCGCGGCTTTGTCCGGCGATCCTCCCACGCCTCCTTGGGTGGCGGAAGGGCGCCAACCGAATGGCGTTGAAGAGGTCCGCAAATGGATGGACACCCTCACGCCAGAGCAACGCGAGGCCGCGCGGCGCCAGTTCCGCGAGCGCGGGGGCGGTGGCCGCGGGCCTGGCGGGGATGGCGGCTCCGCCAGCGGACGGGGTTTCCGCGGGTCGAGTGAGACAGTCAGCCGCCAGGAAGGTCCAGTAACACGCACGATTTACGTGCTGGCCCAGACCAGGTTGCCGACGGGCAAAGAGATTGAGATGGCCAAACCGGTGACCGTCAAGGTGGGGATCACGGACGGTAGCTACACCGAAGTCATCGATGGTTTGAAGGAAGGTGACGAGGTCATCGCCGGTGTGAACCTGCCCGTAGCCGCCACGGCGAGCGCGCAAGCGCCGCAAGGCAGCAGCCCCTTTGGCCGCGGCGGGCCTCGTGGGCGTTGAGGAAGTTTGTTTGGTGGCTATGCAACAACCTATCATCAAGCTGGAGAACTTCTCCAAGACATATCACACCGGCGAGGTGGACGTGCACGCCGTGCGGAATGTCTCGCTGGAAGTTCAGCCGGGGGAGTTTGTCGCCATCATGGGCGCAAGCGGCTCCGGCAAATCCACAATGATGAACACCATCGGCTGTCTCGACCGCCCGACTTCGGGGCGTTATCTGCTGGACGGCGTGGACGTTGGCCAGCTCAGCCGCGACGAGTTGGCGGACCTGCGCAACCAGAAAATCGGTTTCGTTTTCCAGGGGTTCAACCTGCTCGCGCGCACGTCGGCGTTTGAGAACGTCGAACTGCCCATGCTCTATTCGCGTCCGGGAATCCGCGGCCGCGAGCAACAGGAGCGGGCGGAGAAAGCACTCGATCTGGTTGGCCTCGGTGACCGCCTCGACCATCATCCCAGCCAGCTCTCGGGCGGCCAACAGCAGCGCGTCGCCATTGCGCGAGCGCTGGTCAATCAACCCAAGCTGCTGCTCGCTGATGAGCCGACCGGGAACCTCGACACCCACACGAGCATTGAAATCATGGGCATCTTCCAGGATCTCAACCGCCGCGGCATGACGGTCGTGATGGTGACTCACGAACTCGACATCGCCCGTTACGCGATGCGAACCGTGGTGATGCGCGACGGACGCATCGTCAGCGACCAGCCGGTCATCAGCCGGCTTAATGCTGTCGAAGAGCTCAACGAACTCGTGCGGCAACAACAAGCCGTTCAACTCGCGCCGTGATTCTTCTCAAGACACTCAAAATTGCCGCGCGCGCGTTGCGCCGGAACACGCTCCGCACGTTGCTTACGATGCTTGGAATTATTTTTGGCGTCGGTGCTGTGATTGCCATGGTCAGCCTCGGCAACGGCGCCAAGGCGCAACTGGAGGCGAGCATCGCCACGCTCGGACAGAACGTGATTACGGTTCTTTCGGGAACGGTATCGCGCGGCGGGTTCCGGATGGGATTCGGATCTGCCGGGACGCTGACGCAAGACGATTACGAGGCCATCCGCAAGGAGATTCCCGGCGTCAATGGCGTCAGCCCGGAAGTGCGAAATTTTGCACAGTTGGCGGCGGGCAATCAGAACATCAACTCGCAGATTATGGGGGTGGGAGCCGATTACCTCGAGGTTCGTTCCTGGCCTTGCGCCGTCGGGGAAAGTTTTAGCGAGGCCGACGTTCGCAACGCGCAAAAGGTCGCTCTGATTGGCAAGACTACCGCCGAAACTTTGTTCGGCGACGAAGATCCTGTCGGCCAGATTGTCCGAGTGAAGAATGCTCCCTTTCGCATCGTTGGGATACTTTCCACAAAAGGAACCGACATGTGGGGCCGCGATCAGGATGATGTGTTGCTCCTGCCCTACACGAGCGCTATGAAGCGCCTGACGGGCGACACGACTTTTCGGTCTCTGATGATTCAGGCCGTCGGTCCGCAGGTGGTGAACACGCTGACCAACCAGATCACCGATCTCCTTCGCCAGCGTCACAAAATCACCGCCGGCAGGGACGACGACTTTCTGGTGCGAACGCAGCGGGACATCACCGAATTCGCGGACGCACAGGCCCGGACGACGCGGGAACTTCTCTTTTATGTGGCCTTGATTTCGCTCATCGTCGGAGGCATCGGCGTGATGAATATCATGCTCGTGAGTGTGACCGAACGCACTCGCGAAATCGGCGTTCGCCTTGCGGTGGGCGCGCGCAGCCGGGACATCCTGCTGCAGTTCCTCACTGAAGCCGTGACTCTCAGTGTGGCAGGGGGAGCACTCGGAATCTGTTTCGGCGTGGCCTGCTCGAGGCTGGTGACGCAACAGTTGGGCTGGCCAACGCTGACCTCGGCCGACTCGATCATTCTCGCCTTCGGAGTGAGCGCGGCTATCGGCATCTTCTTTGGCTTCTACCCTTCACTCAAGGCATCCCGGCTCGATCCCATCGACGCGCTGCGTTACGAGTGATTCTCCGCTGCGCGTTTTAAAATTCGCGATAGGTAATGCGCGCTTTGCCGAGATCGTAGGGAGACATTTCGACTTTGACTTTGTCGCCCACGCTGATGCGGATGAAATTTTTTCGCATTTTGCCTGAAATGTGAGCCAAAACCTCATGCCCATTTGGCAGGGCCACCCGAAACATCGTACCGGGCAATACTTGAGTCACGGTGCCGGTCAGTTCAATTGGTTCTTCCTTCGCCACGCGCCTTATTTCTGACCAGAAACTGCCTTGCCGTCAATCGCGATGGTGCAGCCAAATCCCGCAATCGGAACAACATCGGCAAGCGCAATGCACGCTTACATCGCGCTGCTCCTCGCGCCACAAGCAATCAAACTCCGGAGGGACTGGCCGGGACGATGCTCATCTTTTCGAGTTGAACGCCAGACGCATCGGACGAGAAAAAGTTTCGTGCCCTGGGCAGCACGCGTCGCAAAAACAAATTGGACAAGCCGCAGGACCGCCCGGTAGAGTCCGTTTGACGTTGATGAGGAACAATGCGTTCACGGCAGTGTTGGTCGGCGTGTTGGTTGTGGCGGCCTTCGCGGCAGCCTTGCTGGTGGCGCGTGTTTTTTTCGCGACCCGTCAGTTGCGAGGTCTTCAGCCGATGCTGGTGGAAGTCAATAACAGGTTGAACTCCGCCCAGGCTCTGCTCAACGAAACACTGGAGTACAGCAAACGCAACCCCGCTATCGATTCGCTCCTCGTATCCTTGAATTTCAAAACCAATTCCGCGGCGCCAGCCAGCCCGAAACCCGACGGCAGATGATACTATGAATGAAACGGAAAATGCCGGCGTAGCTGCTCGAACGATGCCCGGTGTGGAAGAGCCTGCCTCGCGGCAGGCGTTGCTCGAAGAGCTTCGCCGTTTGCGGTCGTTGCTCAACACCACTTTGCTGGCCATGCTCCTGTTGAGCGCAGCCGTCAACGCCTTTCTGTTTTATCAGGACCGCACGGTGCAGACGGAATTGAATGAGGCGAGGAGGATGGTGCAGGAATTTCAAACGGTCAAATGGCCGCTCGTGAACAAGCTTGTTACTAACCTTCAATCCTTCGCTCAGGTCCATTCCGACCTCAATCCCATCCTGGAGAGGTACGGCATCAAACCCGCCGCCCCCGACCAGGCTTCACCGCCAGCGCCTGCTCCCCTGCCGTCGGCCGGCAGGACGGGGAAATAATTTCCCGGTCGGAGGGAGTTGACTGCAAACCGGATCAACATTCACACGCTCAGTTTCGTTCCGCATTGGGCGCAATAACTGGCCGAGGGCGGGGAATCAACTCCGCAGGCGGGACAGACAAGACGCGCCTCCTTGTGTCGGCGATGGATGATCAGATTCCGAACGTAGGGAATCCAGGTGAATGCGTAAGCGAAGATGAAGACGGAGTCTCGTTTGTAGAAAAGGGCATAACAGAGCAGCAGGAACGAACCGATCAGGCTTAGCCACCAGAATGCCGTTGGCACGACTACCTGCTTGGTTTTCTCCGTTGCGTACCATTGGACAAAAAAGCGGGAGAAGAAAGTCGCGTTGCCGAGCCAGCCGACCACTTTCCAGACGTTCCATTCGATGCCCATGAAATTTCCATCGTGCCAGAGCAGGTTGGTGAGCGCATCCATATTGACGGCCAAGTTCAGGCCCCGGAAGGATGAAGCAGGAAGTTCAGATGAGCGACGGAAACGCGCAATAAGGCAGACACTGCCTTGCGCAGATAGGTTATGTCCGACAGCCCGTCAGGCCGCGGGGCAACTCTATTCTGCGAGCAGTTTTTCAACTTTTTCCGCCAGCTCTTCCCGCCCATTCATGTCACGGAGCACACCCTTTTTATCGACCAGCCACATGGCGGGAATGCCGGTGATGCCGAATTCGCGGCCGAATTGGTTCTGCCAGCCCTGGCCGTCGAAATATTGCGGCCAGGTCATTTTCTCCTTCGCGACAAACTTTTCCAAAGCCTCTTTCTCCTGGTCGAAGCTGACGCCGACGATTTCGAAGCCTTTCGGATGCAATCTCTCGTAGGCTGCCCGCACGTTGGGGACTTCGGCGACGCACGGCGGGCACCAGGTGGCCCAGAAATCCACCAGCACGACCTTGCCCTGCAACTTGTTCAAGTCCACTTCGCGGCCGTCCACCGCCGTAAATTTAATGGCCAGTGCTTTGCCGAGCGCGTCCAGTTTTTTCAACAACCCTTTGGCTGCGTCCTTGACGTCGTCGGGCGCCGCCGCGTTGTCCACGATTTCGTGCGCGATTTTGCGGGCCTGGTCGCCCTCGCTGTTGGACGCAACCTGAAGCAGCATCCCGTAAACCTCGGGTCGTTTCGGGAACTCCTTTTGCAGCGCGCGCGCGCCTTTCTCCATTTCGGCGCTAACTGCGGTCATGCCTTCGGACTGCTTCTTCATCGCCGCGCGTTGCATCGATCGCGCGCGGAGTTCAAATCGCTCGTCTTCGTTGAGGCCGGGGTCTTTGGCGCGTTCAGCTTCCAATGCCGCGAGCCTGGGCTCGATGTCGGTGCTGCCGAGTCGCGCCGCGATGCCGGCCATTTCATATTCTTTTTTGCGCGCTTCCGCGGCTCTGGGATGATTCGGGAAACGGGTGTAAAAATCCTTCGCTCTGTCTGCGGCTTCGGCGGCCAGCCTGCCTTGTCGCTGCTGAAATTTTTCGATTTCTTCGGCCGAAGGACGATTGGTTTGCCATTCCGCAGGCGGCGTCGGCGGGCGCAGGGCCTTTTGCACGGTCTTCCAGGCGGCCTCGGCGTCCTCCGTTGCCGTTTCAGCCGCGTATGTTTTGACCGGCGTGCCGACGGCGATGTCGGCGGCCAGAAGGAGCATCAGCAGGTTCGATTTCATCATCGAGGTGGCGGCTGAAGCCGACGAATGCGCCCAGGCGCCGCGGCTACTCCGCCAGGAGTTTTTGCACTTTGGCTTCGAGATCTTCGCGCGCATCGATGTGGCGCAGCACGCCCTTCTTGTCCACCAGCCACATGGTGGGGATGGATTCGATGCCGAACCGTACACCCAATCGGTTCTCCCAGCCTTTCCCGTCAAAATATTGGGGCCAGGTCATTTTCTCTTTCAGCACAAAACTCTGAAGCGCGATCTTTTTCTGATCGAAGCTGATGCCGACG
>Ga0066672_10000475_pt1 | contig 12300 bp, 7 predicted proteins | sample GraSoiAngelo_121_FD_62292 | JGI IMG/M metagenome (GOLD analysis project Ga0066672, IMG submission 62292) | Grasslands soil microbial communities from the Angelo Coastal Reserve, California, USA - 14_0919_12_20cm | ecosystem: Environmental > Terrestrial > Soil > Grasslands | place: USA...
GGCTGGAAATGGGTGCTCCCGTGGTGGCGTTCGCGGGCGCCGAAACCTTCGGGCGAGTTGCAAGTGCACGTACTCGATGTCGGGCCGATAGAGGGAGATTCGATCTTGATTATCTCGCCGACCGGCAAAGCTGCTCTGATTGACACCGGCGACACTGGCAAGGGCAAACTCGTGCTCGACGCGTTAAAGCGCTACCAGGTCGAGCGTCTCGACTACTTCATCGCGACTGAGCCGCATGCGGATCACATCGGTGGGGCGGATGAAGTCTTGAGCGGAGTCAAAGTTGGAACAGTAATCGATAACGGTGTCGATCTTTCCACGCCTGCGCCGGAAGCTGCGGCCAGCCCGAAGGGCAAAGGTGCGAAGGCGAAAGCTACGCCCACACCTCCGCCACTAAAGAAAGGCGCGGTGACCGCCTTTTTCGATAAATACCAAGCGGCGGTGAAACAAAGCGGCGCGCAATATGAAAAGGCGCAACCGGGAAAGAAGTACGATCTCGGCGGCGGCGCCATCTTGACGGTGATCGCCCCGAGCGAACCGTTCTTCACTAAAGAGCAGATGAAAGCCGGCGGCAACGAGATCAATGCGAACTCGATCGTGCTGCGACTCGATTTCGGCGACTTCTCGATGCTGTTCATGGGCGACGCCGAAGCGCAGACTGAGCAACGCTTGCTCGGCAAGAACCTCGAGCTGAAAGCGAACGTGCTCAAAGTCGCACACCATGGATCGAAGTACGCGACTTCAGAAGAATTCGTTAAGCGGGTCAAACCTGAAGCGGCGATCATTTCCGACGGCGCGTGGAATCGGTACGGACATCCGGCGCAGGTGGTGCTGGATCGCCTCAAAGCTGCAAATGTGAAAGTCTATCGCACGGACTTGCAGGGAGAAATCACGATCACCACGAAAGGTAAAATCGATTCAGCTCATTTTTACGAGATCAAGCCGGCAAAAGAAACAAAAGAAGACATTTGGGCCGGACGCGAGGCGCAGAAGGATGATTCATCGAGATCCGGTTTCATCACTTATGGCGACTTTGGTCCGCCCCCGAAACCCAAGAAGAAATAAAAACAGTGACGTTCACCACGTCAAACCGGGAACTCCGAAGAGTTTCAGGCAAGCGCCTTTCTTCAAATCTTGGATGAACGTACAGTGTGACTGTCCCGGCGTAGCACATCGGACTCACCAGCTTCGGACCCGCGAAGAATCTATGCAGAGATTTCTCCATGAGCAATGACCACCGCGAAAACTTGTTGACTTTTCTGCCGACTTGAAATAGCTTGCGCGTGTGCTTCAAGAGACGAGTATTGCAAACTCGCTGTATTCACGGATTACCTGTCATTTACGGTGATGGCTGATGGCTAAACAAAAAGCGTTCGAGCGGATTTTTATAATCATCTTAGAAAACCAACTACAGTCGGCTGCCCTTGATAACGGATTCATGAAGAGCCTGGCCTCCGAGGGGGTCAGATTAAGTAACTATTTCGGAATAACACATCCCTCCCAACCGAACTATATTGCCGCAATAGCGGGTCTGCCGTTCGTGACCGACGATAATCCTATCAACCTTCCGGGTACGAGCATTGTCGATTTGCTGGAAGCAAAAAACGTGACTTGGAAGGCTTACATGGAAGACTTGCCGGAAAACAATAAGGCCGTCGCGAGCAAGGGTCTTTACTTTCGCAAACACAATCCGTTCATATCTTTTGACAGGGTGCGAAACGATCCGCAACGACTGGCAAAGATCGTAAATGCCAAGCAGCTAGCCGCAGATGTGAAGAAGAACGACTTGCCGCAATTTTCATGGTTCACCCCAAACATTCAAAACGACGGCCATACGCCGCCGGCAAACTTTGAACCAAATATTCCGTTGCGGCGCGTCGACTTTCTGGCCCAGTGGCTCAAGTCGTTCTTGCAGCCGTTACGAAAGAAGCCGAACTTCGCAAAGGGAACATTGGTGGTGGTGATCTTTGATGAGAGCGTTCCTCACGATGAGAATAATGTTTATGCCGTGCTGCTGGGAGAGATGGTGAAACCGAATACCGTGGAAAGCACGAGATACGATCACTACAGCCTGCTGCGGACCGTGGAGGAGAACTTTGGCCTGGGCACTCTCAACCGGAACGACCTTGCGGCGGACTGGTTCAGATTTTTATGGGGTGAAGAGCCACCCGCTTTCAACTGGGCGATGCACAGTCAATAAGCATCGATTCATAAATAGGCTAAGAGTCAGCCAACAATCATGACCGCTTCAATATCTACTGCCGCGACGCTCAGTCCGCTAGTCAATGGTTATAAAGTTAGCGTTGGCCCGCCCAAGACCATAATCGTTCCGAAAGCCTCGCAGTTAGTCGCCCTCCAGGAAGTAACGATCACCGGGACGCTGCTTAAGAAACAAATAGAGACGTTGGACCTTAGTACGGGAAAACGGACGGCGCACCTGGCCGCTAACAACGGCGTATACAAACCGACCCCTGGAGACGGCGACCTTCATTTTTGCCTCGGCACCACCCAACTAAAGCCGCACATTGCCTGTGAACTGCAAAACGCAAAGGCCTTTGTCTCTCTCTTCAATCAAGCCGTGGGAACCAAAATATCGGTGACCGGTTTCTTTCGCTGCTTATTCGAGCACCCGGGCTTTAAGCAGAACGACGACGCCCACTGCTTCGAGATCCATCCGGTCCGCGCCGTGACGCTTAATGGACAGGTCCAGACTTTTGACGTCGACGTGCCCGATCAGAACGCCATTCACACCTGGCTCGTCCCACACGACCTCAAAGTTCAGGACAAAAAAATCAAAGTGAAATTCGACAAGACAAAAGATACTTTGACTTTCACTGGAATGGATGGTCAGGACGAAAACTACGTGCACATATCGGGCGCGATAAGCAAGATCAAACTCTCGGCAAGCGCCGGCACTCTGTCGTCGTTTACGTTGGACAGCGCCGCTATTGGAAAGCCGATTACGGTGGTTTGCATGCAAGGGACCACCGCTTCTACTCAATTGAAGGCTTTGAAGAGCGCCGGCGCGACCAAGGTCGAGATGGTTGGCTTAAGGAATATAGACTTGCAGGAGGCGCTGAAGGGCAATTACGCAATCAACCTGCTGGGAATAAATATCAAGGACGCGTCCGGCATGCTTACTGCCCTTTCGCTCGATCAGCCGAAGGCATGGCTGACTTGAGCCGGCGCAAAGGGTCGCTTTCCGAGCCTATTCTAAAGCGCAATTACGTTGTGTTCCGTCCCTGATGCTTACCGGGGCCAAGTGCTGGCTCCAAACCCTGACTTAGTTCCCGGCCGAGCCCGTGAACACGTTCTTATCGATCTGCTGCGGATTGCCAAGCACGACAAAGCGAAAGTTGTGCATGTACTTTTGCGCGACGCGTTGCACGTCGGCGGGCGTCACTGCGCGTAACTTTTCCAGAAAGAGTAGCGAGTTGCGCCAGCCGCCGCCAATCAATTCGTATTGCGCCAGCTCGGCAGCCTGCGCAGCATTGGTCTCCTGGCTCATATAGTAGGTTGTGAGAAACTGCGCGATCACCGCGGTGATGTCGTCTTGATTGATAGGCTCGCGTTGCAGCCGTAAGATTTCATTGAGCATGACGCGCACGGCTTGGTTCGCGTCGACGGCCGTCACGTAGAGGCCGCCGATGTTCGCGCTCTGGCTGCGCAAGAAAGCATCGGGCGCGTAAGAGAGATTTCGTTTGACGCGCACCTCTTCAAACACGCGATCCCGCAAAAGCGACGCCGCGACACGCATCGGATAAATGTCAGGCGAAGTAATCGAAGGCGCCCCGAATATTCCCTGGACGTAGTTGGTCGGCAGCTCGCGACTGGTTACCTCAACGGTCGATGCCGTAAAAGAAATCGGCGGCGGTGTTTGTAACTTGTAATCGCCGCGGGCAAGTTTGGCGAAGGACGCGGCGATTTTTTGCTTCAATTGCACGGGATCAAGATCGCCCACCACGACCAGCAGCAAATGCGACGTCTGCATGACCTTCTGATGGTAGGCGCGCAGATCATCCGCCGTCAGGCGCCCTACACTCTCGGCCGTTCCTTCGGGCCGATTCAAATACGGGTGACCGGCATAAGCGACGTGCTCCTGCAATCGCTGCAAGTACGTATCCGGTTCGTCGGCATCATCGCGCAGCGCCGCGACCATTCGCGCCTGCACCAGCGCGACATCGTCTTTGTTGAATGCCGGATGCAGCGCTACATCGGTGAAGATTTCCCAGGAGCGATCAAAGTTAGAACGCGTCGCCATCAGCGAGAGCACCGAGTAATCGTAACTAACGCTTTCGCCGATGACGGTGCCCATGCGCGATAACTCTTTGCGCAGACGTTCGCGCGGAAAAGTTGCACTGGCTTCGCTGGCGACGTTGAGCATCAGTGATTCGATGCCGGCGTTGTCCAACTTAATGTTCTCAACCCCGCCGCGAATAAAGAGTCCGGCGGCGACTGTCTGGCTGCCTTCACGGCGCTTGACCAGCACCTTGAGACCGTTGATGTCGAATTCGGAAACCAGCGCTGCCTGCCGAGCGATGATGGATTGAAAATCTGGAGCGGTGGCCTGAGTCTGCGTTGATTGCGCGCGCGCTGCCGGCGCGAGCAGGACGATAAGAAACAAGCAGCAGGCAATAAGAGAAAGCCATTTTCCATTTGTCATTTGACATTTCACATTGATCATTTTTCGATCTCTCGTTTCGTCAGTTCTCTGTTCGCAATCGGGAGGCAAAGACAGCATTCTTATCGTCATTAGATTCGCTCGCCAAATGCCAAATGCCAAATGGAAAATTCCCCCTCACTGCCCAATAAGATCCTCCGGCGTGAGCTTCACTTGCTGCTGCGCCGGCTCGGAGATCAACGCCAGCCCGACGTGCGGCTTGCCCTGAATATAAGTCGTAATGTAGCGGCTAATGTCCGCGCGCGAAGTGTGGCGCAGGTTTGCCAGATAGCCGCGGAAATAATCGATGCCGGTTGACGACCACCAGAAGCCGATTGTCTTTCCGTACTCGTCAAACTTCTCGCGCGAATAAAGATCGTCGGCCTCAAGCAGGGCCTTTGCGCTCTCCAGTTGTTCGTCGGTGTAATAGTCCTTGTCGTTGAAATGCCCAATCTCGTTGTAGATGGCGCGCAACGCGGCCTTCGCTTTTTCCGGAGTCGTCTGCGCGACGATATTGATCGGTCCCACGTTTCGCTGCGTGTAGTAGCCGATCGCCGCGCCGTTTACCAACCCGCTGTCAACCAGATTGCGCTGAAAACGCGAGTCGGGCTGTTGCATGATGAACGAGAAGACGTCGGCGGCGTAAGTCGCGGCGTTGTCCTTGCCGATTGAAGGTCCTTGCCATCCAATCTCCATGATCACGTTCGTTACCGGCTGCTTGATGATTGCGCCCTCGCTCTTTGGCAGTGGCGGATGCTCGACCAGAGGGAACTCGACAAAGGGATCTTTTTCGCGCCGCGGCCACTCGCCAAAAAACTCCTGCGCCATTTTGTAAACGTCCGCGGCTGGCACGTCGCCAGTGATGACGAGCGCGCAGTTGTTCGGCACATAGTAGCGCGACTGAATCAGCCGCATCATCGCCGTCGTGGCGGTCGCTACGGTCTGGCGATTGCCCAGCGGTTGCTTGCGGCTCGTGTACTTGTAAAACAATCGATCGGTCATCTCCTTGTTCAGGTAATAGTTGGGCTCTGATTCGTTGCGATCGATTTCGCCGATGACCACTTGGCGTTCGCGTTCAAATTCTTTCTCGTCAAACAGCGGATAACGGACCGCGTCGCGCATGAAGTTCATGGCCGAGCGTAAGTTCGGACTGGTCGTCGTGAAGTAATATTCGACGACTTCTTCGCGCGTCTCGCCGTTGTAGGCGATGCCGAGCTGGCCGATCTTTTGCAGGTATTGTTCCTGGTTCGCGATGGCGCGGTTGGCCTTGAAGAACATGTGCTCGTAAAGATGCGAGAGCCCGTTCAGTTCCGGCGGCTCAGTGAACGAGCCGTTGCGCGCCGCCAACTCAATCGTAACCACCGGCACGGAGTGATCTTCGAAGACGATGACTTCGAGCCCATTCGGCAGCACCTGGCTCGCAATATCGGATACCGGTTTCGCGGTTGCGGTCTTCGTCGCGGCAGCGCCCTGCGCGAAGGGAAGCGACTTGTTTGGCTGCGCCGCGAGCGGCGCGATGAGCGAAATAGTAAGCGCGAGAATTACAAAGATTCGTTTCACATTAACTCCGCATTGTTGTTTAAGAATCAGCAAGAGAATTTACCACAAAGGCAGGCAGAGACGCAGATTAAGCCGGATCGTGGCTTATCTTTGACCTGTCCTTTGTGATTTCCTTTCAATCGAGAGCGTTCGATGTCAGGAGCGGGAAAATGGATGTCGGCCGTATTGCGTGATTATGAGTGTAAGCCCAAGCGTCAAGGGGCATTCTTCCGTCCCAGGTCCAACGTAAACAAGACCTCGGATTCGGCGCCGTCCGTCAATGTTACGGTTTGTCGTTGCGTCGGCAAACTTCTTACTGAAACGTCGCCCCTTGCCGATGCGAACCAGGTAAAGTCCGTGGCAACCTGATAAGTCCCGGCGGGAAGGTGTTCGATAACAAAATAGCCGCGCGCATCGGCAATGCTTGATTGATTGATGAGGCTACCCTCTTTCGTTGCTCTGATATAGATCGCTGAATTCTCAGGCAAAGTTCCGCCTTCGATCTTGACTTGGCCGCGAATGCTGGCGGTACCATAGGCCACGTACACGCGGACTCCCGAAATAATTTGACCCGGCTGAATTTCAATTCCTCGATTTCGCGGCGCGCCATCATGTTCGATACGCGAGATCGCAAAGCCGGTTGCGTCGACCGCGTCGGACCACCGCAGATTGAACGAGACTCTGCCGGGTGGTAAACCTTGAATCTGAAAAGAGCCATCTGCCCCGATGGTGGCCGATAGGTTTCCGAATGACGGTCCTGGCTTATTTCCCTGTGTTTGTTCCACGTATGCGCCAATTCTAAATTGTGAAAGCCGCGGAAGCAGTTTCTTGTCTTCGATTCCTTCGGGGACTACCAGCCCGGAGAGGATAACTCCGCGTTGGGCCTTAATTTCCAAATCTGCAACGTCCGCATCGATGACGTCGAAGTAGACCGGGTCGCTGTAAACGTTAGGATGAGTCGCGTCTTCGTCCATGCTGATTCTGCTTGGCTCGACAAAGACGCCGTAGCGTCCCGGTTCGACGCCATCCAAACGAAACTGGCCTTTCGAGTCCGTTGGCGTCCGAGGCGACGACCAACTTCCTATGTAATATTGTTTGTCCTGAACTACGCCGAGCGCAACCCGGGCTCCTGGCACTGGTTGCCCGGTGTCGTTGTCAACGATTCGACCCTTTACGATATACGTTTGAGCGCGACGGCCAAGATGAATGTCGATGTTTTTGGCCTCCAGGCCTTCCTTAAGGTCGATAATCGAAGGCTTCGTAGGACCGGAAGCGTTCGAATAGTAGGTCGTAGGATAACTACCCAAGGCGCTGAATGGGATGTTCAGACCTGGCTCGCTTCCCACGCTAACCTTGTACTGCCCGGCGGGCAGGCCATAAATGCGATACACGCCGCGATCATCCGTGAAGTACATTTGATCGAACGCATAGCGAAGAAACCGTTGGCCTAATGCATTACCCTTCTCGTCAACCGGATGCAAGTCAATTCGCTGCTCAATCACTAGCTGGCCATCAGCATCAGTTACGTGGCCGGTAATGACGCCGCCGTGCGTTAATTTGAAATCAATTCCATCAACAGCTTCTCCAGAATGTAAATTAACGGGCGTGCCCGATTGGGTAATTGACGAGACGGGAACTACGAACCGCGGCGCGACCGGTATCACGACGAAGCGTCCGGCGTTAAGTCCGTCAATGCGATAGTCTCCATCAGCATCAGTTGTCGATCGGCCCGCTTCATTATGAATACTCGCGATTACCAGGATTCCCGGCGCGGGTTTATCACCGATGGTAACGCGGCCTGAGATGGATGCCGTACCTTTTGTCTTTGTATCCGTCGATTGGGCATGGGCTGATACTGCTAGAAGCGGTATTGCGACTGTCACAAGCAAAGAGTAGCCGAGCACCCGTATCAGACTGATTGTGAGCTTTGATCCGATTTGGTTTCGAGTTTTACCCATTTTGGTGGGCGGCAAAGCGACAGCCACTTGCCAGGTCTTCAGTTCTATTTCAATCTTGCGCGGTACGAGGCGTCAACTCGGTTTTCTCGCACAGCCATTTTCTGTTCACTGTCTTGGCACCGCCGCGGGAGCGTAAGAAAGATCGAAATCGCTAATTCGCTCGCACGGTTTGAAGGAAATCTCTCTCTTCAAACTTTCGGCTCCATGCAGGACTTTGGCGCGCAGTGCGGAGTCCTGACTGATCGGTTTCAAGTTTGAATCATTCTCGCCAGCAGCGCGCAAGACGATCCAGTAGCGACCAGGCGCGATATTGCCAATCGCGAAGCTGCCGTCGGCTTCCGCAGACGCTTCAAAAAACTTCAGCACGTTGTCGGCGCTTTCGCGATCCGCCGGAATTAGATAGACGCGAATATTTTGCGGCAGTCGTTGACTTTCGGGAATCGAGATACGACCGCGCAATGCGGCGCCGCCTTCAGTAATTGTCACCGTGAAGCCGGTCAGTTTGTCTCCCGATTTCAGCGCGATGCCGTCGCGAGCAACATTTGCTTCTAGGGCTCGGTTGGCCGCTGGTCTTTGATCGGCGGCGCCGAAGCTTAATGCTCTGACATACCAACCAGAGCCTGGCAAGCGGGCTTCTACTCGATATATTCCCGAGGGCAGATTGCGCAAGTTGATTTCGGCTTTATCGTTGGCTATTGCCTCGGAAAAGGTTGGCAGAAAAGCGGACTCAACCGCCTGGTCGGATTTATCTTTTGAGTTCTTGGTTTCAGTTTTGTCCTGGACTCGATCTCGTCGTACCGATATCAACGTTTCGCGCAGAGCCGTTTCTCGATGTCTTCCGCAATTCAGTTTTGGATCGGCCTCGATGTTAACGCGTCCGGTAATCGAGGCCAGCGGCGCGAGAGCCAGTTCTATTCCGGTCACATCTGAGCCTTTGACTGTAATGCGCCGGGCCGCAGAGAAAGCCAAGTCGGTATTTGGCCCACCGCCTCCGATGGCACTGATTTCATAGTTGCCATCAGAGACGCCGTTTAGCTGGAACGTTCGATCGTCGCCTGGTGCCCCTGTGGCTGCAATCGTCGCGCGGCTCTCGACATCGACCAACCTTACGCCGGAGCTATATAGCAGCGGAGGTTGCACACCGGTGACGCGGCCACTGATCGAGTGCCCAGCTTCGCCACGATAACGAATGTCAGCAATGGCTTCCTGGCCCGATTGGACAATGATCTCCGCCGCGGTATCGCGAGTGGAAGCCGGCGCATAAGTTGGCGCATCATTGGCGTAGGGATTGGCGCCGAAGCCGAAATATTGTCCTGCTCCTGCTCCCCCCGCAGAGATCACATAGCTGCCCGGTTGCAATCCGTAGATTCGATAATAGCCGCGGTCGTCAGTAAGTCTCTCTCGCGACTGTGACGCCGTCTGCAGTTGTTTTCCTTCGACATCCCGAATTCGACTGGCTCTCACACTAGCGTTTACCACCGGCTCGCCTGCACCGTTGGTCACTGTACCCGCAATCACTCCGCCTTTAATCAATGTAAGCGAAACGGAATCGCCGGGTCGATATGTCGGTGAGGTGTTCAAACCCGGTTCTGCCGGCTCGGAAACGTAGCCGGGCGAACTTAGATAAATCCGATAAATGCCCGCGTCAAGATCCTGGATTTTGAAGTTGCCTTCATTGTCAGTAGCAGTTGTGCGCCTCCCCGAAGATCCAATCGCTCCTATGTAGACGCTGGCGCCGAGAAGCGGCTGGCCTGATTCGTTGACGACGCGCCCGGTGATAGCGCCTAACGCCGCCGGTTTCGTTTGAGAGTTGTCACTGCCTGTCTGCTGAGCATAGATCATGGGAACGAAGCAAGAGATCATAAACAGCCGCGTCAGCAAAATGAATAGTGCCTGAGGTTTGTGATTAAGCATTTCCGGTTAATTCTTAGGATTCAAGTTCAGCGTAAACAAAACTTCCGTCTCAGTATCATCAGCCACCGTCACGGTCTGTTTTTGTGGTCGAGGAAAGCCGGGCGGTGGTAGCCGGCTAAACGAAATGAATTGCGTCTCAACCTCATAAGTGCCCGCCGGAATGCCTTTGATGACAAAGCGTCCGCGAGAATCCACTCGCGCTTGGGATATTGGTCGGCTGCCCTCGCGCGACAGAGTGATAAGAATCAGGGAGTCACTTGGTAAGGTTCCGTCCTCAATCTTCACCTGTCCCCGAATTACGCCAGTGCCGTAGGATACGTAAACCCGCACATCCGAAACATCGTGGCCCCGTTGGATCTCAATCTCCGGGAGTAGAATGTCGCGATTCTGTACCGCGAGTTCATGTTCAATACGTGAGATCGTGAAGCCGGTTGAGTCCGCCGCAGTGAACGCTACGACGTTGATTTGCGCTCTGCCGGGACGCAAACCTCCTATTTGAAAGGAGCCGTCTGCGTTAATGGTGGATGTTCCCCCATTTCCAACAATTATCTTAATGTCGGCGCTGGGCCCCGGGTTCACGCTCGCCGTGATTCTCAGTCTTGAAAGTCTTGCCAGCACATTCTTGTCCGTCGTACCTTCGACTACGACAACGCCCGAGAGACTTAGGCTGCGCTGAGCCTTAATTTCAAGATTTGTTACGTCACTATCAATGACCTCGAAGTTGACAGGATCGCTGTAGAACTTGGAAGTATCGTTTGGGTCAAGCGTGAACCTCGAAGAAGAAGCAAAGACTACATAGCGTCCCGGGTCAAGACCCTCCAAACGGAATTGGCCTTGTGTGTTCGTGGGCGTCCCTGGTGATGTTGAGCCCTCAACATAGGATTCATTCTGACTCTTCTGGATTAGCCCAAATGAATATTGGACGCCCGGCAAAGGCTGGCCACTATCGGCGTCAACCACTCGACCAGTTACAGTGAAGGTCACCGCGCGACGGTCGAGCTTAATATCGATATTCTTCGCTTCGCCGCCTTCGCTAAGATCGACGATGGAGGCGTGGTTGGCATCCGTCGTGTCGCGGTAATAAGTCTTTGGATAATAACCAGTAGAACGCAGGACTGCCATCCTGCCGGCCTCATCGCCGACGCTGACTTTGTAATGACCGGCCGGCAAACCAAAAATGCGATACACGCCGCGGTCGTCGGTCTGAGACATTTGAAAGTTTGACATTCGCGGAAGCTGCTGCCGCGAAGGACGGCCTTGCTCGTCAACGAGAAAGAAACTGATTCGCTCTTCGATCACAGGGTGGCCATCAGGGTTGGTAACGCGTCCGGTAATCACGCCACCTTTGGTTAATTTGAAATCGATGCCATCAATCGATTCGCCGGAAGCCAGATTGATGGACTTGCCTGGGCCGAACATTGGACTGCCGGGAAGCACATAAAGAGGCGCGATGGGCGTAATCATGAATTGTCCCGCGTTCAATCCATCGATGCGAAAACGCCCATCCGCATCGGTCGTTACTTGTCGCCCGGACACTTGTTGATTCAAGCCACTGACAGCCATCACGATTCCAGGTGCAGGTTTGTCGCCAATTGTAACGCGGCCAGAGATTGATCCTGTCCCTTTCGCGTCTGCGGATTGACCGTTCGCGGAAGATGATTGGAAGAGAATTATGGCCGTAAGAATCGAAGAATAACAGAGCGCCCGTGTAAGGCCGGTCATGAGTTTTGCCTCCAAATCGGTCTCGAAGTGGCTTATTGTTTAGGTGGAGATGCCGGCGCATAAGGCAGATCATAATCGGCCCGCTCGCACGGTTTGAACGAAATCTCTTTCTTCAAATTTTCGCCCTCGTGCAGGACTCGGGCGCGAAAGTCTGAATCCTGTCTGATCAGTTTCACTCTGGTTGAATCGATTGCTTCGGTGGGTCGAGCGATTATCCAGTAGCGGCCCGGCGCGATATTGGCGACGGCGAAGCGTCCATCACTTTCAGCAGCAGCTTCAAAAAAACGCAGCACGTTTTCGATGCTTTCGCGTTCCGCGGGAACCAGATAGACACGCATCCGCGGGGGAAGGTTCTGACCTTCGGCTGCCGAGATGCGAGCGCGAAGACTGGCTGCGCCTTCCGTGAACGTTACTGTCAAACCCGACACTCGTTCGCCAGTCTTCAGGGTGATGCCATCGCGAGCAACGGTCGGGCTAGAGTTTCTCGCTGTCGCCGTCTGCGCCACG
>Ga0066672_10000477_pt1 | contig 12277 bp, 8 predicted proteins | sample GraSoiAngelo_121_FD_62292 | JGI IMG/M metagenome (GOLD analysis project Ga0066672, IMG submission 62292) | Grasslands soil microbial communities from the Angelo Coastal Reserve, California, USA - 14_0919_12_20cm | ecosystem: Environmental > Terrestrial > Soil > Grasslands | place: USA...
AAATCGGGGACCACCGCGCTCGCGAGCTTCAGCGAGAAGTATCTCGACCCGCTCTTTCCTTTTCAAAATTTGGGCAAGGAGTTCATGCCTCCGCTGAACGAAGGCACCATCCTTTTCATGCCGACGGCGGTGCCCGGGATGTCCATCGGCGAAGCAACCAAAATCCTCCAAATCCAGGATCGTTTGCTGCGGCAGATTCCCGAAGTGGAAACCGTTTTCGGCAAAGCCGGTCAGTCGGAGACACCGACCGATCCCGCGCCGCTCTCGATGTTCGAAACGGTGGTCACGCTCAAGTCGCACGAACAGTGGCGGCCCGGCATGACGTGGGAAAAAATCGTCGCCGGGATGAACCAAAAGCTCAAGACGCCCGGCATGGCCAATATCTTCTGGATGCCGATCCAGACGCGGACCGAGATGCTGACGACGGGATTCCGTTCCATCCTCGGGATCAAAGTTTTCGGCCCCGACCTCGGCGTGATCCAGGACGTCGGAGTGCAGATCGAAAAAGCCCTCTCGGATTTTCCTGACACCCGCAGTGTGTTTGCCGAGCGCACCACTGGCGGCTACTTTCTCGACTTCAAAGTAAATCGCCAGGCCGCCGCGCGCTACGGGCTGACCGTGGGGGACGTTAACGACATCATCGAAACCGCCATCGGCGGCAAAACGATTTCTACGACGGTCGAGGGACGCGAGCGTTACCCCATCGCGGTGCGTTACGCGCGTGATTTCCGCGAAGACCTCGATGCGCTCAAGCGCGTGCTCGTCGCGACGCCCGCCGGCCCGCAAAACTCCGCAGCCGTCAACGCCGGTTCCGAAAATGGCAACGGGGAAACCGTAAGCGGCAAGGGGGCACAAGTGCCGATCTCCATGCTGGCGGACATCAGCTACAAAACCGGTCCGCCTTCCATCCGCAACGAGAACGGTCAACTGGTCGGCTTCGTCTTCATGGACATCACGACCGATGACATAGACGGCTACGTCCGCGCCGCCAACCAGCGGATCAACGAAAGGGTCAAGTTCCCGCCCGGCTATTACGTCCAGTGGGCCGGACAATTCGAATATCAGCAACGCGCTTTCAAAAGGTTCCTGCTGCTCTTCCCGTTCACGCTGCTCATCATCATTGTCCTCATCTACCTGAACACGAAATCAGTGGTGAAAACCGCCATCGTGCTGCTGGCGGTGCCGTTCTCGCTCGTCGGCGCGTTCTGGCTGCTGTATCTGCTCGGCTACAATCTCAGCACGGCGGTCTGGGTGGGGATCATCGCGCTGGCCGGCCTCGACGCCGAGACCGGCGTCGTGATGCTGCTCTACCTCGACCATGCCTGGGAAAAATTCCAATCACCCGGTCGCATGAACACGATGGTTGATTTGCAGAATGCCGTGATTGAAGGCGCGGTGCAACGCATACGGCCGAAGATCATGACCGTCTGCGCGATTCTCTTTGGCCTGCTGCCCATCATGTGGTCGCCGGTGACGCAAGCCGGCGCGGACGTGATGAAACGCATCGCCGCGCCGATGATCGGCGGTGTCGTGACCTCCGCCATTCTTGAACTGCTCATTTATCCGGTGATTTATGTGATCTGGCGTTCACGGGAAATTAAACGGCTGCAGACGCCCCGGATCGAGTGAGTTGCATTAACCAGTGTGTGTCTTTATAATGCGCTTTGCTATCGCACACATGCTTGCCAACTCCCGCGAATTCGGCACGAGTAATGCAGCTTTTGACCATTTGGCCAAAGCCAAACGAAAAGACTCTGGAGGCCTTGATGACGAACGAAGTTAAACGACGAATCGGTTTCACTTTGATTGAACTCCTCGTGGTGATCGCGATCATCACCATCCTGGCCAGCATGCTCCTGCCCTCGCTGGCCCAAGGCAAAGAGCGAGCCAGGGAGATTCAATGCCTCAACAACCTGCGGCAGATCGGCATCGCAACCAAGCTTTACTGGGACGACCATGGCCTGAAAATGCTCGGAGTTTCGGGCGGACGTGACGCGTTGCCCGGCTGTTTGACCACCAATCATGGCACGGCAGCGCAGCGCCGACTCTTCCGTTACCAGGGAGCGTTGGAAATCTGGCGTTGCCCGAAAGACAAGGGCAAAATCAGCGAGGATTGTGAGGAACATCCTCAAACCACACTGCTGCCCTCTTGCTGGGAAACGCGTGGATTCAGTTACGAAATGAATGGTGGGTCTCCTTCCGGCCTGAAGCTGCCCTTTACCCGGCGACGTGTCGCCGGCTTTATCAATAATGAACCGGAATCGTGGGTGCCCGATCCCACCCGTTTTATTCTGTTTTACGAGCCGCCCGCTGTGCCTCAGGTGTGCCATCATCCGGTGCAACACTTCCGCCCCCGCTGGTATCAATGGCATCGGAACCGCAGCAAAACCCAATTCCTCGATCCGCGGCTGGCTCCCGGGCTCTTCTATTCACCCATTCTTTTCGTGGACGGGCATAGTGCTGTGCACAATTTCACAAAGTCTCTCTGCACCGATCCTTATTATCCCTTCGAGGAAACAAAGGATTGGATGTGGTATAAGCCCGCCGACGAGGGACGCTTCACGCGGTATTGATCTCGAGTCCAATACAATGTCGCCCGATCCAATTCTTGTCCGCCAGCAGCCCATTCAGAGCTTGGGTCGATTCAGCCTGGCCCTTGCAGAAGCGCTCAATCAGTCCACATCCGCACCGGATAAATTTCGGGGAGCAGTGCTCACCGCATTTTCGGGGGAGTGTATCCAGTGCGGCATTCGCGTCAGCGGCGAAGAACTGCTGACACTGTGCGAGCCGGCCGGGGCGGACGAAACCAACCCCAGGGTCGCGCGGCTGAAGCAGGGCTACTGCGCGCGCAACGGCTGCAATTCCTATTACTATCGCCTGATCTTCACGGGTCACCCGGACATCGACTGGACCAGGGTGCTGTCGCAAACCGAACCGCAAGAAGCGGAACACGTCAAACAGGCTGACGCCGAATGCGCAGCGGTTGAGGCGGCCAAACGCGCGCTGCGTCGGCGGATGGCCGGGCGCATCCTCGTCGGCGTGGCCGTTGTGGCGCTGCTGCTGCTCATCCGGCAATGGTTCGTTGGAGGAACTATACCGCTGGTTCGCGAGCCGGAGAACTTCCAAGTTGACCCTGTCCCACCCGGGAAACTCCTGCAGTAGGAGAACCGGTGGGCGACTTGTCGCCGGGGTCATCCGCCGCAGACTCGAGCCGCTCCGACGGGGAGAGGGTGGCCTTCCACTGTCATTGAACTAAGCCCGGTCGCGCGACCGCACGGGCAGGCTCCTAATCCTAATCGTAATCTTGCTCGGCATAGGTTCTTGGAGATTAGGAGTAAGATTATGATTAAGAGTGGGGAGAAACCGCTCAGGCTTAATTCAACAGCAGTGGGGTGGCCTTCCGGCCGGGTGAGGGGAATACGTGCGTCACATCAGCTTGCTGTGGTGTCGAGTTGCGCCCGGAGCCCGGACCGACCCGGACCGGTTTGCCTTGCTTTGAGGGGCGCGCAGCTTAGAATCGTTCCGCAAGCAAACGCGGTTCATGTCTCCTCGAACCATAGGCCGGTTGATGGGTGGAGCGCTGGTTATTTTCGTGCTGATCATCGCCGCCTCTTCCTCGAATTACGTCGTGCAACCCGGCTATCGCGGAGTGCAAGTGACGCTTGGAAAAGTTTCGCCCGTGTTCAAACCCGAAGGATTCGGTTTCAAACTGCCGTTCATCAGCGCCGTTGTTCCCCAGTCGATCCGCCAGCAGACGGCCAAGTTTGAGGCGGACTGTTATTCATCGGATTTGCAACAGGTGAAGATTGACGTTCGGGTCCTGTACCGCGTGCCGCAAGCGTCCGTCGTGAGCATCTTTCGCGAGTACGCCGGCGACCCGTTTCAGACCTTGATCAAGCCGCGCGTGGCCGAAGCGATCAAGGAACTGACCGCCCTGCGGAGCGCCGAGGTCATCGTCCAGAAACGGGAGGAGGTCAAAAGCCGGACGCTCGAAATCGCGCGCCAGAAAGTCGGCGCTCTGCTGGTGCTCGACGACATCGTGCTCGAGGACATCAACCTGACCAAGGGATTGGAGGCCGCCATCGAATCCAAGATGGTGCAGGAACAGGAAGCGGCGCGGGCGCGCTTCGCGCAGCAACAGGCGCAGACCGAGGCCAGTACCGCGGTGATCAAGGCGCGCGGCGAGGCGGAATCAATCAACCTTCGCGGCAAGGCGCTGCGCGACAACCCCGGCATATTGGAATTGCAAATCGTGGAACGGTGGGACGGCATCACGCCACTGGTGGTGGGTCCCGGCGCCACGGGCGCAAACATGTTGTTGCCGCTGGGCAGCAGGAAGACGGGTGACAAGGACGCAGCCCCATGAACCGAGGATCCTCCTACAACTCAGGCCGCTCATCCGTGCCGGCTTATGGAATCGTGCAATTGATCGGTGTCGCGCTCCTCGTATTTGCGTTGATCGTACTCGCTTCGTCCGGCACCTATGTTGTTCAGCCGGGGTTCCGCGGCATCGCCGTCACGCTGGGCAAAGTCTCGCCCCAATTTAAAACCGAAGGATTCGGCTTTAAGCAGCCCTTCGTGACGCACATTCAGCAAACGTCAGTGCGGCAGCAGACCCGGCCCATGCCCGCCGAATGTTACTCTTCCGATCTCCAGCAGGTAAAGATGGAGGTGCACGTTCTTTACCGCGTGCCGGAACGGTCCGTGGTGAAGATTTTTCAGGAGTACGCCGGCGAACCGTTCGACAACCTCATCGGGCCCCGCGTCCAGGAAGCCATCAAGGAAGTGGCCGCCTCGATGAGCGCCGAGCAGATCGTCAAGAAACGCGAGGACGTGAAGATCAAAGCGCTGGACCTGGCCCAAAGGAAAATCGGCACCAACTTCCTCGAAGTCGTCGATCTGGTGCTCTACAACATCACACTTTCGCCGGAGCTCGAACAGGCCATCGAACTCAAAATGGTCCAGGAACAGGAAGCGGAAAAGGCCAAGTTCACCCAGCTCAAGGCGCAGATTGAAGCGGACACCGCCATCATCCGCGCCAAGGGCGAAGCGGAAGCGATTCAAGTCCGCGGCCAGGCGCTGCGCGACAACCCGGATTTCATCCGGCTGCAAATCCTGCAGAATTGGAACGGTCGATCGCCGCTGGTGGTCGGCACCGAAGGCGGAGCGAACATGCTGCTTTCGCTGGACGAATTGAACAAGCATTCAGCACCCGCGCCCAGACAGCAGCCCGGAACTGCGTCGTTCCCGACTCCGTCCTCCCGCTCCAAATGAACCCACGCGTTCGAGCCGCATTTCAGATCGGAGTCTTGTTGGCTGTCCTCGCCGTGTTGTTTCTCGTGTTTCCCAGGGCGTATGCCTTTGTGGAAATGGCCGCGCGCGAACTGCGTTACCTTTGGTGGCTGATCCTGCTGATCGCGCTCGCGATCTGGCTGATCTGGGGCATTAAACGGAAACCGAAGTGAACAGGGGCTCCCCAAACTTTGTCGCATATGCGACAAAGTTTAGGCTCGAAAGTTCGCGCTCGTTCTTGACCAGCTCGATCAATTTGGAGCTCGAGAATCGGGATGGAATCGGTGATTGGAAACCTGGAGCCTAGGCTTTTGACCACATTCTCTCCCACCCATCACCTCGCGCCGGACGCGGCTCGAGTTCGATGTCCGCGTAAAGAATCGTGTCGGCAGCGTGGCCATAAGGTCCCATCAAAATCTGCCGGCCATCCGGTCCGATGACGAGCGAACACCCGATACATTTGCGGCCTTTCCACGGGCCGTCCGTCAGCCAACCGACATTGCTGGCGCCGGCGATCCACAGCCGAAAATCACGGGCGACAGGACAATAATTATCGAGCCAAAGCCGGCCGTACGGTTCCTTGGTGTTGTCGTGGTCCTCAGGGACGGCCCAGGCGCACGGCGACAGGATAATGTCCGCGCCCATCAACCCAAGCGCACGGCCGACGATTTGCCCGCGCGCGAAGGCATCGGCACAGATCATCACGCCGAACGTTCCCAGCGGGGTTTGAGCCACGCCCAGCCGGTCGCCCTGCGCGTAGAACTCGTGGCCGATCTCCAGTTCATTCAACTTGCGGTGATGGAGAATGACCTCGCCTTGTGGATCAATGAGCACCGCGGCGTTGAAAACCGTTTCGCCGGCGCGCTCGATCAATCCCGCGCAGACGTAAACGCGGTTCCGTCGCGCTGCGTCCCGCAGTTTAGCACAGGAAAATCCGTCCGGAATTTCATCCGCATCGCTACTCGCCGACGGATGCGTCCAACCAAGCGTCAATGCTTCGGGCAAGACCACCACTTGAGCTCCGTGGCCCGCGGCTTCGTTGATTCGTTCGAGCGCGCGGCGCAGGTTCGCTTCCTTGCGCCCGCCTTCAACGAGCATTTGGGCCAGCGCGAGGTTGAATGAGCTTGCTTGCACCGGGCTTATCGTGCCGCAACCGGCACTCTTTCACAATAACCCGAGAGAATCCAACCACCCTCACCCTGTCTCCCCAGAAGGTGGGGAGAGATTTACCCGAAGACGATTCCCACGTTGAACCCCGAAACTGTAGCCGCCGACGTGAGTCGGCGCTAGTCCTTTGCTTGAAAGCAAACAAGTGCGCCGACTCACGTCGGCGGCTACGAGGTTGCTTGGAGAGGGGCCGAAGGCCGCCGGTGTTTGTTAAACTCCGACCTTCATCGCGGATTACATCGTCCGCCAAACGAGCGGCAAATTGCTCGATGAAGCGATGTCAGGCACGGGCGCCTCGCCTCGGCCGTCGGTGCCCCCGCCGACGACGCTGCGCCTGGTAGAGAACGAGGTTTGCGCGAGGGCGCGCAAACTGACGCCCGAGGCGGGCGTGCTCCCCTCGCCAAACTCCGCATCCTCGAACCCGCCTGTGGTTCCGGCTCCTTCCTCATTGCGCCTCTGCGATGCCGCCGAGATTGCGATTGTTGCTGTGCGCAATCAGAGCATTCTCAAGCCGGCGCCAAATCAGACTGGCGGACGGCTCGCCGTTCGTGCAAACTACCTCCGCGTTTGTCCAATGTGCCAAATCAAATGATTTCCCCGCCTCCACCCACACACGCGAACCGCAAATCCATTCTGCTCGTCGCCATCGCGGTCGTCCTGGTCACGCCATCGTTTTCCGCACTGGCCGGTTTCAAGCGGATCAACCAGCCGAATCCGAAAGACCCGATGGCCGTGCAGATTTACCAGTTGGACAACGGCCTGACGATTTATCTGACGGAAAACCACGAGACGCCGCGGTTCGAGGCGCAGATCGCCGTGCGCGCCGGCAGCAAACAGGACCCGGCCGAGTCCACTGGTCTCGCGCATTACCTCGAACACATGCTGTTCAAGGGCACGACGCACCTAGGCACGCTGAATTACGAGGAGGAAAAGCCGCACCTCGACCGCATCACCGGGCTTTACGAGAAACATTTCCACGAGACCGATGCGGAGAAACGCAAGGCCATCTACGCGGAGATCAACCAGGAATCGCAATTGGCCGCGCAGTACGAAATCCCGAACGAGATGGACAAGCTCTACAAGGCGATGGGCGAACAGGGCCTCAACGCCCACACGTGGCACGAAGAGACCGTCTATCAGGTCAATCTGCCGAAGAACCGCCTGGAACAGTGGGCCATCATCGAGTCGCAGCGTTTTCAACATCCGGTCTTTCGCCTCTTTCAACCGGAGTTGGAGATTGTCTATGAAGAGAAGAACCAGACGCTCGATAACAAGGAGGCGGTCATCGAATTCGCCGTCAACAAGCTGCTGTTCAAGAAACATCCCTACGGCCAACAAACGACCATCGGCGAAGTGGAGCATCTCAAGAATCCGTCGCTGAAGAACATGTATGAGTTCTTCGAGAAGAACTACGTCCCGGGCAACATGGCCATCGTGATTTCCGGCGACATCGACGCACGCAAGACGATCGAGTTGATCGACAGGCATTTTTCGGCGTGGAAAGCCAAAGCGGTTCCGTCGCCGAAGACCTGGGACGAGAAGCCGCTGCAAGGCGCCGAGCGGGTCACGGTGAAATACAAGGGCGAAGAGTATGCGTTGCTGGCCTTTCGCACGCCGGGACGGAACGATCCGGAGGCCGAGGCGCTCAAGCTGGTGGACATGATTCTCAACAACGCTACCGCCGGCCTGATTGATCTGAACCTGAACCAGCAACAAAAGGTGCGTCGCGCCGGGTCCAGTCCGGAGTTGAACAACGATTACGGGGCGGAATATCTCTGGGGCATCCCGAAAAAGGGCCAACCGCTCAAGGACGTTGAGGACCTGTTGCTGCAGCAGCTCGAGCTGATCCGGAAGGGCGAGTTCGAGGACTGGATCATCCCCGCGATCATCACCGACTTCAAAAAGAACCGCAAAGCGATGTTGGAGTCCGATGAAAGCCGCGTCGCCATGATGCGCAATGCGTTTCTCGCTTTTCAGGATTGGGACCACGCGATTGGCGAGATCGACCGGATGGAAAAACTGACCAAGCGGGACATTGTCCGCGCGGCGAACAAGTATTTCAACGGCGGCTACGTGGCCGGCTACCGCCTGGACGAACAGCAGGAGATTCCAAAGATTGAAAAGCCGAAGATCGACAAGATCGACATCGATCCCACGCGCCAGTCCGAATTCTTCAAGCGCGTGCTGGCGATGAAAGTGAAGGAGATCGAACCGGTCTGGGTCAAGCCGGGCCAGGACTATCGCAAAGTCGATCAGGCGGAAGGGGTGAAGCTGTATTACGCCAGGAATCCGTTGAACGATTTGTTTGCGCTGACGATCTCGGTCGAAATCGGGACGCGCCGCGACAACCGGCTCGGGGCCGCGACTCAGTTGCTCGACAAATCCGGCACGAAGCGGTTCACGGCCGAGCAATTGAAAAAGGAGTGGTACAAGCTCGGAACTGATTTTTCCATCGGCGCGGGAGACAACGAGACAACCATCAGCATCGCGGGCCTGGACGAGAACTTCGCGGCGTCGTGGGCGCTGTTGATCGATTTGCTGACCGGCCCGACGGCTGAGCCCGGGACGCTGGAGGAGTTGAAGAAAATCATCCTGGTCCAGCGCGAGGACGCGAAGAAGGACTTCCGCACGCTCACCAGCGCCGTCGCCCAGTATAATCGTTACGGGACGGACTCGCCGTTTCTGCGGGCGTTGCCGAACGACAAACTGACCGCGCTGACGCTGGAGGACCTGCACGGCCTGATCAAAAGTCTGCTCACTTATCGGCACGCCATCACTTACACGGGGTCAATCCCGATGGATAAAGTCGAGGCGATCCTCAAACAACGCCCCAGCTCCGCGGAACCGCTCAAACCAACGCCGCCCTACAAATTCCTCAGAGTGGCGGCGCCGGGCGAAAGCCGGGTTTACCTGTTCGACAAGGAAATGGCGCAATCGCAGGTGCGCATCGAGTTCGGCGACGGCGAATACAACGAAGCCAATGTCCCGCCCGTCCAGTTGTTCAACGACTATTTCTCAGGCGGAATGTCCGGCATCGTATTCCAGGAACTGCGCGAGGCCCGCGCGCTGGCGTATTCGGCCTACGCTGTTTATTCCAACGGCAGCCGCAAAGACGAACAGAATGTGATGGTCGGCGGCATCAGTTGCCAGGCGGACAAAACGCCCGAAGCCCTGGATGCGTTCATGGATTTGTTCGAAAACCTGCCGACGTCACCCGAGCGCTTTCGCGAGACCCGGGACTCCGTCATCAGCCGTTATCGGACCGGCAAGATCGGGTTCCGTGAAATCCTGGGCTCGGTGCGTTCGTGGGAGCGGTTGGAGGTGCCGATTGACCCGCGCAAGGAGCGTTTCGCGAAGGTCCGGCAACTCGGCCTGGACCAGGTCGTCCAGTTCCAAAAGCAACATCTCAAAGGCCGGTCCAGACTCATTTCCATCGTGGGCGACAAAAAGAAGTTCGACCTCGAACGGCTCAAGAAGGCGGGGGCGATCACAGAATTGCAGTTAAAAGATATTTTCGTGTTCTGACCTGCCTTTCTGCGCCCGGAAGGCAGCCACGCTTTTCTTGCTGGCTAAAATCGGCTCGTCCGTTACGCTCCGGCAAAAATTCCAGACCGAAACAACATGATAAGAAACTCTTTGGCTGTGCTTGCGTTTGTTTCGCTGGCGGGCTCAACGGGCCTCGCCCAGCCCCAAATGGCCGTAGGCAGCCCACCGGGTTGGAACGCCGCGATGACCAGGTTGTTCGGCGACATCAAGGCCTTCACGGCTAAAGCCGAGCTGCGCGTTCTGGATAAAGCCGGCAAAGAATCCGTCACCATGCCGATGAATTTTGCGCTGTTGGAGCGCAAGGTCCGCATGGACATTGATATGACCCAGATGAAAGGCCCGCAGGTCCCGCCCGCACAGATAGCCGGCCTGAAACAGATGGCCATGGACCGTCTGGCGTGCATCGTCCTTCCGGACGCAAAGGCGATGGAAATCATCTTCCCCGCTCTGGCGGCCTACGTGGAGATGCCTTTGCCGGAAGAGGAAGCCGCTGCCCTCAACAAAAACTTCAAAATGCACAAGATCGCGCTGGGCAAGGAAACACTTGACGGCCACCCTTGCGCGAAGGATCGGGTGATGATGACGGATGAGCATGGGCAAAAGCTTGAATTTATTGTCTGGAGCGCAGCGGATTTGAAAAATTTCCCCTTGCAAGCGCAGATGAACGACGCGGGAGCTATCGTGGTGATTCGTTACCAGAACGTGCAGTTTGCCCGGCCGGACGCGAAGCAGTTTGTCGCCCCCTCAGGCTACACGAAGCACAAGGACCTGCTTCAATTGATGGAGGCCGCCGCGCTGAAGCCGGGAACAAACACGCCGAAAAAGAAATGACCCCTCACCTTTCGTCGCGCCGCATGTTGACCTTGACGCCACGCGTCGAAAGGGAGCGTAATCACCAAGTCAAAAGCGGGCACCTTGCGATGCCCGCTCACCCAAACAACCAAACGTTACCTCCTTTCCGCCAGAGGGACTGGCGGGCGGGGCCGGGTCGTGAAACCCGGGCCCGACTCATGAGAACAACACCTCTCAGACGGGTTGAGTTTCTGAACTGTTCAAAATTATTTTGTCCCGTGCGAAAAACTGATTTCGTAAGTCCGAAAGATTACTCTTAATCATCGTTGCGCGGCGATTCATGCGAATCCTCAACCTTAATCCCGCCTCGAACATCGGTGCCAGCGCGTGGTTCGTCGAAATCGAAGGGCATCGCCTGCTGATGGACGCCGGCACGCACCCGAAACGCGAGGGCCGCGACAGCCTGCCGATCTACCGGCTCATCCAAAAAGAAGAACTCGACGCCATCGCGGTCACTCATTGTCATCACGATCACGTCGGTTCGCTGCCGGTCGCGCTGCGGCACTTTCCCAAAGCTCACGTCCTGATGACCGAGCTGAGCTATTTCCTCATCGAACGCGTGCTGCACAATTCCGTGAACGTCATGACCCGTCAGCGCGACGAACTGGGCATCAAGGAATATCCGCTCTTTTCTCACGACGAAGTGGATGAAATCGCCGCATTGTTTCAGGGTTTCCGCTACAACCGTGAAATCGAATGGGCTGCCTCCCACAAGACCCGCGTTGGCCAGGCCTCGCCCACACTGGAATTCTACGACGCCGGCCACGCCCTCGGCTCCGCCGGGATTATGGCGCGCGGGCAAAAGGAAACCCTCTTTTACACCGGCGACGTCTGTTTCCGCGACCAGACCATTCTGCGCGGCGCGCGCTTTGACGACGTGAAGGCCGACGTGCTCATCATGGAAACCACGCGGGGCAACCGCCAGGTGCCGCCCGGTTTTTCGCGCGAAACCGAAATCGAACGCTTCACCGCGGCCCTGCACGAGGTTCTCAAACGCAGGGGTTGCGTGCTCATTCCCACCTTCGCGCTGGGCCGGACGCAGGAAATTCTCGCCCTGCTCGCCTTGCTCATGAAGGCCGGTAAATTGAAACGACAGCCTATTTACATCGGCGGGCTGGGCCGTGTCTTCACGGAGATTTACGATCTCGAAGCCCACCGCGCCCATCGCAACCACAGCAACCTCAAGCTCACTGAGGCGTTGAACCTCGCTGTGCTCGAACCGGGCCAGGTGGATAAAATGCGGCTCTCCGGCGGGCGCATCTTCGTCCTCACCGCCGGGATGATGAGCGAACATACCGCCGCGCACGACCTCGCCGCCCGCATGATCGGCGACGAACGCCAGGCCATTTTCTTCGTCGGCTACGCCGACCCGGACACGCCCGGCGGCCGGCTCAAGTCTGCAAAACACGGTGCGACATTT
>Ga0066672_10000481_pt1 | contig 12249 bp, 12 predicted proteins | sample GraSoiAngelo_121_FD_62292 | JGI IMG/M metagenome (GOLD analysis project Ga0066672, IMG submission 62292) | Grasslands soil microbial communities from the Angelo Coastal Reserve, California, USA - 14_0919_12_20cm | ecosystem: Environmental > Terrestrial > Soil > Grasslands | place: USA...
GCGGAGTCGCACGGCGCCATCAGCACCGCCCGGTTCCGCGCGCATGTCGCCGACCTCGTCCGGCAGGCCGCAACGCTGCTCGGCCTGATCATCCTCTTCGCGGGCGGCGTGCGGCTGCTCCGCCGCGCCTTCACGCTGGCGAGCGACGCCGACGGCCGGCGGGAGCGAGAGGCGGCCTGGAGCAACCAGATCGAGTCAGTGCTCGGCTGGAGCGTCCGGGCGAAGGGGGCAGCCACCCGCAGCCAGCTGATCGGCTTCGCGCACATGGTGCCCAGGGAGGCGATCGGCGCCACCTGCTTCATCGTCAGCGAGGGCCCGGCGAACGGCCATCCCTCGCACGGCCGCCCGCGCTTTGCAATGCAGGTCGACGACGCCGGCGAGGGGCTGCACGTCTCGGTCTGCTTCGACGAAGGGCGGGGCGACGAGCACGACCACCACGCGCTCGACCTCCTGCTCGGCCATCTGGCCGCCCTGTGGCGCACCGTGCTTCGCCAGGAAGAGCTCGAGCGTGCCGCCGGCCACGATGCCCTCACCGGCCTCCCCAACCGCCGGGCATTCGAGGCCGAGCTGCGGCGCCGTGTCGCGCTCTCGCGGCGGCGCGGCCTCGGCTTCACCCTGGCCATGGTCGATCTCGATCACTTCAAGCTCGTCAACGACCAGCTCGGGCACCCCGAGGGCGACACGGTCCTGCGCCGCTCAGGTGAGGCGATCCGCAGCTCGCTGCGGACGTCCGACCGCGTGTTCCGGGTCGGCGGCGAGGAGTTCGCGCTGATTCTCGAGACCGGGAGCGGCAGCGGCGTCGCCGACCTGCTCGAGCGAAGCCGTGAGGCCGTCAAGGGCCTTGGCGTCGAGCCGCTCGAGGGCCGCCTGCTATCGGCATCGATCGGCTGGGCGGTGTATCCCGACGACGCGGACGACCGCTCGGAGCTGATCGCACTCGCCGACGCCGCCCTCTACCGCGCGAAGTCTGAGGGCCGCGACCGCGTCGTCCGAGCCGGCAACAGCGAGCTCCACCAGCTGGCGAGCTAGCTACACGCCCAGCGCGAGCCCATCCCGCCGCGGCTCGCTGCCGCCCCGATACACCTCGCCGTCGCGCACGATCAGATGCGCGTTGCCGAAGTTGTGCGGGTCGTCGACGACGGCGGCGGCACGTCCCGCGAATCCGTCAGCCAGCCCCGCGAGCGGCGGCTCGAGCGAGACCGTGCCGTCCTCCTCCAGGCGGTAGCGCGGTGCGTCCAGCGCCTGCTGCGGCTCCATCCCATGATCGAGCAGGTTCACCAGCACCTGGACATGGCCCTGCGGCTGGAACTGCCCGCCCGTCACGCCGAAGACGGCGCGCCAGCGTCCGTCGCCGTCCAGCAGCGCGGCCGGGATGATCGTGTGGAACGGCCGCTTGCCCGGCGCAAACGCGTTGGGGTGGCCGGGCTCAGTGATGAACCCGGATCCCCTGTTCTGGAGCATGAACCCGTGCCCGGGGACGATCACCTGCGACCCGAAGCCGTAGAAGATGCTCTGGATCAGCGAGACCCCCATCCCGCCGCCGTCGGCGGCGCACACGTAGGCGGTCCCGCCGATCGTGGCGTACCCGCGAGCGTAGGCGGCGGCGAGCGCGTCAACCTGATCCGGCAGCGACGGCGATCGCAGTGCCTCGAGCGCCCACCCGGCAATCGAGCCCTGCCCGTTGGGCGGCAGCTCGAGCAGCCGGTGGCCCCCGTAGGGGAACTCGAGCGGCTCCACCCAGTCGTTGCGGTGAGCCGCCAGGTCGGACTCCGCCAGCCAGCTGACCGACGCGATCGCCTCTGCCACGCAATCCTCGTAGAAGCGCCCGGCCGCGATCAGCTCGAGCGTCGCCGCCATCGCCGGGTTCGCGACCACCGCCGCCGGGCGGAACACCTCCGCTGCCTCGCCCGACAACTCCTCCCAGTCACGGCGCCACATGACGGAGTTGCGGGGCGCCATCGCGAACCCTGTGCGCGCGAGCCGGATCGCCGGCGCGAGCAGCTCGCCCAGCGGGCGAGTCGCGAAGCGGTCGGCCAGGTCGCGCCACCCTGACGGGCAGCCGGGCACCGTGACGCTGCGCGGCCCGAACAGCTCGGGCTGCGCGTCGCCCGGGTCGGCGGGCGACCGCCCGCTGGCGTTGAGGCCGATGGGCGGCTCGCCGTCGCGCACCACGATCGCGAACAGGTCCCCGCCGACGCCGCACTGGTTCGGCTCGGTGACCGCCAGCACGCCGGCGGCGGTGAGCGCGGCGTCCACCGCGTTGCCGCCGTCGCGGAGCACGGCTGTCGCCGCCGCGGCGGCCAGCGGCTGGCTGGTCGCCACCATGCCGGTGGCCCCGGCGGCAGAGGGTCGCGGCGGGGAGGGGGTCCAGGTCACCCGCGGCATGCTATGCCACGGCACCCAATCCCCCTTCGGGGTGACGCGCCGTCACCCGTGCAGGCCGACTCTGAGGACGTGGCTCCCCACCACTCCCGCTCGCAGCGCGGCCAGGCCGCGATCCTCACCATCTGCGCCCTCACCACGCTGATCGGCATGGTCGCGCTCGTGATCGACGTCGGCGTCTGGCGCACGGAGCGCGGCTACATGATCAACGCCGCGGACGCCGCAGCCCTCGCCGGTGCCGCCAACCTCAACCAGGGCTCGTCCTCCGCCATCGCCGTGGCGGTGCAGGCGGCCAAGGTGAACGGCGCCACCTCGGCAACTGCGGTCGTGTACACCAGCTCGAGCACCGTCGGGCCGGACACGATCAAGGTCACCGTCACGGCGCCGGGCAAGCCGTACTTCGCGCGGCTGTTCGGGATCAGCGGGTTCGACATCAATGCCACCGCGACGGCACGGGTCTACGCCTACACCGCGCTCCAGAGCAAGCCGCTGTTCCCGATCGGCGTGACGCCCGACTCGATCCCGACGTTCGGCACGGAGGTGACGCTCAAGTACGGGGGTGGAAGCTGCACCACCGGCAACTGCGGAGCAATCGAGCTGCCGGGCCAGAACAACGGCTGCGCGATGGCCAACGGAAAGGGCGTATGGACGTCACTGCTCGCCGGGACCGACACCCCGTGCACGGTGGCCGTTGGAGATACCGTGACGACCGAGCCGGGCGTTGCCGTCGGCCCCACAGACCAGGGACTCAACCAGCGCATCGGCTCGAACTCGGACACGTTCGACCAGGTGGTGCGGACCGACCCGAACGGCGGCCTGTCGACCATCATCGACTGGAACTCCCCGCGCCTGGTGGAGGTGCCGATCGTGGTCAACGCGAGCGACGGCTCGAGCACCTGGCCGAGCGGTCGCAGCGATGTGCGCGTCGTCGGGTTCGCCTTCTTCTTCATCACCAGCTGGAGCGGAGGCGAGGTCAAGGGGCAGCTGGTGCAGGCGACCGCCAACCTGCCGACCGGCGCCACGGGGGGCGTCACCGGGCAGAACGGCGTCTACAAGATCAAGCTGATCTCCTAGCGCGGGTCAGATCGGGAACGGCAGCTGCCACCACGAGGGCAGCGAGCTGGGCTCGACCGAGCTGACCCACTTCACCCACCAGAACCCGCGACGCCCCGGGGCCACCAGCCGTGCCGGCGCGCCGTGCCCGGGGGCGAGGGGTGTGCCGTCGAGCTCGGTGGCGAGCAGCAGGCCCCCCAGCTCGGAGACGTCGAACCGCCGGCTGTACCCGGTGTGCGAGCGCACCACGATGCTGCGCGTTCCCGCCGGCAGCGGTCCGAGCATGTCCGTCACCCCCACGCCGCTCCAGCGGTTGACGCTGTACCACCCGCTGGTGCAGTCAAGCGCGCAGGTGACGGAGCGCGCGGGCAGACCGGCGAGCCGCGACTCCCACTCCGCCGGGTCGACGGCCGGCGTGGAGTCGTCCAGCCACGACGTCGGCGCCGGCTGCGCCTGACGCAGCGACCCGGTCGCCGCCCGCGACGAGCCGACCGTCCCCTCGAACATCGCCTTGACGGCGACAGCGGCCACCGCGACGGCTGCGAGGCGGAGGAACGCCGCCCGGGTGAGGTCACCGCGACGCGGTCGCTGCGGGTGGCTCACGACGTGCATCAGCACGAGCGGGACGAGCGCGATACCGAGCGCGAGATGCAGCCCGAGCACCGTCACGGGCCCCGCATTCCCCACGCCGAGCGCGTGCACGACGCCGGTCACGAGCACCGCCGCGGCGACAGCGGCGGTGACCAGCGAGGCGCCCGCGTCGCCACCGCGCCGTGCCAGCCCCCGCCGGGCCACCGGCACCTTCCAGCGGATCAGCAGCACGATCCAGAACCCGGCGGCGCCGTGGATCCAGGTGACCAGCCAGGCCCTGCCCTCACCCACCCACAGGCTCAGCACGCCGGAGAGGAACGCGGCGGCCAGCGCGGCAAGCAGCGTCAGGTTGGTGCGCCGTCCCACCGCCTCAGCCTAGTTGCAGCCGGACCGGCCACCGGGGAGGGCGGTCACGCCCTCCCCGGCAGGGTCCGAGCCTAGACCTCGACCATGGCGGGCGCGCTCTCGCGATCGCCCGTCTGCTGCGCCACCACCGGCGCGTGACGCAGGCCGAAGAAGGCGGTCATCGCGGCAGCGAACGAGAACACCGCACCCACCAGCATCGCGCCCTGTACGCCGTGCACGAACGAGCTCAGCGCCTGCGCCTGCAGCGCATCGGCCTGGGCCAGCGAGGCGCCCTTCGCCAGCGCGATCTGGTGGATCTTCGCACCCTGGGCGCCGGTCACCAGCGGCACCGCCTGCGCCGGGCCCGTCCAGACGTCGCTCACGCGAACCGACACGACGGCGCCCAGCACGGCCACGCCCAGCGCGCCGCCCACCTGCCGCGACGCGTTGATGACGCCCGAGGCAACGCCGGACTTGGCGTGGTCGACCGCGCCCATGCCCGCCGCGGAGACCGCCGGCATCGTCATGGCTATGCCGATGCCCGACACGATGTAGGCCGGCCAGATCTCGTTGTACGAGCTGTGCACCGTCAGCCGTGAGAGCTGCAGCAGGCCGGCGGTCATCATCAACATACCCACGGTCATCTGGTACCGCGGCTGCACCCTGCCGCTCATCCGGCCCGCGATCGGCGCGACGAAGATCACCATCATCGTCATCGGCAGCGACCGCACGCCCGCCTCGAGCGCCGAGTAACCGAGCACGTTCTGGAAGTACAGGGTGATGAAGTAGAAGATGCCGAACATCGCAAAGCCGACGAACAGCACCACCGAGCTGGACGCGGAGAACACTCGCGACCGGAAGAAGCTGAGCGGCAGCATCGGCTCCGCAGTTGCGCGCTCCCGCCAGATGAAGAGCCCAAGCAGGACGGCCGACAGGGCCAGGAACCCGAGCGTGTAGGCGGACGTCCAGGAATGGCTTCCGGTCTTGATCAGGGCCCAGGTGAGCGAGAACAGGCCGGCGGTGACGAGCACCACACCCGGCACGTCGAGCGACCTGGTGGTGGTATCGCGCGACTCCACGACGGCCCAGAGGGCGACGCCGGCCGCGATGATCCCGATCGGGACGTTGATCCAGAACACGGCCGACCACGAGACGTGCTCGACCAGGAAACCTCCCAGCAGCGGGCCGACCGCGAGGCCGAGGCCGGAAACGCCTGCCCAGATCCCGATCGCCGTCGGCAGCTCCTTGCGCGGGAACGCCGCGACCAGGATCGAGAGCGACAGCGGGTTCAGGAAGGCGCCACCGACGCCCTGCAACGCGCGGAAGGCGATCAGCTGCGTGTCGCTGGTGGCCATGGCACAGGCCGCAGACGACAGCGTGAAGATGGCCAGGCCGACGAGGAAGATGCGCTTTCGGCCGAACCGGTCACCGAGCTTGCCGCCGAGCAGGATCAGCGCGGCGAACGTCAGCACGTAGGCGTTGACGGTCCACTCCAGGTTCTCGGGGTTCGTGATGCGCAGCGAGCGCTGGATGGTCGGCAGCGCCACGTTCACGACTGTGTTGTCCAGCATGATCATGAACAGGGCGAAACACATGGCAAACAGCGTCCACCACTTGTGGTTTGGATGGTCCTTGCTCATCCACCCACCTCCTTGTCGTCCGTCGTGCGCAACAGCGCGAGCAATGTCTCGGGAATCTCCTGCAGGTGGTCGGCCACCTCCGGCCCCTCCAGCGCCATGCGGAACCCGGACGCGAGGATGAAGCCGAGCCATAGCCAGCCGATCTGTTCGGCGTCGATGTCGGGGCGGGCGGTGCCCGCCGCCTGCATGGCACGGACCGAGTTGACCACCCGGTGGCGCATCTCGGTGACGCTGGCCTCGAGCGCCGAGCGGATCTCCGGCTCGTGGGCCAGCGTGATCGCGAGCATGCGAAGCCGCGAGACCTCGATCATGACCGGGTCATGGGCAAGGCGGCTGACCATGCGAACCATCTGCTCGAGCCCGCTGCCGCAGTCCTCGAGCATGGAATGGATGCGCGCCTTCAGCTGGGTGGTCGCGTCGACGAGCACCGCGGCGAACAGCGCCTGCTTCGAGGCGAAGTGCTTGTACAGCATGGGTTCCGAGCAATCGGCCAGACGGGCGATCTCCGCCGTGCTGGCACCGTGGAACCCATGCTTCGCAAACACCGTGCGAGCCGCCGCAAGGATCATCTCATGACGCTCGTCGTGGGTGAGGCGTGGTCTGGCCGCGACTGCCATCCGGGTAGGTTAGTGAACATTTACTAACCATGCAAGTGATCGCCTACGCGGCACCACAAGGCGCGGCACCACCGGCCGGCTCCGCTCCGGCCCGGAGGAGTGGCGCGACCGGGCTGCTCGCTAGCGTTGTCGCCCATGGAAGGCAGCGGCACGCCCGAGCAGCACCGCAAACGGCCCACCGGGGAACGGCTGATCCTGGACGAGGTGACCGACCAGCTCGCCACGACGCTGCAGCTGCTGAGCGGTGATCCGGACGAGGCCGCGGCGCGCGCGTTCGCAGAGATCGGGGTCGACACGCACACCGAGGCGACGCTGCTGAGCGAGATCGCAGCCGCCGGCCCGCTGGCGCACCCCGACCGGTTCGAGCAGAGCCACCGGCTGGCGATGCGCGTTCTCGAGGTGGCCGACCGAGACGGCTGGCGGCACCCGAAGCTGCGCCCGCTCGGCCCCGCCAGCAGCCCGGCGCGCGCAGCGGTCGAGTTCGTCGCGCGTACGATCATGCGGGGATATGTGGCCCAGGTGGTGCGGTCCCTGTCACGGCTCTACGCGCGGCGGGAGAGCCAGGCGCAGACCGGCTCGCCGGAGCGGCGGATGCTGGCGCGGGCGAGGATCCAGGCCGACCGGCTGACGCTCGGCTACAAGGGCGGGAACCTGCCGCTGCCCACGGTGCTGATCGGTGGCGCGGCGGTCCCCGTGCTGGCGTCGATCGCCCGCTCGGCGGGGGCGCTGCAGGGCGCTGGGCGGCCGGTGCTGATCGCGCTCGGCCTGCTGCTCGCGATCGTGTTCGCGGTGCTGGCGTGGGTGCTGCTGCAGGGAGCGGGCCTGGCGCACCGCAGGATTCAGGTGGCGGTGACGCCCGCATTGCAGGCGCTGTGGGAGACGATCGGCCACGCCGGGCGCCCACCGCGTGACCAGAGCCAGACGATCGCAGCCGCGGCGATCGCGCTGACAGCGCTGGCGTGGTTCGTCGTGCCGATCGTGATCGCGGTCGTCACAGCGGTGCTCTGACCTACCGTCACGACGCCCGCGGCCCCGCTTTGAGAGACCGCCGCTCGGTGAGCCGTCGGTGCGAATCCACTTCAGCCGCCGCTGGATTCGTCCGATAGATCGCCCATGACACCGCTATCGCCGGTGGATGCACTGTCCCTGCTGTTCGCGCGCCCCGAGGCCGAGCTCGAGCTCGACGGTGGCGGGCTGCTCCGCGTCTCGCTCAAGACGCTTGACGGCGAACGAGCGGTCGTCACCGCCCCCCGCCTCTCGGTCGCCACCGGCATGGCGCTCACCGGCCGCGTGGTCGGCCCCGACTCCCGCCCCTGGGAGATCCATCTCCTCGTCGACGATGCCAGCTACCACACACCCGACCTGGCGATGGTGCGAATACACCCCACCGCCGTCCAGATCGACGAGAGCCGCCGGGCCGCCGAGCGAGTGCCGATCGGCGGCGTCGCGTGGCTCGAGGCGGTCAACTGCCAGGACGTCGTCGACGGCGACCGTGTCGAGGGCACGCTCGAAGACCTCTCCCGCACCGGCGTCGCGTTCGCCACGAACCGGCTGCTCCGCGTCGGCGACCGCCTGATCTTCCACGGGCGATTCTTCGCCGACTCGATCAGCGGCGAGGTGCGGGTCGCCTCCGTGCGCCCCTCCTCCGCACCGGGCCACACCATCGTCGGCGCCCGCTTCCTCGAGCTCGACCGGGAGAGCATCGCCCGTGTCGACCGCATCCTCTCCGGCGGCCGCGGGCCGGCCCCCGAGACGCCCGGCGGCCTGTCGCTGGCCGCGCTCCGGGAGCTCGCCGCGAACGCTCCGGCCGAGGATGACGACGCGGACGAGGCCAGCGGCGGCGGCTGGCTGCGCCGCATCCGGCGCGACCGCTAGATGAGCGATTCCACGGCGACGTGACCTACGGCTCCGGCGCATACGGCCGGCCGGGCGTTCCGCCGACGCAGAGGACGAGCGTCCCGTCCTCCAGCGCGACCGCCTCGCGCCGCACCTCATGCTCGACCCAAAGCATGCCGCCCGGGCCCAGCTCGACCGCGTCTCCGTCGCACGTGAACCGCGCCCGCCCGCGGATGGCCACGTAGAGCTCCTCCTGCTCGCCGTAGGCGGTTTCGGTGTGCGGCACGATCAGCTCACGCCCCTCGTCGGCCTCGTTGGCGTTCACCCCGAACCCTGCGATGCCGAGGTGCTCCCCGATCGAGTGCCAGCGCCGGCCGAAGTCCCGCTCCCGGGCCCACTCGTCCCAGAAGCCCGGCGCCGCCGTGCTCGGCACCTGCTCGATCTGCCCGGCGCGCCAGCTCAGCGCTGCACCTGCGACCCGCCGACGATCTGGTCCCGCCCGTCCGCGTATCGCACCCAGGCCTTGTTGGTGCCGTCGTAGTCCGGCGCCCAGAGGATCAGCGTCGCCTGCTCGCCGCCCACCGTGCACGGCTCCGTTCCTTCCGGGTCCAGCCCGCGCCAGATGCGGATGAACGGGTTTTGCTCCCGCTCGTCTGCGATCGTCGTCGGCAGCGTATGGCCGGGATGCACCCGCACCGAGCCGTCGAGCGCCATCAGCCTGTCGATCGACCGCCGCATGTCGGCGAAGCCGGTCGGCCCTCCGCCGACGGTGCCCCCGAGCGTCCCCTTGAACAGCACGTCCGCGGTGAAGACGTCCGTGCCCGCGACCAGGAAGGACAGGTGGTCGAGGCAGTGGCCCGGCGTGAACAGCGCCTGGATCTCGAGCCCGCCGGACCGCAACGTCTCCTCATCCCGCAGCTCCGGCCAGCGCAGCAGGGGCACGCCGTGGCGCTCGGCCGTCTGCTCGACGCCGACGACGTGGTCGGCGTGGCCGTGCGTCACCAGGACGTGCGTGATGGTGATGCCGTCGTCGCGGACACGCTGCTCGAGCGGCTCGATGACGCCGTTGCCGTCGATGAAGACGCCGCTCCCGCCCGGCCCCTCCGCGACCAGATAGGCGTTCGACGTCCACTGCGGGTGCTCGGCGCGCTCGACGATCACGCGTCGAACCTGATCACGCTGCGGATGCCGTCCTGCGCCTCCATCAGCTCGAACCCGCGGTTCACGTCGTCGAGCGTGATGTGGTGGGAGATGAACGGGTCGACGTCGATGTCGCCCGCCAGCCACCGGTCGACCAGCCGGGGGACGCCCTCGCGACCCTTCACCCCGCCGAAGCTGCTCCCGGCGATGCGGCGCCCGGTGATGAGAAACCGCGGGATCACGTTCAGCGTCTCGCCCTTGCCGGCAACGCCGGCGACGGTGCACAGGCCCCAGCCCATCCTGGCCGATTCCACCGCCTGCCGCATGACGTGCACGTTGCCGGTCGCCTCGAACGTGTAGTCCGCCCCGAACCCGCCCGTCATCTCGACGATCCGCTCGACCGCGTCGTCGCCGCCGATCATCGTCTCCGTGGCGCCCTGGCCGCGCGCGAGCTCCAGCCGGCCCTCGGACATGTCGACGCAGATGATCCGCTCGGCACCCTGCAGCCGGCAGCCTGCGACGGCGCCCAGGCCGACCATGCCCGCGCCGAACACGACGCAGGTCGACCCCGGCTCCACCTTCGCCGTGTTCATCGCCGCCCCGAGCCCCGTCGAGAGCCCACAGGCGAACAGGGCAGCCCCTTCCAGCGGCGCCTCGGGCGAGACCTTGGCGAGGGCGATCTCAGGCATGACCGTGTATTCCGCGAACGTCGACGTGCCCATGAAGTGCCTGATCGGCTCGCCGTCGCGCGACAGGCGGGTGGTGCCGTCGGGCAGGTAGCCCTTACCCTGCATGTCCCGGATGGCAAGGCAGAGGTTCGTCTTCGGGCTCCTGCAGTGGATGCACTCCCCGCACTGCGGCGAGAACAGCGTCACGACATGGTCGCCCGGCGCGACGGAGCTGACGCCCTCCCCGACCTGCTCCACGACACCGGCCCCCTCGTGCCCGAGCACGGTGGGCGCGTACCCTGAGGGGTCGGCACCGGACGCGGTGTAGAGATCGGTGTGGCAGACGCCACAGGCCACGAGCCGCACGAGCACCTCGCCCGCCCGGGGCTCGGCGAGGTCGATCTCCTGCACCGCAAGCGGCTGGCCGAACTCCTCGAGCACTGCAGCGCGGATCCTCACGGAGGCTGAGTCTACAGTTCGGCCGCCATGGGATTCCAGCCGACGATGGGCGTCGAAGAGGCGATCCGCACCCGCCGCACGCACAAGGTGTACCGCTCTGAGCCGGTGCCCCGGGACCAGCTCGACGACCTGTTCGAGCTCGCACGGTGGGCGCCGAACCACCACCTCACGAACCCGTGGCGGTTCCGCGTGATCGGCCCGCGCGCGCTCCAGGCGCTGAAGGAGGCCGACCCCGCCGGCGCCGCCAAGCTCGACCGCGCGCCCACATTGATCGCCTGCTCCGTTGTCCAGACCGACGACCCTGCACAGAACGAGGAGGATGTCGCCGCGGGCGCGTGCGCCGTCTACATCGTCATGCTCGCAGCGCACGCGCGCGGCATCGCCTCGTACTGGCGGACCCCCGCCGTCCTGCGCTCACCCGCGGGCCGCGCGGCGGCGGGGATCGCAGCCGATGAGCACGTGCTGGGACTGCTCCACCTGGGCTACGCCGACCGCGAGTGGCAGGCACCCGGCCGCGAGCCGCCGGCGCGGTTCGTCACATACCTGGACTGATGGATCGCTCGCAGTGGTCCCGCGCGGCGCATGAAGGCCTCGAGTTCATGGGGCCGTACGACGCGAGCAACCTGGAGGAGGTGTTCGAGGGCGTCGACGTGCCGATCGGGGGGCGGGTGCTCGACCTCGGTTGTGGGAACGGCGCGCTGCTGCGGTGGCTGGCGGCGCGGGGGCCGATCGACGGCACCGGCGTCGACCTCAACCCCGAGGGCGATGCGCCGCCCGGTGTCCGGCTGGTTGCCGGCGACGCCAACGCGTTCCCGGCGGAGGTGGGGAGCTACGACCTGGTCTGCTCGGTTGCGGCCGTGACGCCGTTGCCGCGGCTGGCGGAGCTGGCGCGGCCGGACGGGCTGGTGCTGCTCGGCGAGGGCTACTGGAAGCAGCCGCCGAGCGACCGCTACCTGGAGGCGCTCGGCGCGAGCCATGATGAGCTGAAGAGCTGGGACGAGACGGTCGCGATGGGGAAGCATCTCGGGCTGACGCTCCTGCGCTCCGTGTCGAGCAGCGACGAGGACTGGGATCGCTACGAGGGCACGTGGGCCGCCAACGGCGAGGCGTTCGCCGGCGCGCATGCGGGCGAGCCCGGCGTCGAGGAGTTCCTGGAGTGGATCCGCGCCGGGCGGCGGCGGTACACGGAGCTGGGCGGGCGGCAGACCCTCGGGTTCGTGCTGCTGCTGTTCGGCCGCTCCGCTGACGCGCGTTAGCGCCAGCCGACCGACCGCGCCCAGGCCTCCGCCTGCTCCCGGCGGCCGGCGGGATCCGCAGGAGGCAGGTCGCCTTCCGCCGCGGCGGCCTCGCGGACGCTGGCCGTCTGCTCCGCCAGGCTCGGCAGCCCGACCAGGGCACGCCGCTCGTCCACCCCTTCCCGCTCCTCGATCTCCCACGGCCCGAGCTCGTCGCCGTGCCAGTCGAACACCGTCCCGTACACCTGCGGACGCCCCTCGTGGAAGCTGATGCCGTCAAGCA
>Ga0066672_10000482_pt1 | contig 12242 bp, 8 predicted proteins | sample GraSoiAngelo_121_FD_62292 | JGI IMG/M metagenome (GOLD analysis project Ga0066672, IMG submission 62292) | Grasslands soil microbial communities from the Angelo Coastal Reserve, California, USA - 14_0919_12_20cm | ecosystem: Environmental > Terrestrial > Soil > Grasslands | place: USA...
TTGAAAAGTCATTGTGGGCACCATACTGCGGAGACCCGCCAGTGGCAGGAGGAACGTGCGCCAGTGGTTCGTTCGACCCGATGTATCCGAGCAAAAACCGTCCAGGCATAGAGGTTGGCACTGGACCATGGGCTTGCATTGCTCCTATATCTGGAACCGGCGTCGTAGCGGGCCACATCGGTGGACCCTGTGCTGAGACGTCTACGGGGGCCTTAATAGGTGGCGCAATCACAACCGACGGGCAGATTTTCTTGTCGGAGAACACTAACTTTGTGCGTTGTTGTCCGAATGGGCCATTAGCAACCACAAGTTCCCTGTACAAGATCAGTTATGCGGATCACAACAATGATGGAGTGGTAAACATTCTTGACCTGGCGGATGTCGCTAGCAACTATGGGACGAGCAACTCTTACTGGTGCAATCCCAACATCGCCTGTACCGATGGACTGGTAGGCGCAGTGAATCTTGCAACAGTAGCCATATACTTCGGACACGGCATAACCACACCATACACCCCACAAACACTAGTGCTAGTCGACCCGCAGACAGATCCATTCTTCTGCCCCATCACGGGATGCTAGAGACAGACGCGGACATCTCTCGACTGCTCTTTTTCCAGATAGACTTATACGTGCGCTATCAGTTGGCGTTCTGAGAGAGTCCTTTGGGTAGAGTTCTTACTCTCGCACTGATGCTCAGCCTATCCATGCTTATGGTGTTGCCGGGAACCTACAGTCCGGTTCGCGGTGTAATTCAGAGTGGTCCTTCAAGGTTTTCGCCTTTTGGACCCTTCACACAGCAGCTGATCATCCATTACTATTCGGATTTTGATGTCATGTTCAGCAACTTTGCTTCAGGCCAGATCGACATTAGTGACTGGCCTCTGCAGTCATCTACTGACATTGCTAATTTCTGTGGTAACGCGAACTTCTTCTGTACTAGTGCTCAGCCTGAGCTGGGCTATTTCGGTCAGGAGATAAACTCGCACACACCGTTCATGGGGAAGGCGTTGACGACACCGAGAACCACTAGCCCAGCCACGTTCTCTGTCACTTCGACGGGAACGGCTTGTGGCACTGGCTTTGGGTCTATGATTGTCACTCTGCGAAACCAGGAGATTGGTTCCACAGTGTTGGATTCGCTGAACACTCTAACCGTGTCTAACCAACCAAGCGGCTCACCATCCGCAACCGTGAGCGATTCGGGCGGCGCGACACCTAACGGTGTCTACAATATTCCATGCATACTAGCCGGCTCCTACAGTATCACTACCAGTGTCTATGGTGGAACGACTACGCTGTCGATTGGCAGTAACGTTGCTACCACTGGCACGTTCAACGTGAACTGGAACAGTCAGAGCAATGTCAACTCTGCGACCAAGAACCGTGCGCTTCTCGGAGCAGCGATTGCTCACATGCTTGACGACCCAGAGTTTGTTGGGACTACGATGACAGGTGTCGCCCAGGCGCCTGGCGGTTACATGGTAACAGCACAGGGCAACACTGCCCCAACGGGCACCCAGTGTTACACCGTTCCTGGTCCTCTTCCATCATACCAAGGCTGCACTCCACCCATAGGTCTTGGCGGGCCCGCGACCCAGACTGATACTGCGGAGTGCAAGTGGAATAATCATCCCTGGCTCAACGTTGTCGGCTGCAAATCAGGCGCGACGGGGCACGATCTCGGACCCTACAATATTGCTGATGACCAGGTATCTGTCAACACGCGATTCTGGAATCCAGGTACAACCCTCCTGGTCGGCGGTTATTCCGGCGTATCAGATCTGAGAGCTGCGTGTGACGACTTTGTCTCGATGGGCTTCAGCGTAGTGGGAGGCAGTAACTCTACTGACTGCGGACATGTCGCCCTAGCTTCTCTGCTTACAATCGACCCGGGCACCTATGCCCATATCGACGCCGGTGGTCAGCACATCATCTACTATGTCAGAATTAACTTTGGAAGACAGCAGTTCGGCCAGGTTATCGCTGACACTCTCAACTTCCTCTTCGGAACACCACAGAACAGAGGCGCCCAAATTGGCTTTGTCGGGACTGTCTGTTATGGTCCATGCCCACAGTACACACCGAGGTACTACACGTTCACACAAGTAAACTCGTGTGTCTTCCAAGATACCTCGGCCTCTGGTGGAAGTCCTGATTGTTGGCAATTATACACAGCCGGACAGAGCTTCGACCCCACCGCGGACCAATTTTACCTGAATAGGAACAGCATTCAGACTGGTGGCGTCTGCGCTGGTGCGCCGACGATTAAACCAAACAACTACGATTTCTGGTGCGACCCGCAGACGGATACCGACGGGAGCGCCGGCGAGTTCGCTTCCACATTGACTCTGTCGGGCCAGTTCTTCCAGAGAGCAGTAATAGATGAGCTCAACAATGCGGTGTCCATTCCGGGCTTTTCCTTCGTGGACACGTTCGTGGAGAACAACGGCTGGAACTTCCAGCAGTGCACCACCACATGCGTCAATACACAGTCGAGCCTTGTCAACACCGTGGGCTTCGGCACACTTGCGAGTGGTGCGTACTTTACTTTGCTTAACGCCCGGCAGGTTCCAGGATACAGTGCACCCGGCGGCTCTACGTTTGCTCCTGGGGGCGGTAACCCGAACCTCATCCGGCGAGGATTCTCACAGGACACCACAAACCTCAGCCCGTTCACCTTCAACAGCGTCTGGGAAGGAGATGTTCTCGCGGACATCTTCGACACCATGCTTGCCGGAGACCCAAACACGGGAGGGGGATCCCTCCAGTTCATCGACTGGGGAACGACCAGTCACAGTTCTCGCTTCAACCCATCCGAGATCGGATGCAACTCGATCAACGGATGCGCTACCGGTGTCACTACCCAGGTCTGGCATTTGAGGAATGACTGGAAGTTCTCTGACGGCAACACTGTCACGGCTAACGATGTGGCGTACAGCCTTATCGCCTACCGAGACGTTCCCTCCTCACTGCTACAGGGCTTTGTGGTGAATGTTGTCAGCGCTGTAGGTCTTGACTGCGGCTCTGGACAGCCATGCAAGACATTGCAGGTCAAGCTCCAGGGACAGAGCGCACTGTTCGACTTTAACGTCGGCGCCACTCAATACGTGCTTGAAAAGTCATTGTGGGCACCATACTGCGGAGACCCGCCAGTCCCAGGGGGGACATGTGCTAGTCCAACGTTCGATCCGATGTATCCAAGCGCGAACAGCCCTGGCATAGAGGTGGGACCAGGACCATGGGCTTGCATCGCTCCGATATCTGGAACAGGCGTCACAGCAGGCCACATCGGTGGTCCATGTGCTGAGACAGCATCCGGCGCCTTGATAGGTGGCGCAATCACCCATGACGGCAAGATTCTCCTCTCGAAGAACACTTTCATGGCACGGTGCTGCCCGACCGGTACATCAGCCACAAGCAGCTCACTCTACAAGCTCAGTTATGCGGATCACAACAACGATGGAGTGGTAAACATACTCGACCTTGCCGATGTCGCTAGCAACTTTGGAACAAGCAACGCTTACTGGTGTAACACCAACATCGCCTGTACGAATGGATTGGTGGGTGCGGTGAACCTGGCAACAGTAGCCATATACTTCGGACACGGCATAACCACACCATTCACACCATCCACACTAGTACAGGTCGACCCACAAATCGACCCATTCTTCTGCCCAAACAAGGGCTGTTAATTATTCGCGAAGGCTTCCGTCGCATTCCACAGCTTCCCCTAACGTAGATGACCTAATATCCGACTAGCCAGAGCAAGTCCTATGCGATACTCCCGACTAACCTCGTCCTATCCCTAGGAAACCCAGCCGTCCGGTCGAGCTAACTATGACTCTACAAGTGTGATTGTCTTTGTTTTTGCTTCATTGATTATTGGATTGTTTGCAGGATATGTGGTTGGATCTGCTATTACGGGTTCGAATGACGCCGAAGCCACGGCGCATGAATATCTCCTCTCTCCTTTTCTTGTCTTGTGGAACGTAAGCATCGGTTCTCTCGGAATTCCAAGAGGTATAACTTTCGACAATCACATAACAATTGAATCCACCATGCTGATATTTCAACAAGGTTTCTACAACTACCAGGTTCATCTTTACCATTTCCAGTCCTACATTGTGACTATTTTTTATCAGGATTCTATTGGCAATTGGCAGCGGTGTCCCTCTAAGCTGGGAACTTTCAGTCCCCCTGGGCCCGAGACTCAGGATTTCTCTTGCTGATTTCTTGCATCATGCGTCACACAGCGGAGTGGTAGTGTCACTCCAATCGAATTTCATCAAACACCAAGGTTTCAGGCTGAGGATTTCAGTCAAGCCCTTCGGTCGCCTCGCTCAGAACCACCAAGGCAAACCTATGGCATGTCATTTCATGGCTCTTTTTGAACGCTTGTCTCTGAAGTCTCATCGAGTCCGCTATGGGTTGTATAGGTACCTATTTCTGACCGTCATGACTTGGAGGCAGTCGGGACCTCGAAAACTTCAAGCAAATCTATATGGTTACGTTAAGATGGGCAAATCATCCTTTCAGAGCTTTGAAGAGCACAATCTTCGACTGGTAGCTTCATACCGAGAACCTCTTCGATAAAGATCACACATGTAAGAGACCTTAGGGGTCCTTTCTTGCTCAACCACAGGGCATAGTTTACAATGCCCCTGTTGGCTTCAGTAGGTAGTAGATGGAGGTAGTGCTGTATGGGTCTTCCGGAGAAGATTAAGCAGATCGAGGAGGAGATGAAGAAGACCCAGATCAACAAAAAAACCGAACACCATATCGGTCTCCTCAAAGCAAAGCTCGCAAGGCTACGCGAGGAGCTGGAAAGCTCCACCTCCAAGAGTGGAGGCCCGGCTTTCGAGATCCGCAAAGGGGGCGACGCAACAGTCGTTCTCATCGGCCTCCCAAGCGTTGGCAAATCGACCATTCTGAATCGGCTAACGAACGCCAAATCAAAAGTGGCGGCATACGCGTTCACAACCCTCACCGTCGTCCCGGGAATTCTACGTCTCAATGGCGCTGACATCCAGATTCTGGATCTTCCTGGAATTATCAGTGGTGCATCATCGGGACGCGGTAGGGGAAGGCGAGTTCTTTCTGTAGCACGAAATGCAGACCTTGTCCTGTTGGTCTTGGACGTGTTTCAGCCGGGACAGGTACAGTTGTTGAAACATGAGCTTCATGCGATGGGTATTCGGATTGACCAGAAGCCCCCCGATGTGATCATCACAAGAGGCAGTAAGGGGGGCCTAGCTCTAACCACAAGCGTCAAGCTAACGAAACTATCCCCAGCAACTGTCAAGGGAATAGTAGAGGCCTACGGGATTAGTAATGGCGGCATCTTGATGCGGGAAGATGTTTCAGACGAACAATTGATTGACGTCTTGACTGGAAACAGGAGGTATGTTCCCTCTTTGGTTGTATTGAACAAAGTAGACCTGGTGAACGAGCAATACCTTGCAGCTGCGAAGAAACAGATAGGGCGAGACTTCGTGCCCATATCCGCTGAGAAGGGATTTAACATGGACATGCTCGCCGAGAGAATCTGGGAGACCCTCAATTTTATCCGTATCTATCTCAAACGTCCTGATGGCGATGCGGATTTCGAGAAACCACTGATTCTTCCAGCGGGCTCGACGCTACGAGATGTGTGTAAGAAGATTCATCCCCGGTTCGTTGAAGGAGCCAAGTATGCTTTTGTCTCCGGGTCCAGTGTAAAATTCACGGGTCAGCGCGTGAGTCTCGACCATATTCCGGCTGACAAGGACGTCGTCACCATCATGCGGTGAGCTAAGCGAAAGACTCAGCGACCAAGACTGAATTCTTCGTGAATCGCCTTCACCGCATCTGGGCCATCGTCGTGAGATACTACGAAGGATACGTTGTACTCGGAGGACCCTTGCGCGACCATACGGATATTCACTTTTCGTTTCGCGACCGCCGTGAATATTCTAGCAGCCACTCCGGGGGTTCCTTTCATTCCTGATCCAACGACAGCAATGATGCAGGCATCCTTCTCTTCGGCTATCTTATCCACGTAACCCTGCCCCATCAACGCCAATTGAAGAGCCCTGACGGCGCGGTCAACGTCTCTATTCGCAACGACGCAGGATATCGTGGCTTCCGAAGAACCCTGAGATATCATCATCACGTTGACACTGTTTGAACCGAGTGTCTGGAAGACTTTTGCAGCCACTCCTGGAGCGCCCATCATCCCGCTCCCACTTACGGTCACTATGCCTACGTCCCTAATGATCGAAACAGCTTTCACCACCTTGCCTCCATTATGAGACTCAGTGGCTGACACGAGAGTCCCATTCTGGCTTGGGCTGGACGAGTTCTTGATTCGAACCGGGATTTTCTTCTGTCCCGCCGGCTGTAGCGCCCTAGGATGCATCATCTTGGCTCCAAAATAGGACAATTCTAGCGCCTCACCAAAGGAGATGTTCTGGAGAAGAACGGCGTTCTTGACGATTCTAGGGTCGGCGGTCATTAACCCGTCCACGTCAGTCCAAATCCATATCTCGTCTGCTCCCAAGGCAGCCGCTAGCAGTGTGGCGGTGTAGTCAGATCCTCCTCGTCCCAGAGTTGTAACGCTCCCGTCGACTGTGGCAGCGATGAACCCTGTTACAACCGGAATCACTTTGCGACTCCAAAAAGGGTCCAGCCGTTGCTGGACTTGTTGGTAGCTGATCTCTATGAGGGGCCTTGCCTCTCCGAAATTGTCGTCTGTCGCAATCCCGGCTTCAGCACCAGTTAGTGCTCGGGCCCTTAGGCCGATTGCTGATAGCGTCGCTGCTAGAATCGGAGCGGATAGTCTCTCGCCGAAGGAGAGTAGATAGTCGCGACTCCGAGACGTAAGTTCTCTGAGGTGCGCTATTCCCTCCACTGTTCGCTCAAGTTCGGAGTTGAGCTGTTCTATTTTCGCTACGAGCTCTCTGGTCTCTCCCCTACCCGCAACCATCCGTGCGATCTTGAGATGGGATAGCTGAATCTTGGAGAGGGGTTTTCTCGCTCGCCGCAAATCTCCCTTCTTCGCGAGTTCCCCAGTCTCGGTGAGTTGGTCTGTCGTATCTCCAATCGCAGACGCTACAACAACAACCTTGTTCTTAGGAGAGTATCGTTGGATTATTTTTGCTGCATTCTTCATCCTTGCGGCGTTGGCAAGGGATGCGCCTCCGAACTTCATAACGAGCTTCAATGTTGTTCCTCTATGCCGCGTATTCTTGGCGTATGCTGACGAGGTCTCGAACTATTGCGCTAGCCGTTCTTTCACCTCCGGCGCCAGGCCCGATGAGGGTTATGTCACCTGCGTGCTCTGTCGAGAATGTGAGCGCGTTCAGTGTGTCCGGAACACATACGGGGTCATCTGTGGGAACCTGTTCGGGAGCTACCGAGACGGAAGATTCTTCGATTCGGCCAACAAGTTTGACCTTGGCCCTTGAGGCTTTGGCTTCTTTGAGTTTCTGCGCCGTGACTTTAGTGATCCCAGTTATGTCTAGGTTTCGAAGACTGTACCGTTTTTTCAGGACCCAGTTTGCGATTATGACAATCTTCGCGGCGGTATCGAATCCCTCGACATCGTTTGTAGGATCTCTTTCCGCGTAGCCTTTCTTCTGTGCTTCTGCAAGAGCTTTCTCGAATGTTAGTGAGGCGTTTTCCATTCTGGTCAGAATATAGTTTGACGTTCCATTTAGTATTCCTCTAATTTGTATGATTCTTTCCCCAGGCATACATTTGGCGGCGAAATCGAGGAATGGAGTTCCTCCACCCACCGTTCCACTGAAACGAAGTAGGCGGTTGCGGTGATCCGCGAGTTCCAGTAGCGCGGGCATGGCTAAGGCAAGCGGACCTTTGTTCGCAGTGACAACATGTTTCCCGTTGGCGAGCGCAGCCTTGATGTTAGAGAGTCCGGGTTCTGCGTCTTTGAAGTTGGTGGGCGTTGTTTCTACAACGACTTCCGCTTCAGTATTAGAAATGAGGTGTGCACCGTCACTATCGCGACGACCTTTTCTTGGATACTTTGCTACTGTCCCAAATTCCTTCTTGGTTTTCAAGGCTAGTGGAATGTCGAGGCCTGTGTCGTCGGAGCAGAATCCTTGGCTATCGATTATCGCAGTGAGTTGAGGTCGGAACCCGTAAGCCCCCGCAATTCGGTCAGCGTCCTGGTGGAGAACCTGCGCGAGAGCTTGGCCGACGGTTCCGAAGCCGGCCAGTATGATTCTCAAAGGATCCGCTCGAGGGCATCTAAGCCTCGTCGGTCAGTAATTTCGAGATTGTAACTTATCTGGGATTTGGACAGTTGCTCTAGAACTGAAGAGTCTTTCAGACCATGGCCAGTTGTCACGCAGACGATGGTCTCTGACGGGTCAACCTTCCCACTCTCCCGGAGTTTTTTTAGTCCTGCGATGGAAGTAGCGCTGGCGGGTTCAACAAAGATTCCCTCTAGAGTTGCGACGTCTCTTTGAGCCTGAAGGATTTCGAGATCCGTGACTGTTTCCGCTGTTCCCTTCGACTCATTGATCGCCTTGAGGACTTTCGGCCAGTTTACAGGCGACCCGATTCTGATCGCTGTTGCGATTGTTTGCGGATCGTGAACTGGATGAATCTTGCTCTCTCTTCTTTTCACAGCCGTCGCGATCGGTGCCGCTTTCTCCGCCTGAATCCCAATCATTCGAGGCCTCGTCTTTGTGATTGATAGCTGTTGGAATTCGGTGAAGCCTTTCCAAGCGGCGCTGATGTTGCCACCGTTTCCCACTGGCAATATTACCGTGTCAGGTATTTTCGAGTCAAGCTGATCGGAGATCTCGAAGGCAAGGGTCTTTTGTCCCTCGAGTCTGTAGGGATTGAGAGAATTCATCAAGTAGAGTTCTCTTCTTTGATCAGCTAACTCTAGCGCTGTCGCGAACGCTCTGTCAAAGTCTCCCTTGACCTGAATTATCTTAGCTCCGTGCATGATGACTTGGAGCATCTTTCCCCCGGCTACCTTTCCCTTCGGGACAAGCACTATGCATTCCATGCCGGCCCGTGCAGAGTAAGCGGCTAGTGAGGCCGCGGTATTTCCAGTGGAAGCGCAGAGAACTCTCTTTTTCCTGAGTTCTTTCGCCTTCGAGATCGCAACCGTCATTCCCCGATCTTTGAAGGAGCCAGTCGGGTTTTCTCCCTCATTCTTGACATAGAGTTTCCTGAGCCCAAGCTTGCGTCCGAGGCGTTGGCACCGATGGAGCCCTGTTCCTCCTTCAGCTAGGGTTATGATGGATTCTTCTCTCTTGATCGGCAGAAGCTCTCTGTACTTCCATACTGAGAGATGTCGACGATCCCAGGATGGTTTTCTTCTTCCCGCTAGTTCGAACTTCACTTCTAGGAGTCCGCCGCAATTCTTGCATCGGAAGCCGGCTTCACGAGCGGGGGATTCTCTCTGACATTCGAAACATTGAAGCGTGTAATTCCACAATCGGACTAACTGCTCCTGATGATGCGGGCTCCGCCGGCCGGGCTTGTTACGAAGAATGTTGCTTCTACATTGTTCCTCGAGAATTCTCTGACCATTGCCCTTGCGATCATCTTGGGGTCTTGCTTTGTCTTGTCGACGAATGCTACTACACTGGGGCCGGCACCGCTTATCGCTACTCCGCTTGCATGCTTGGCGAGTGCGGCCTTCTTCACTGCTCTATATCCTGGGACCAAGTTTTCCCTGTAGGGTTCTGCGATGGCGTCTTCCATTCCGCTACCGATCAGATCTATGTCGCCGTTAGCGAATCCGAGGGTGGTAGCTGATGCATACCCAATATTGAGGATTGCCTGCCTGATCCCGATCTTCTGTGGAACCAGTCTCCTCGCAAGGCTGGTCTTGTTTTTCGGAAGTCGAGTTTTCGGGGAGGCGACGACAACGGAGAGTTTGGCGGGTGGTTTCACACAAACGGTTCTCAAAGGATTTCCGTAGCTGATCACAAACCCTCCTAGAAGAGACGCACCAACATTGTCTGCGTGAGCTGATCCTGAGGCAACAGCTTCTCCGAGGCTAGCAATCCTCACCAGTTCATCGTTGGAAAGGTCCAGCTGTAGTAGATGGTTCATGGCCTTGGTGCACGCCGCGGCCGTTGCTCCACTGCTGCCTAGACCTAGACCGGGCGGAATGTTCTTTTCGATAATTATCTCGACGCCCGTATTGAGTCCGCACCGATCTAGAAGTGCTCGGGCTGGTGGGCCAGCAGAGTTCTTTTTCGAGTCTCTTGGCAACTCTCTGCCGTACGGTCCCAGGGCTTTGATCCTGACGATTCCTGTATCCGTGCTCCTGACCTGTACCCTGTCCGCATATTTGTAGAGGGCTAGTCCGAATACGTCGAAGCCAGCTCCAAGATTTGCAGTGGAACAGCTTGCCTCGACTCTCACTACTCTGTCAGGGATCATCGATCGGATTTCCTGACCGAGACTCGGCGCTTCGTTCGATAATAACTGGTCTCGTACTCATGCCTCGATTTCGGCCGAAATGGGAAAGGGCCAGAATTGCCCATTTTCGGCCCTGATCTCGATTCTGAGACATGGCTAAAATTTCACCCATAATTCGTTCGGGAACTGGCGAAGATTCCCCGACTCTTTGCCTCGCGACCCAAGCCTGGATTGCGCCCTGAATCGCCGGACTCGCCCATTATCCATGCCAGACAGCAAATTTCCCTTTCAAAACAAGGGGGGTCTTAGCGACCGCGTCTCGCGACGCAAGAGTGGTGAAGTTGAAGGCGTTGCATGGTTCGAAGGTGCTTCATTCGTGGTTATCAATAATGGACCATTTCCGTGACACATAATTGTGTACTTCTCCGAAATCCGCTTCGTAACGGAGTCTGCCTTCTCGGTCAAAACCGAAGTCTCCCGAGCACGACCGCTCACAAATCATACCTGAGCCGTCGTCCCTCAGGGAACCTCAGAGCATCTTGAAATCCGTCTGCGGAATATCCGCCCGCAAGACCGCGCCTGAGCTTCCGTCCAAGAGCGCGTTGTAGCTTCTTCCCTTGTACTCGTAAGTGCTAAACCAGATCGGCGCGTGGATGTACGTCGGCTTGTCCACCTTGAAGTTTGTATTGAAAGAAGTGACCTGATCGATCTCCTGTTTCGCCAGAAACCTCTGGTTCACATCCACCTCTTCCCTCGCACGCTCCACCGCCTCGTCACTGGTCATCTCGCTGTTGAGGAACTTCGCTCCAGCATCGATCCTCTTGAAATCGAAAGGAATCTTACCAGTATCAGGAACAGTGTAGTCTCGGGTTGGAAACTGCGCGCCCTTTCTGCCTAGCACAAGCCAGTCATAATCCCGGTCTATCACACCCTTCCGAGGCGAGGGAGGCGAGATTCTCTCAAGCACTCCTTCGTATGTGCTCGTTGCCTCAATCGGGATCAGCCAGAACGGAAGATACCGCAACTCCAGGGATAGGATCTTGCTCTTCTTTGCAAGGTCTCCCGGTTTCATGAATCCCTCTCGCATCCAGTCGCGAAGAGCGTTCTCGACGCTTGCAGCGTTGTTGTTGTTTATGATGAGACTGTGTTCGAGCTGAAACGGTTCGTCCACCCCGACAACTGCAGTGTAACCGCAATACCGACATGTGGAGACGATCTCTCCAGGGTTAATGCTGAGAGGTGCGCCGCAGTTCTTGCATTTTATCTCCGAGACGATGCCCGACAATGTTTCTTCCTTGATTGTTCTAGGGTAGAATTAATGAAGGGCGAATTAAGCTCTCTAACACTAGGGAAGGAGAATTGGCTGGACTCGGCGCTCTCAAGCGGACAATGGGCTTCACGATCATTCTAGTCTTTGCCATATTCCTCGGTCTCCTCTTCGTCATATCCGCCTTCTTTCTCGACCCTGTCACCGGATTAGTCCTCGGTCTAGTCGGAGCTTTCTTCATAATACTGCTCCAATACCTGATCGGTCCGGCCATAGTCAGACTCACAAGCCGTCTCCACTATCTTGCTCCTGGTGAGAACCGCTGGCTTGAAGCGAAGGTCAGTGAGCTCGCCTCGAAATCAGGTATTCCCATGCCCCGAATCGCAGTCTCGCCAGATCCGACCCCCAACGCGTTCGTGTTTGGCCGGACCCGCAAGAGCGCTACGCTAGCAGTCCATCAGGGTCTTCTTCAACGTCTGGACGAGAACGAGATCGAAGGAGTCATAGGCCACGAGCTAGGCCATGTGAAACATCGCGACTTTATCGTAGTAACGATGATCAGCGCTATCCCCCTTGTCGCGTAT
>Ga0066672_10000485_pt1 | contig 12223 bp, 8 predicted proteins | sample GraSoiAngelo_121_FD_62292 | JGI IMG/M metagenome (GOLD analysis project Ga0066672, IMG submission 62292) | Grasslands soil microbial communities from the Angelo Coastal Reserve, California, USA - 14_0919_12_20cm | ecosystem: Environmental > Terrestrial > Soil > Grasslands | place: USA...
ATTGAATCGGCTCGGGCGCCCACGAGTCGCAGGTCCATCGCAGCGCGCGTGTTCTTGCTTCGCATACTACTGCGACCTGGTATGAAATGATTTTCCACCCCTCGAAAGCAGCGACTCGCCCCAGATTTGTTCCCTTGAGAACAGGAACAGTGTAAACCAGTCACAATCCTCAAACAGCCACGACCAAGCGTTATAAAAAATTTATGCGACCCTTTTTAGCGTCCACGCGGCCAACCGGAAAACTGGCTTGGACCGCATCATTGCTGATTCTGCTTTTATTGACGCCCAGAGTTTTCTCTCAAGGCTGCGTGCAATCACGCGGCGCAAGGAGCGGTTTGATGCTGGGCGAGGAGGCCTATCTGGCGGAGGGCAACTGGGAGGGGAACGTGGGTTATCGCTGGCTTCATTCGGATCGGCACTTTATCGGCGGCCAGGAACAACCGCAGCGACAAGCGAACGGCAGTGATGTGGTTAACGATTCACACTTCATCGATCTTACGGCGAGCTACGCGGTGACGAGACGGTTTGCCCTGAACCTGACGGTCCCTTTCGTGTACTCGACACGATCGTCCCTCTACGAGCACGACGGGACCAACCGTCACACCATGACCGCCAGCGGGCTGGCAGACGTGCGCATTACCAGCACCGTCTGGTTGCTCGATCCTGCGACGCATCACGATGGCAACTTCGCTCTGGGCGTGGGGATTAAATTCCCGACCGGCGATTCTGCGGCCTCGGACATCGCGTACCGTCCGACGGGCCCGACATTGCGGTACGTGGATCAATCCATTCAACCGGGCGATGGCGGCTGGGGTGTTACACTGGACGCGCAAGGGTTCCAGAAAATCGTCAAGAACACCTACGCGTACCTGCAAGCGTCCTATCTGATCAATCCGCAGGAAAAGAACACTCCGACCGGTTATTCCATACCGGACACGTATTTGCTCCGCGCCGGACTCAGCTACACGGTCTGGCCGTCGAAGGGATTATCGTTAAGCCTGGGTGGCCGCCTGGAAGGCGTGCCAGTTACGGACTGGTTTGGGGGCAGCGAAGGCTCGCGCCGGCCGGGTTATGCCGTCTCGATCGAGCCGGGCATCACGTGGGTGTATCGTAAATTCGCTATCAATGTCACCGCACCCGTCGCGATTGAGCGGAACCGGGAGAAGAGTGTTTCCGACCTGCGCAATGGCACGCACGGGGACGCCGCCTTTGCTGATTACATCATCACCAGCAGCATTTCATATCGCTTCTAGCCCCTGCTAGCCCGCATATTTCGCAAGACTCGTAGCCGCCGACGCGGATCTGACCGCGGCTGCCGATACTCCGCCTCCTTGCGTTGGCGGCTACAACCTGTCTGGGTTTCAACCGGTCTGCGAAATATCCGGGCTATTATAGCCGACTTCCTGTATCCTCCATTTACTCAAGTTTTGTGAAGGTGCGCAAATTGTTCATCCGTGCTTGAATAAAATTCATGCGAACCCGACTCATCGCCGCCAGCGCGTTATCTCTTTTCCTGGCATTAGTCGCTTCCGCGAAAGGCGCTAAAACCGTCCAACTGACCCGCGCCGAATACGAAGACCGCGTGCAAGCGGTCTGGACAGCGCAGATTATCGCCGTGCTCATGGCCTGGCCGCACGAGCACCAGGTGGCCTCGACGGTCTGGTTGGAGAACTTTCCGAAGCGCTACACCGCCGCGCCGGTGGACGACGACTGGTATTACGAGATGTGCGCGGTGCGGGCATTTGAAAGATACGGCATTCACCTGACCGTCGAGCAGCTCGGTCGGCAGTGGCTGGAAAATCATTGCGGTTCGTGGGGATCAAGCGAACAGGCGCGGTTGAATCTGGAGAAGGGCGTCAAGCCGCCGGACACCGGCCATCCGCGTTACAACAAACTCTGGTTCACCATCGGTCCCCAATTCAGCAGCGATGTGTACGGCGCGCTCGCGCCGGGCATGGTCAACGCCGCCGGCCGCATGGCGCGAGAATACGGCCACCTCAACGGTTACGCCGAAGGCACCGACGGCGCGGTGTTCATGGCGGCGATGGTCAGTCTGGCGTTCGCAGAACCGGACACGAAACAAATCGTCCGCCATGCCGCGCGATTGATTCATCCCGATTCGCCGTATCGAAAGTGCCTCGACATGGTCATCGCCATGGCCGCAGCGGGACAAAGTTTTGAGGAAATCGTCGGTGCTGTCGAAAACCGGTGGCACATCGAATATCCGGCGACGAACAACGCTGTGCCCAATGGAGGGATCGTCGCCGCAAGTGTCTGGTTCGGCAACGGCGACTTTCTGACAACAGTGAATCTCGCCGCGCGCGCCGCCGATTTCACCGATGCCGATTGCAACGCGGCGAACGCGGCATCCGTCGTCGGCGCGATGCACGGCATGAAGTGTCTGCCGAAACATCTCGTGGCGCAACTCGGCGACCGCATCGTGGGCGACAGGATGGGCCCGGTGACGCTCACACCCCCGGTGGACGAAAAAATTTCCGATCTCGCCAAACGCACGGTGGTGATTGGCGAAAAAATTTTGCTGGCCAATGGCGCAAAACTCGTCGGCGAATCCAACCTGCCCCTGACCTCTCCCGGGAGGGGAACTGCGCCCGATCGCGCGCCGAACAGCTCCCCTCCGCCGGAGGGGCAGAGGGTGGGTTCCGCAACGTCGGCAAAACCCCGCGCGGCGTCTCTTCTTATTCCGATTGAAGGGCCGGTCGCGCAGCCGGCCGAACTCTTCAGTCTCGCCGACCTGATGCGGTATTGGAACCCCGACTGGACGCTGGAGCGCGCAGGATTCGGCGGGGCCGGCGGTGGCATGAGCGGCATTCGCGGTATCACGTATCTCGATGGCGATGTGCTCGCCACCTATCCGCGCGACGAAGTGCGCGGGCTCGTTTTGCGTCGCACGTTGAAGTTGCGTGAAAGAGCCTCGCTCACCTTTCAAGCGGGGGTGGACGCCGGTCGCGCGTGGGAGTTGAACGTTTACGCGAACAACAAGCCGGTGTTGAAACGCGTCATCGACGGCGGCGAGGACAGCGGGCGCAACTGGCAGGAGGTGAAAATTGAGTTGAATGAGTTCGCCGGGCAAAACGTGACGCTGCGTTTGTATCAGCGTGTGCTAGTGGCTGAAAAAACCCCCGGCAACGCGTATTGGAAGGGGATCGAAGTGAAGTGAATCCCCATAAACTTCGTAGCAGCCGACGTAAGGAGGCTCATTCTTCGAGCGAAGGAAGTTGGAGCCTCCTTACGTCGGCTGCTACGAAGTGAGTCTTTTCGGAGCGCGCATACAGTGAATACGGTATTAGCCGGAAACGCCATGCCCGGCAGCCGACCGGCAGCGAAAGACGAACGCCGGGGGAACATTGCGCCAAACGATGCGGCTCGTCTTTACCTCGGCAAAATACTTTTCCAAACGCTCACGGAACCGTCGCGCGCGGGGCAGCCAGCAGGCGTGAACGTAACTGAACGTCGTAAACATTCCGTCCGGCGCGAGCGACGCTACCACGGCGTCCAGAATGTGCTCCTGCACTTTCACCGCCATGTTCGCCCAGGGCAGGCCGCTGATGATGTAATCCGCTTTGCTGCGCCGGTGCTGGATGAGATATTTCTGAATTCTTTCCGCTGAGTCGTGATAAACGTTGAGCCGGGGAAAATGCTGCCGAAGTCCGCGCGCGTGTTTCTCATCCAGTTCGAGGGCGAGAAAAGCCGTTTGCTTTCCGATCCGTTCAAGGATCAGGCGAGTGAATGCGCCCGTGCCCGGGCCGAACTCGACCACGGTTTTGGCATCCTTCAAATTGCAGCCGTGGAGCATCGCCTGCGCGAGCGCCGGCGAACTGGGCACGAATGCTCCGACGCGGGCCGGTTCCCGCAGAAAGGCGCCGAGGAACTGCAGGCGTTCCGCCACGGCGGGATCCAGTTTGTCCAGAAAGCTGACGGAGGATGCGCTGGCGCCGTTAGTGCGCGCCCGCGCCCGGCCTGCGTAAAAATCGTTCATGCTTTTCGCCGCGCGAAAACCACGGCAGGACATTCTCCGTTGCGCTTCTCTGGACCAGTCTCGTTTGCCCGGCGTTCCCGATCACCTTCGTAGAGGAGCATGATAAAGTCGCCATGCCCGTGCAAGCCAATCCTGCAAGAAATTTTTCGAAATCTTTTTGAAATACCAACAGCTCTGGTGGGGCGAGTGATCCTCTCACTACCCATGAACCGTACCCCCTCATCCCGTCCTTCTCCCCCAGTGGGGGAGAAGGTGCCCGAAGGGCGGTTGAGGGGGATTCCGACCGGTTCAAGGCCCCAACTCACGTCCAATTTTTTGGAGGTGTTCCCTTCCCATGAACCTTGCCCCCTCACCCCTTCCCTCTCCCCCAATGGGAGAGAAGGTGGCCGGAGGTCGGGTGAGGGGGTGAATCCCGTGTCGTTTTCGAACGCGTCCTCGCGAGGACCCGGAGCAGAACTGCGGTGCGTGGACGCCCGCCCCACCGAAAACGCAAATTGTACGGCTACCAACGGTTGCGTGTCGCGGCGAACTGAGGTATCTCTCTGACATCACGTGAACCCGGAAACTTTACCGCCGCGCCCGAACCATGTGCTCGCGACGTATCGCTGGCCTCTGGTGATCATCGCGCTCGGCCTGCTTGCGTTGTTCGCTTTCCTCGCGTTCCTCTGGGTGACGAAACGGACCTACGACGAAACGCTCGCACGCGGCGGCAGAGCGGGGGAATACGCGGTCCAAAAGGCGGAGTCCATCGCCGAAAAATTCATGAGCGGCAACATCACCAGAACTTTCGTGGCCGCCATCCCGGAGATTTCCACCACCGGCATCGGCAACCTTGAACTGGCCACCGCCAATCAAACCGAAATCTTCCGCGCCGAAGACCAGAAAAGCATTTTGTGGGAAAAGCTTTACCTCGGCAAAACCGTTTCCGAAATCCGCGTGCCGGTGACGTATCGCTATCACCTGCGCCTGGCCGACCCGTGGCAACTCGACGTTTCGGGCCAGACGTGCGTCGTCCTCGCGCCGGCGATCCGCCCGAGCCTGCCGCCGGCGATTCATACGGACAAAATGGAAAAGAAATCGGACGAGGGCTGGGGCCGCTTCAATGCCCGCGAACAAATGGCGGAACTGGAAAAAAGCATCACGCCGACACTGTCGAACTATGCCGCGGACGAAAGGCACACTGCTCTGGTGCGCGAACAATGCCGGAAGACCGTGGCCGAGTTTGTGAAAACCTGGCTGCTCAAGGAAGAGCACTGGCGGGCTGATCGGTTCCACGCCATCAAAGTCATCTTCACAGATGAGACCAACGCCGCGCCGGAACAAATCACGCCGACCATTCTGCTGAAATAATCCGCGACGGCGGAGGCCCGCGCGGTTATGCTGGACACAACAACCGACGACCTGACTCAAATCAAATCAAACCGAATGCCCAAAGTGATCTCCGCGAATTGCCTGTTCGAGACTGGCGCAGCTGGCGGGAGCGGCGGCGAAGCGGCGTGAACGCCGCGCTCCGGGGCGCGGGCTTCCGCCCGCTTGGCCCGGACTTGGGGAATGATCTTCGGCGCGGCCAAAAGCTATGAAATGTCCGGCCTGCTTCAATCAGCTCAGTTCGACGACCATCGGCAAACTCACCGTCGATGTCTGTCGCGGCGGGTGCGGCGGCATTTGGTTCGACGCCTTCGAGCTTCAGCAAGTGGACGAGCCGCGCGAATCGACCGGCGAATGGCTGATCCACCTCGAGCGCGATCCGAAGCTGCGCGTGGACCTTGCCCGCAAGCGGGCCTGTCCGAAGTGCGACGGAGTGAATTTGAAGCGCCGCCATTTCAGCGCGAAACGGCGCGTCGAGATTGATGAGTGCCCCGGCTGCGGCGGCTACTGGCTCGATGCCGGCGAGCTGGAAAAGATCCGCGGAGAGATGGGCGAAACGGCGCGACAGAAGGAAGCGCTGGCGGCCGGCCAGCTCCGGCTTACCGCGTCGGTGCTTCGCTACATTTATCAGATGCGGACGGGGGAACGGATGTAGCCGTAATGCACCCTTCCAGCGTGCAAGTGGCGAGGCTTCCCAGCCTCGCGATACAACGCGGCAAGGATGCCGCGGAACCTGCACGCAAGATGCGTGCGCCACTTTCGGCGCTACTTTCAATTTGCCAAACCCGCGGTTTTCAACTTAACCTGCTGGCGTCGATGGACAGGAACACGACGACGACTTTCTAGCGTTCACGGAAAATGCCGTGGACGCCCAACGCCTCGCCCTGACTGGTCCGAGGCGTTTTTGTTTGTCCAAATACCAACCACAGATAGACACAGATGAACACAGATAGGGAACCAGACCTGGCCAGGCGACAATCGGACCTCTCAAACTTCAAGCATCCGAAGCTTGAAGGGGAGCGCATCGTCCTCTGAGAAATCATCTGTGTCCATCTGTGTCCATCTGTGGTTAAATTCCTTTGAATTATGGATGCTGCGAATCGACCTGAAGAACGCAAAACGCCCGATGACCGGCAGAAGATGACCGAGCTGGAGCGCATCCGCCATTCCTGCGCGCACGTCCTCGCCACCGCCATCCTCCGCCTCTGGCCCGACGCCCAGTTCGCCGCCGGCCCGCCGGTCGAGAACGGTTTTTATTACGACGTGGAACTCAGCCACCGCATCTCACCCGAAGATTTTCCGAAGATCGAGGAGGAGATGAAGAAGGAGATCAAAGCCAACCATCCGTTCGAGAAAATCGTCGTCGCGCGCGAGCAGGCAGTGAAGGACGCGCAAAGCGGCCGGCTCGGAGCGCTTGGCGCGCGGTCTGTCCCGAGCCGATACAAGCTGGGCAACCTCGAGGACATCCCGGAAGGCGAGCAGATCACCTATTACCAGAACGGCGACTTCATTGATCTGTGCGCCGGGCCGCATGTGATGCGCACCGGCAACATCGGCGCGTTCAAACTCACCCACGTGGCCAGCGCCTACTACAAAGGCGACGAGAAGAACCCGCAGCTCCAGCGCATCTACGGCACCGCGTTCAAGAACAAGACCCAGCTCGACGAGTATTTCAAAATGCTCGAAGAGGCCAAGCGGCGCGATCATCGCAAGATCGGCGCGGAGATGGGCCTGTTCGTCATTGATACGGAATACGTCGGACCCGGTCTGCCGCTCTGGTTGCCCAAAGGCGCAGCGATAGTTGAGGAACTGGAGAAGCTGGCCAAGGAAACTGAATTCGCCGCCGGCTACGTGCGCGTCAAGACGCCGCATCTGGCGAAGGAGAAAATGTATCTAACCTCGGGCCACTTGCCTTACTACGAAGAGTCGATGTTTCCGCCAATGCGTCTTCAGGCAGAAGGTAAGTTGAATGTGACCATTCAAGGATACGAATCACAGATGGATGCGTTGAAGCAGGAGATGGCAGAAGAACTCAAAAAATCCCTTCCCGATGAAGTTCCGCCGATCCATAGCCAAAAGGACTTCGTCGAGTTCGTTGGCAACTTCTTCCGCTCGTTTCCGCGCGAGAAGCAGATGGCCTTTGATGCACTCAGTAAGGTTATCCTTTTCAACGAAGTGGGAATGGCCGGCGCAGGAGAAGTCGATCGCTATTACCTCAAAGCCATGAACTGCCCGCACCATCACCGCATCTTTGCGGCGGAGCCGCGCAGTTATCGCGACCTGCCGTTGCGCCTGGCCGAATACGGCACTTGCTACCGTTACGAGCAAAGCGGCGAATTGATCGGCCTCATGCGCGTGCGCTCGCTTAACATGAACGACGCCCACATCTACTGCGCGCCGGAACAGTTCGCCTCCGAGTTTAATGCCGTGAACGAAATGTATCTGAAGTATTTCAAGATTTTCGGCATCGAGAAATACGTCATGCGCTTCAGCACTTCGTCGCCCCAAGGCATGGGCAAGAAATACGTCAACGAACCGGAGTTGTGGAAGAAAACCGAGGACATGGTCCGGCAGGTGTTGATTGATTCGAAGATCAACTATGTCGAAGTGCCGAACGAAGCGGCGTTTTACGGCCCGAAGATTGACGTGCAGGTCTGGAGCGTGATTGGGCGCGAATTCACGCTGGCGACCAACCAGGTGGACTTCTCCCAGCCCCGGAACTTCGGCCTGACTTACCGCGACCGCGACAACACGGACAAGACGCCGCTCTGCATCCATCGCGCGCCGCTCGGCACGCACGAGCGGTTCATCGGCTTCCTGATCGAGCATTACGCCGGCAACTTCCCGCTCTGGCTCGCGCCCGAACAGGTCCGCGTGCTCACCATTGGCGACGATGATGCTTTGGTGAACTATGCGAAGAGCATCGTGACCGAACTCCGCGCGCACATGGTTCGCGCGGAAGGGGATTTTGGCACCGACAAGATCAATGGCAAAATCCAGCGCGCCGAGGAAGCGAAAGTGCACACGATGCTCGTGATTGGTCCGCGCGACATGCAGGCCGGCGCCGTGAGCGTGCGCGTGCACGGCCAGGGCAACCTTGGCGCGAAACCGAAGGCCGAGGTGATGGCGGGCGTCCTGCACAGCATCCGAGAGCGGCTCCCATAGGGCTCGAAACGACCAGCACAGAAAGAAGTCACCCGCCTCCTCACGTCGGCGGCTACGGCGGGTCGACGCCCGCGCGAAATGCAGGCCGGCAACGTGAGCGTGCGCCTGCACGGCTCGGCGGCCATTTGCCGGCGACTAAAGGAACGGAAGGATTAAGCCTTCTTTCATGCCCTCCTGCCGGGAACTCGGGAACTGGCGGGTGAAAGTGCAGATTTTTTTGTTTTACTTTGATGAGGTTCCTGATAAAGCATCCGCAGGTTTTGACCAATATTATGCTTATGAGAACGAAATCCTGCCTCGTCCCGGCTGTTTGGGTTGTTGGTTTGTGCGTGTCTGTCCGGGCCGCTACTTACTCTGGCAACGGAAACACCGGCTTTGGTGGTACGATCGGTAATGGCAGCTTGAGCCTTACCGATGATGGCACGACTGTTTCCGGCACTGTGACAAAGGGCGCCGCCGGTGCGTTCGACAACGCCCTGGTGCTCTACGTTGATTCCGTTCCGAGCGGGTTTACTAACACTTCAGGATTTAATGACGGCGGGGACGGTTTGCGCAGAGCCATCTCCGGGTTTGATGGCGGCGCAAATCGCAGCCTGCTGACGATGCCCTCAGGGTTCCTGCCGGATTACGTGATTGCCCTGGGGCCTGCTCCGCCCGAGAATTTTGGCGGTTTGTGGCGGTTGTCCAATGGCGGCGGGAACAACAGCCTGGTATTCATCAGCAGCGTGAATTTAAATCCCACTGGGAACAGTTCATCGTCCAGTTACACGTTTTCTTTCGATGTGAGTCAAATCGGGCTGAGTCCGAATAGCGGGCAAACCTTCCGCCTGCTCGGCACTTACATTTCCACCACGGGCTTCCGTTCCGATGAAGCATTGGCGGGCAACGTGAGCGGCACGCAAGGCTACAATCCTTTCCTGGGGACGGCTGATGCGTCCTACACGATCGTCCCGGAGCCATCCACCGCGTTGCTGTTCGGGCTGGCAGCTTTTGGCGCGGTGTGCTGCCGGCGTCGCCGGAATTAGACGCGTCTCGTCCTGATCATACACCCCAGCGGGCGAGGTTTTTCCATTTCCTGAACAAGTCCCTGTCTTCACCAGCGGGGACTGGGAAGCGCTGTAGCGTTCGCTGTCTGAGCATTAATAATGGGTCCTGTTGACCGCCGGCCCGAAGGCGGAGGCGATTCGCAGACATTTTGCGGACGATCAAAGAGCAATGGCCGTAGTTTGTAGCGCAGACTGGCAGTCTGCTGTGTCGCGGATTGTCAATCCGCAACGTCCCAGTCTGCCTCAACATCGTCACGAAGCCTGAGTCGAAAGTATCGCGGACATTTTGCCGGCGATCAAAGAGCGGTGTTGATCAGTTCCTTTCCATCTCGAGCCAGGATTGCGCCTTGCGGCTTGCAACGCCCGGTTGTGACCGCAACCGAACCGCCTCATTGGAACACCAGAAAATAATCGCGGCGCTCGTTGGCTCGAGGTACTGTTCCGCGCAATGACCGGACGTGACCGAAGGGATGTTCGCTGGTGGAGATGGATGATAGCTGTCTTGCTCGCGCTCGCCATCGGGTACTCCGGGTTCGAGGCCGCGCATTTATCTTCGGAGAACAATGTCTCCGCGTTTGCCGAAAGGCTTCGGGACAACATCGCCAACCAGGAAGAATACAAGCTCGACGACCTCGAACTCGCCCGGCAGGCCGGGCCCGCCGCGCTTCCGTTGCTGCAACGGACGCTCCGTGTGCGTGATTCTCGCGGATACACGCGATGTTATGACCGGCTCCTGCGTTGGCTTCGTTATCCTCCTTTGGCGAAGCTGGCAAATCTTCTTCCGCCGCCTGAGCGCGCGGCCGAGCAAAAGCGCGCGGGGGCGGCGCGAATGCTTGAATCTCTGGGTGTGGACGCCGCTCCCGCTTTGAAAGCGCAGCTGCGCGCGCTTGAAGATGAGTCGCCGCTAGTACGATGGCATGCGGGCCTCGCCTTGCTGCAACTGGGCGGGCATGAGGCGGAAGTGATGGCGGCGCAGCGGCGCAGGATGGAGAATCGACTTCAGGCTGATCCCGCCGCGTCGGTTTACGTGTTGGCCCGCATCGGTCCACCCGCCCGGACTGAACTTCCGCTTTACCTGCCGGGGTTGGCCGCCAGCACCAACCTGCAGGACTTGTTTGGCAGGCTCTGTCTGCCTTGGATCCTCGCGCAGGTGCCGCTGACCCCTCCGGCGCAGTCGTTCGGCGAACTCTTGCGGCGCACGCCACGATTTGCGAGGGACACCGAGACCTGGAGGCTGATAGATGCAGCAGTCGAGCCGTTGAAGGCCGAAGTACTGAGCCCGATTGGGTTGGACAACAATACCAACGCGGACGTTGCAAAGGTGATGGAAATCGATGACGGGGCCGCTTTGGGTATCGCCTTTATGGGATCTCTGTGTTCCAATCTCGCGCCGACGTTGAAAGGCCAACTCGCTTCGCCGGATTCCGACAAGCGTTTTTTTGCGGGCTTTGCGTGGTGGCACGTCACCGGCGATGGCGCCGGTTCGGCTCAAGCGATGGGATCGACGAATATACCCGACGATTCGATCGCTCAACTCGCCTTTCTGCTGACCATGCACGATCTCGGCGCCTCTGCTGCGCCGGCGGCACAAAACGTCGCTGGTTTCTTAACCAACTCAAATGTCCTGCACCGCCGACTGGCTGCGCGGTCGCTTGGACAAATGGGCGAGGCCGGGCGATTGGCCGTACCCAAGTTGGAACGCTGCCTCGGCGACGAGTGCCTTGGGTTGCGTCTCGACGCCTCCGAAGCGCTGTGGAATCTGACGCACGACGCGCGCCACTCGCTCTCGGCGTTGGCCGCATTGTTGGAAGATCGCAGCCCGCGCCGCCGCGGTCAGGCAGCGCGACTGCTTCAAATAATGAGCGCCGCTGCAGTCCCGCCGGCACTTCTCAAACGGGCACAGTCGGTACCTCCGATCCAGCCAGACTTTTTTCCGTCGGTGTTTGAAGTGCTGACGCGCATGGTGTGTCAACCTCGCTGAAGAAGAGGTGAACGAACCGAGGCTTGGAATCGGCTTCGGCGACCAAGCGTGCTCGTGGCGCCTGGCACGATATTGCATTGGCGTCACTGTTCCCGTTAAACTTCGTGAACTCATGAAGACACATCGAACTTTTAATTTCGATCCGGTGCCGCCCTCGTCAGGCGCATCCTCGACGAGCGTTCTTGTCGTGCTGGCAATGCTGTCGGTGGGTTGCGCGACGACGGATCCGTCCCGATTGCAGATCGAACAATCGGCCAGCCAGGTTTCGGTGTTCACCGCTTCGGGCCAGCAGGTGTTGGGGTATCATTTGCGCCCGCCGCCTGGGACAAAGCTGGTCGTCGAGAGCGGCGGATTCTTTCATCCGTTGACGACGCCGCGCGGCGTGGTGGTGACGGATTTCGCGCCAACCGACCATCCGCATCATCGTGGAGTGTTCCTCGGCTGGGTGGAGATGCACGGCGCGAAGGACGCCGATTTCTGGGGCTGGGGCGAACACGCGCCGATCCAAAACCGGCGGATCGTGAACCGCTCGATCACGCCGACACAAAACGGCTTCCGCGCATCGAACGATTGGGTGGCTGACGACATCGTGCTGATTCGGGAAGAATTGCGGGCGTCGGTTACCGCCGCCGACACCGCCAATGTGCTCGAGCTCGTTTACCGGCT
>Ga0066672_10000488_pt1 | contig 12173 bp, 10 predicted proteins | sample GraSoiAngelo_121_FD_62292 | JGI IMG/M metagenome (GOLD analysis project Ga0066672, IMG submission 62292) | Grasslands soil microbial communities from the Angelo Coastal Reserve, California, USA - 14_0919_12_20cm | ecosystem: Environmental > Terrestrial > Soil > Grasslands | place: USA...
CAGCTTGCGGACTTCCAGGGCTTCCTGCATCTCAAAAGACTTCTCCATCAGGGTCGTGTTTTCGATGGCGATCGCCGCCTGGTGTGCCACTGCCTGGAGCACCTTGATCTCCTCGGCCGTAAACAGGTGCTCGTGCGAGGTGTAGCTGTTGATCACCCCGATCGGCTTGTCCTTGACCAGCATGGGGACCGACAGGAGCGAGCACAGTCCTTCCTTCCGGGCGAGGTCCGGGTACATGTAGCCGGGGTCCTTGGTGACATCGAGGACCGCGATCGGCCGGCGCTCCTTGAGCGCCTGTCCGCTGATGCTTTGTCCGACTTTGAGGTTCGGCTTCCGCCGATAGCTCTCGCTCAGGCTCTGCGTGGCCGCGATGCGCAGTTCCTCCCGTTCCGGGTCCAGCAGCATGATGGAGCAGATGGCCGACCCCATCATCTCGGCCGTCATCGTGACCAGGAGGTGGAGGATCTCCTCCAGCAGGCGCCCTGACGTGATCGTTGCGCTGACCTGTGACAGGGTCTCGACCTGGCGGGCCTTCTTGGTGATTTCAGCGTGGAGTCGCGCGGTCTCGATGGCCCCGCCCACTTGGCGTCCCATCGTGGTCATGAGCGCGACCTCATGGGCGCGATGCCGGTGGGGGTGTTTGTGTTGGACGTTGATGACGCCGATCACCTCCCGCTTGGCCATGATGGGCACGGAGAGAAAGGCCTGGTGGCGGTCTTCGGGCAAATTATGGAAGAACTTGAAACGCGGATCATCGCTGGCGTTGCTGGGGATGGCCACGGCGCGGCCTTGCTGGGCCACCCAGCCGGTGATTCCTTCTCCCAGGCTCAACCGGATGTGCCCGATCAACTTGGGGTGAGGGTTCTTGGAGGCTCTGAGCACGAGCTCGTCTCGGCGCGAGTTCAGCAGGTAGATGAGGCAGGAATCCGCCTTGGTGACCTCGACGGCGATGTCCACGATGTCATGGAGGACGGCGTCGAGATCCAGGTTGCCGCTGACCGTATCGCTGATCTTGTGGAGGATTTCCGCTTCGCGTGTCTTCTCTCGAAGGACTCGCTGAAGGGCGGCCATGGAAGCTCTACCATGCTGCTTCATCCTGGTGAGGCTCCGTACGGGTACGCAACTATAGCACAGGGAGGGATCAGGTGATAGGCTGCTTCGAGGTCAGCACGTGGCGGATCTCCGGCTCCTCGACTGGACGGACGACGACGTGGCCGATCCGGTCGGGCAACACGAAATGGATCCGTCTGTCCTGGACTTTCTTGTCCTGCCGCATGGCCTGGATCAGGGCGGATGCGGAGTGCGGCGGAAGATCGCCCGGAAGCCCGGTCCGCGTGGTCAGCGTACGGATCCGCGTTGCCACTGTGGCGTCCGCCAGCCCCAGGCGTTCGGCCAACCGGGCGGCGACGACCATGCCGATGGCAACAGCCTCCCCATGCCTGTAGCGACGGTAGCCACCGACGGTCTCCAAGGCATGGCCGACCGTGTGCCCGAAATTGAGGATACGCCGGTGGTCGCCTTCGCGTTCGTCCGCAGAGACCACCGCGGCTTTGATGGCGCAGGAGGTCCGGATAACCCGGAGAACCGCGGCGGGTAGGAGCTTCAGGATCTGGTCCATGTCCTGTTCCAGAAACTCGAAGAACGGGGCGTCCGCGATCACCCCGTATTTGATGACTTCCGCCAGCCCCGCCCGATAGTCGCGCGGAGGCAGCGTCCGGAGGGTGCCAGGGTCGATGAGGACCAGCGTCGGCTGATAGAAAGTCCCGATCAGGTTTTTCCCCCGCAGGTGGTTGACACCTGTCTTGCCCCCGATGCTGGAGTCTACCTGGGCAACCAGCGTCGTCGGCACCTGTACGAAGGGGATCCCCCTCAGATAAATCGACGCAGCGAACCCGGCCAGGTCGCCGATCACGCCTCCGCCCAGCGCGACGAGGCAGGCCTTGCGCTCGTACCGGCGCCGGAGGAGTTCGTTGAGGACGATGGCGACCCACTTGAGCGACTTTGTCCGCTCGCCGTCCGGGATGGCCAGCACCGTCGGTTTCAGGCCGACCGCTCTCAAGCTGCGGACGACGCGTGCGCCGTAATGTCGCTTGACAAGGGGGTTGGTCAGGACGACCGTGTCGGGCCCTAGCTTAAACGGCACGAGCAACTCCCCGATACGATCGAGCAGGCCGTCCTGGACGACGACTTCATAGCTGCGGTCGCCCAAGTCCACGCAGATCCGGTCATTCACTGCGGGCGTATGCTCCGTCTCGTCACGATAGATGGTCATGGCACGAAGGCTCTCGGAGGGGCCGACGGGAACTTAGAAGTCCCTGACGTACGCTTGGTAGGCGTCGAAGTTCCGCCGCATTTCCAAGAGGGTGTCCCCGCCGAACTTCTCAAGCATGGCGGCGGCCACCTCGTAGGCCACCACCGCTTCTCCCACCACGCCGGCGGCAGGGACCGTGCAGATGTCGGAACGCTCGATGGTGGCTTCGAGAGGCTCTTTCGTCAGGATATCGACGCTCTTCTTAGGCGTATACAGCGTCGAGAGCGGCTTCATCGCGGTCCGCAGGACGATGGGCTGTCCGGTCGTGATGCCGCCTTCCAGTCCGCCCGCATTGTTCGAGCCGCGGATGAACCCGGTCTTCGGGTCGTAAGAAATCTCGTCATGCACTTCAGAGCCGAACCGGCGAGCCGCCTCGAAGCCCATTCCCACTTCTACCCCTTTCATGGCCTGGATGCTCATGAGTGCCATGGCCAGGCGGGCCGTGAGGCGGCGATCCCACTGGGCATAGCTGCCTAACCCGATCGGGGGGTTGGACACGACCACTTCGAAGACGCCGCCCAGGGTGTCTCCCTTATGCTTCGCCTCCCGGATCCGCTCGACCATTTTGCCTGCGCTCTCCGGATCGGGGCACCGGACTTCCGACTCCTCCGCCTGGCGAAACGCTTGTTCCGTCGTCAAATTTGCCAGCGACGCCCTTACCCCGCCGATTTCCAGCGTGTAACTATACACCTGGATGCCGAATTCGGCCAGTAGCCGTTTGGCGACCCCACCAACCGTCACCCTGATCGCCGTTTCCCGGGCGCTGGCCTTCTCCAGCACGTTCCGGATATCGCGATGGTTGTACTTGATGGCCCCGACCAGATCGGCATGGCCAGGGCGTGGACAGGTGACGACTTTTTCCGTGACCGGGGGTCCCGGCTCCGGGGCCATGATCTCTTTCCAGTTCTCCCAGTCCCGATTGGCGACATGCAGGGTGATGGGGGTGCCGAGGGTGACACCTTTGCGGACGCCCGAGAGGAACTCGACGCGGTCCTGCTCGATGCGCATGCGGCCTCCACGGCCGTAGCCTTTCTGGCGTCTGGCGAGGTCGCGATTGATGTCGTCGGCGGTGAGGGGCAAGCCCGCGGGCATCCCTTCCAGGATGGCGATCAGACCCTTCCCGTGGGATTCTCCCCCGTTCAGGTACCGGAGCATGAGGGAATCGTCCTTGCGCTACTCCTTGATGATGATCGGGGTGATGAAGACCAGGAGCTCGGTCTGGTTGACAGACACACCCTCGTTCTTGAACAGCCAGCCGAGGAAGGGGATGCGATTGAACCACGGGACGCCTTGTGTGGAGTCGGTCCGAGTCTCTTCGAAGATCCCGCCGAGCACCGTGGTCTCACCGTCCCGGAGGAGGATTTCCGTCGTCGCCTCCTTCTTGTCAATCGTCGGCCCTGCGGTGGAGACGGCCGGCCCGATGGAATTCTTCGTTGCCTTGATCTCGAGACGGACCGTATTGGCATGGGGAATCACATGGGGCGTCACGTTCAAGGTCAAGGTCGCATCCACGAACGTGGTCTGCGTCCCCTGCAGGGAGGTCGTTTGGAAGGGAACCTGGCTGCCCTGTTCGATCTTCGCCGGTTTATTGTCCAGGGTGATGATCTTGGGCGCGGAGACGATCTTGGTCTGGGCCAGGGCCTCCCCGGCCGAGAGGCGCAGATCGAGCGTTCCGGTGCTCCCCAGAAACTTGCCGATGAGGAGCCCTGCCGTGGTTCCTGGAATGCTGACGCCCGTTCCTGAGGCCGGCAGGTTGACAAAAAAGTCGCTCGGTTGCGTGCCCAAGGTGACGCCGCTGACGCCAAGGTTTACGCTAATCGGGGATCTCCCTCCCGGTGAAGTCGTGTTTATCGCACCGGATCCTGCCAAACCGGTACTGCCAGGAGGCGGAGCCATTCCCCATTGGATCCCGAGCCCACGGGAAAAGGCCTTGGTGGCCTGGACGATGCGTGCCTCGATCTGGACCTGCGGCGTCCGCTGGTCTAAATCACGGATGACCTTCTCGGCCCTCGTCACATTGTCCGGGATGTCCCGGATGACGAGTGCGTTGGTCCGGGCATCGACCTTGATCTCGCCGCGCGGGCTGAGGTTGCTTTTCGCGACATCGACGGTTTTCGCCGCATCGCTGAAATTGAGATAGACGATGCGCGTCACGAGCTCTTCGGCTTTTAACGTCGCGTCTTTCGCACGGGCGGCGTCATCCCGGAGCTTGGTGATGTTGGCCAGGGTGTCGATCCACAGGATGTTCCCCTCGCGGATCTGCCCCAGGTTGTTCAGCTTGAGAATCAGGTCGAGCGCCTGATCCCAGGGCACGTTCAATAACTTCAGCGTCACCCTCGCCTTGACCGCTTCCCCGACGACCATGTTGAGCCCGCTGACGTCGGCGATCAGGCGGAGCACGCTGCTAATGTCTGCGTCCTGGAAGTCCAGGGAAATGCGCTTCCCGATGAATCGCTCGGTCCCGGCCATTGAGCCAATATCTGTTGGTTGATCCGGTTTCGGTTGCGCCACCGGCGTCAGGGGATCGAGGAATTTGAGTCGATCCGGCACCGGCACGCTGCGCCGGGGACTCGGGCGCGCGACCTTGTCGGTCGGTGTGGGAGCGGGCCGGCTTGTCATTTTCGTTTCTTGAGGGGCCTCCAGCGCCAAGGCCTGTTCCGACAGCGTCACCCGGAGCTGCCTCCCAGTCTTCACGATGGTATAGGGGACCCTCTGAACCAGATCGAGGACCACCCGCACTTTTACCTGCGGGAACTGGTGCACGCCAATCCGAACCTGCCGCATGAAGGGGTGCCCCACTCGGACGGCCTGGCGTTTGGTGCCGTTGACGACATTCATGAGGTCAATGACGAGCCGATTCCTGCTCAGCTTCGTGACGTCGTAGGTCAGATCACCATCTCCGGTAATGAGCACCACCACGCTGCCCACGGTTCGCTTCACGGTGAGGTCCGTCATGGATTTTGCGGGAGGCAGCGGTGTTTCGCTGTATGTCCCAGCGGCCACGAGGGAAGACGCGGCGGCCTCGCCTGCGGCCTGCACCGCCGGAGACTCGGGCGCCGACCTTGACGCGTCAGCAGGCGGGGGCGGCATCTCTCGAGACGCCGCGTCGGCACCGAGGAGGGGTGTGGCCTCAGCGACGGTCGGCACCACCATCGGCGTGGTCGGGGCGCAGGCCTGCAGGGGTCCTAGAATCAGAACTCCTGCCGCGAGGACCCCAAGGCTGGTCAGTTGGATTTTCATTCGGTCACCTCTCTGGGCCGGAGAAGGAGTTCGACCTCCTTCGTGCTTTTTCTTCCTGCAATATCGATGGTGGGTTCCGACACAATGATGGCTTTATCGGTAATCGTTCTGATGACCCCGTTGTTGGTGCCCAGCAACATGCCTTCTTTTACCGTGTATCCCTTCCCGTCTGGGGTTTGGATCAGTCCGTGGTAGCCGTACCCTCCCCACATGATGCCCAGGAGTTTCATGTCGCTGATCTGGACACGTTGCAGAGGAGGCATCTGCGACTGCAAAGAGGCACTTTTGATGACTTTCGTGAGCGATTGGAACGGATCGCGCCGACTCTTCGGATCGTAGGAATAGCCTTCAACACTGTCTGCTGGGGGGACTGCGGCGCCCGGCGCAGCGGTCATCGTGATCGCGGGCGACGCAGCCGGTTTGGGCGCTTCCTTGGGTCCTGGGGCTGCAGCAGGGGCTGCAGGAGTCGGTGCGGGTGTGCCGGCTGTAGGAGCAGGCATTCCAGGCTTGGCCGGTGCAGCAGGGGCAGTGGGCTGGGCCGGAGCCTGCCCGAGACTGCCAGGAGGCGGGGCCTTGGGCTTCTGGACAGGCGGCTTCTGATCTTCGCCGGTCAACAGGCTCATGGCCACCAGCGTTTGCTCGGTCGTCGGGTCCGCGACCGCATGGCTTACGCCCAGCAGCAGGGTGGCTGCCCAACCGACAACATATGGAGTGACCCTTCTCATGGTGTGTTGTCGCGGTCTCACTTTCCTGCCGGCTTGGCCCCTCCGGGTGCGGGCGCGGCTGGAGAGGCGAACGCCGTGATCTGGAACGATGTCTGGACCGACAGACGGCCCCGCTCTTCTTTCCCGCCTCCCATCTTGATTTTGTTGACGTTGATGATGCGGGGCAGTTTGCTGATCCGGTCAAAGAAGAGCGCCAACGTGTGGTACCCGCCGCTCATCTCGACATCCACGGGCAGCCGGACGAACAGCTTGGATGAATCTTCGGCACGGGCACCGGGACGCCAGAGCTTGAGGTCCAGACCGATGCGAGTCCCGAGGTCGGAGAGTTGCTTGAGCAGTGTCACGGCCTCCTCCTCAGGGGGCAGGTACTCCTGGTTCTTGCTGAGCTGACGCTGCAATTCTGCGTTCAACTGCTTGAGTTCCTCGAGTTTCGCGATCTTGATCTTGTTGGTGTTGATCTCCGTGTCGAGCTTCGCGATGTCGATCTTGAGGCTGTTGATTTTTGCCTGGAGCGGCTCTTCGACATAGAAATAGAATCCGACGCCGATCCCGACCAAGGCCAGGACCAACATGGCGACCTTGTGCTGCAGCGGGACGGCCTTGAAGGCCGCGAGATCTGGCATTGTTATGGCCATGTGTCAGCCCTTGACCGACATCTTGAGTCTGAACTGGTAGATGATCAGGCCTTCTTCGGGCGCCTGACGGCTCTCCTCCAGCATGACGTCGGCAAAGTACCCGCTCTGCTGGAGGTTTCTGATGAACTGCACGATATCGTCATTGGTCAACGCCTTGCCGTTAATGGCCACCTGCGCGTCACCGTCGACGGAGGTCAACCAGATCTTCAAGGGATCCAGGCTCTGACTGAGATAGTCAAGCAGCCGGACCGGCCCGCCTTGATTTTTGCGAAGTTGCTCGATGATGCGGTTCTTATCTTCCAACAACCGCTTGTTCTTCTCGTAATCCTCGACCTCCTGGACCTTCTTCTTAAGCGCGTCGAGCTCCTTCGTCTTGCTCTCCTTGATTTGGGTCTTGAGCGCGACCTCATCGACGAGCATCTGCCAGCGATACCCGCAGGCCCCCACGAAGACCAGCACGATCCCCAGGCCCACCACCAACTGGAACATCGCCGTATCGACAGGAACTTTTGCCTTTTTGGCAGCTCGCTTGACCGGGAGGAGGTTAATCTTAATCACCGGTCACCCTCCCGCCGCAAGGCGAGGCCGACGACGACGGCGGCCTCCGGCGCCACTCGCGATATGTCTTCGGGACTCTTCTTCAAGGCCGTCGTATCCAGCTTGTTGAATGGATTGGCCACAGTCGCTGCGATCCCCAATTGTTCTGAAATCTTGCCTGGCAGACTACTGATCTTGGAGCACCCGCCGCACAGGACGATGTGCGCGATGTCTTCGTCTGGAGAAGTGGTCCGGAAATAATCGAAGGAACGGCCGATCTCCGTCGCGACCTCTTCATTGACTGCGGCGACTGCCTGCTGCAGCGCGTTGGCATTGGCTTCTGGCAGATGGCCTTTCTTGGCCGCTTCGGCGTCTTCCAGACTCAGCCCCAGATCCTGTTGGATCCGTTCCGAGTACCGGTTGCCGCCGATCGTGATGTCTCGCGTGAACGCAGAGACACCACCCTTCAAGATATTGATATTCATGACGCTGGCGCCGATGTTCACGATCGCGGTCAGCTCAGCCGGTGACACGTTGTAGTTCGCACAGTACATGTTCTCAATGGCGAACGCGTCGACGTCAACGACCTTGGGCGTCAAACCGGCCTCGCGCACTGCATTGGCGTAATCGTTCAGCTTGTCCTTCTTGGTCGCGACCAGCAGCACCTCCATCTCGCCCTGCGCGCTGGAGGACTGTTCTTCCTGCGAGAAGATATGGAAATCCAGGTAGACATCGTTTATATCGAACGGGATGTATTGCTCCGCCTCGAACTTGATCTGCTTGTCCAACTCCTGTGCCGCCATCGGCGGGAGGGTGATTTTCTTCACGATGACGGATGTCCCGGATATTGACAAGGCAACGTTCTTGTTCTTGAGTTTTTGCTCGCCGGCGAGCTCCTTGATGGCGGTCACGACCCCCAGGCCGTCCATGATCGATCCGTCGACGATCATTTCGGCGGGAAGCGCCTTCGTGCCGAACCGCTCCACCTTCAGCTTTCCCGTCGCCTCCTTGAGTTGCAACATCTTGATGGACCCAGACCCGATGTCCAACCCCAGCAGGTACGGTTTCGGACCAAATCCAAACACCGGTCGCCCTTTCTATCTTCCGCGCGCCTAGTTTGTTGCGCGCCTCCGAATGATGCGCTTAATCTCTTCGAGATTCGTCGTCGTGTATAGTCGCCAATTCCGCCAATCGCGTGGTGGCGTGGAGATCAGGCCTTCGCGCTCCCAGCGATAGAGCGTCGCCTTCGAGATATCAAACAAGTGACAGACTTCGAGGGTGGAGAACCGCCGTGAGACAGGCTTGCGACCGGCGGGCCGGACGCTGTGCGCCTTCCTCTTCACCTCAACGGCCTTCATCACACCAGGCTGGTGCCCGAGGTTAAACACATAAGTGTCGTAAGTATAGTTAGTATAATTTTGATGTCAAGGGATATTTAAAAGGAGAGCGCGGGATGACTTAACGTAGGTACAGTTGGACAGCGTTGTCTTAGGAGAGGCGCTTACGTCGGCTGGCTGACGGGATGCTGAGTTCCATCCGGTACTTGGCCACGGTGCGCCGGGCCAATTCCACGTTTTGGGCTTTCAGCCGCCCCACGATCTCTTGATCCTTCAAGGGATGGTTGGGGTCTTCCTCCTCGACCATCTTGCGAATCATCTCACGAACCGCCACGGAGGACAATTCGGTCAGCCCTTCCTGCGACCGCGGGATGCTGGTGTTGAAGAAGAATTTGAGCTCGAAAATCCCCTGGGAGCAATGGAGGTATTTGTTGGAGGTCACGCGGCTGATGGTCGACTCGTGCATCGAGACGTCCTCCGCCACGTCGCGCAGTACCATCGGCTTGAGGTACTGGATACCGTGGTCGAAGAACGGCTCCTGGGCCTTGACGATGCTCTCGACGACCCGTACGATCGTCTTGTTCCGCTGGTCAATGCTCCGAATTAGCCACTGGGCGGATCGCAGCTTCTCGTCCAGGAACGCTCTCGTGGCGTCCGTCGGGTCGCGCTTGCCAGTCAAAAATCTGCGGTAGTAGGAGTTGATCCGGAACCGTGGCATGCCGTCGTCGTTGAGCCTTACCGCCCACTGGCCGTCAGACTTGAAGACATAGACGTCCGGGATGATCGGATGATTGTCGGAAGAGAAGAACGGGCGTCCAGGCTTGGGCTCGAGCCCCTCGATGATCTTGATGGCGTGTAGGACTGCGTCCAGCGGGACGCCGAGGGCCTTGGCGATCGCGGGGTATCGCTTATGCTCCAATTCCGACAGAAAATGACGGATGATGGCCTCCACGAGAGAGCCGCCAAGCCCCAAGTGCTCGATCTGCGCCAGCAGGCACTCCGGCAAATCACGCGCGGCCACGCCGACGGGATCAAAGCCCTGGATCACCTTGAGCACGTGCGTAGCCTGCACCAGAGATACCCCTGATGCCGAGGCGAGTTCTTCCAGGGGCGTACGTAGATAGCCATCCTCATCAAGATTGCCGATGATGCTTCGTCCGATGTCCTGCTCGGTCCGGTCGAGCGGGGCCAAGGCCAATTGCCACACAAGGTGATCTTCCAGAGAGGCAATTTTGGTCATCGTCTGCTCGAGGGAGGGCAGTTCGTCACGCCCCGTGCGAGGCGCCTCGACGTCGCCCCACCGCCGATCGTCGTCGAAATACTCGTCCCACGCTCCCGTCAACTCCTCCCGGCTCGACTCATCGCCACCGGCTCCTCCAGCACCGTCTTCCTCCTCCTGCTTGACCGTGCCCGTGTCCACCGCCTCGTCGGATGCGCCCACCTCAGTCTCCACGTCTTCGAGCTCCTGGCTCCCTTCTTCGAGAAGGGGGTTTTCTTCGAGTTGTTGCGTGAGGGCTTGCTGCAATTCAAGGCGGGACAGTTGTAGCAGCTTGATGGCCTGCTGCAGTTGCGGCGTCATGATCAGCCGTTGCGACAGGCGGAGATCCAGTCTCGGCTGCATAAATCCGTTCCTCGACTACAGGCGGAATCCTTCGCCCAGGTACACTTCCCGCGCGCGCTGGCTGTTCACGAGGTCCGCGGGAGACCCTTCCTCCAAGATCGCGCCATCGGTGATGATGTACGCCCGATCTGTGATGGATAACGTCTGCTGGACGTTGTGGTCGGTGATCAACACACCGATGCCACGTTCTTTGAGTCTGCGCATGATGCTTTGGATGTCGCCGACCGCAATCGGGTCGATCCCGGCGAATGGTTCATCCAGCATCAGGAAACGGGGCCGCGTCACCAACGCACGGGCGATCTCCACACGCCGGCGCTCCCCGCCCGACAGGGTGAACGCCTTGTTCGTCCGGATGTGGTCCACACCCAAGTCCTTGAGGGCTGTCTCCAGACGGTCGCGCCGCTCGTCTGTGCTGAGATCCAACACCTCGAGAATCGCCATCAGGTTTTGCTCCACGGTCATGCGGCGAAACACCGACGACTCCTGCGGCAAGTAGCCGATCCCGCGACGTGCCCGTTGATACATGGGCAGGTCCGTGATCGCCTCGCCACCCAGTAGGATGGCCCCTTTGTCCGGCAGCGTCAAGCCCACCATCATGTCGAAGACAGTCGTCTTTCCTGCCCCGTTGGGGCCGAGGAGCCCGACGATTTCTCCGGCATGCAGCGTCAGGCTCACGCCCCGAACGACACACCGGCCGCGATAGGCCTTTTCGAGGCGCCGCGCCTCAAACGCGTAAGGGCACTCCCCATCTCCTGGGGTCCTTTGGACGTCCGTCACCGGGGTTTGGATTCCCTCTCGTTGATGACGACGCGACTTCCCCCCTCGACGATGCTCCGATCTTCCCTCAGGAACATGGTCATCTTGGTGCCGGTCACCCGATAGCCTTCCTCCCACGCCTCCGGATCGCCTGTCAAGACGAGGGTTTCATCCCGCTGGTGGTAGACTGCCTTCTTCGATGTCGCTCGCTTATCGCCCCGTTGAATGACCACATTGCCTGTCGCGTCGATCAGGCTGACCGTCCGATTGGCGAAGGTGGGCAGGTCGGTGGCCACCGGAGACGACGAGGTGCCTGTTTTTCCACTTTTCTGGTCGGAGGGCCCTGTGGAGGTTCCGTCGAAGTGGACGACCATCTGGTCGGCGTGCATCACGAAGTCTCCTTTGGTCATCACCACCGTGCCCGCGAAATGCGCCGTATTATCATGGTCTCTGAAGACGAGAGACTCGGAGGTGATGACGATTTGAGCGAGCGGGGTGGGCGGAGGCTCCGGCGGCGACGCCGCGGAGACGATGGTGCTGCCCACGAGGAGAAGTGCGCTAGTGAATCCCCACGCGGACATTGCGGCGGACCCTCATTTCTCGGGAGGCAGGGAACGCATCCATGCCCTGGCCCGTGACCTCGAGCCGGGGACCGGTGATCCTTACCGGCTCATCGGTCCACATCCGAAGTGCCTGGTTGTCCCACCTGATCCGCGGAGTATAGATCGTGAACCCGCCGTTCAGGATCAAGGCGAGGTTGCCGGAGCGCTTGCTGATCACGAAATCCTTCGACGCCGTGTTGATGGAGCCCTCATCGCCGGTCACGGTCATGGTCACCCCGTCGGCTCCCATCAGCGTCACCTGCACGTTGTCGTGAAGCATCGCCGTGGCATCCGCCTCGAACAGCTGGGCCAGTCGGGCCTGGATCTTCCAGTCCACGAGCCCGCCCTTGCTTTGGGCGAACGAGAACCCCTGCAGGCCAGCATCGGCCTCCTGCGGCAGGACAGGAGA
>Ga0066672_10000490_pt1 | contig 12172 bp, 8 predicted proteins | sample GraSoiAngelo_121_FD_62292 | JGI IMG/M metagenome (GOLD analysis project Ga0066672, IMG submission 62292) | Grasslands soil microbial communities from the Angelo Coastal Reserve, California, USA - 14_0919_12_20cm | ecosystem: Environmental > Terrestrial > Soil > Grasslands | place: USA...
GATGGTGAACACGTCGCCGGTTTTCGGATGCTCGTAAATGAAGACGCGCTGGCCGTGACGCTGAAGCTGTTCTTTGACTTTCAGAATCCGTTTGCGCTCCAGCATCACCGCGAGGATGAAACAGGCCGCGCCGTATTTCAGATCGTTTTGTTCGAGGAGTTTGCGCAGCAGCGATTCCGCGGTCTCCTTTTGGATCGGCTCAGCTTGCGCGGGCGGCACTTCGAAGACGCCTTGCCAATGCGAGACGAATCCTTTTCGGCTGGCCGCGCCGACGCGGTAATGGGCGGCCCAGCAACCTTCGCAGACATCGAGCCGTCCATAACCGGCCTTCTCGTCGAACAGGATCGTGTGATAGGGCCGTTTGTCCGCAAACGGCCTGCCGCACGCCTGACAGGCATGAGCGCGCGACTGAATGTTCCACTCGCTCATGAAGATGTTATTCGTCGCAGTGAAAGCCAATAGAATTGGAGCGAGCGAAGGGATTCGAACCCTCGACATTCACCTTGGCAAGGTGACGCTCTACCAGACTGAGCTACGCTCGCTTCCTGTTTGCTGTAAGGCTGTTAGGACGAATACGAGAGATCGCAAAGTTTCCCCTTCTATACTTCCCTTCTATACTGTATGTTGTCGCGCATGACAACGGCGACCACACCCAGACGAGCGGGGCAGTTTCGCAAAGTCGGCGAAAACCTGTATCGGTATTCATCAAACGAAATTTATTATGCGGTCTTCCGAGTCAATGGCAAGCTGATTTGGAAAAGTCTCGAAACCGAAGACCGGGAACTTGCCAAACGCAAGCTCAAGGAAGAACTGGAAAAGCACGGTCGGGTCAACGGGGCTCTCCGGGGCATGACGTTGCAAGAACTAATCACGTCATACGAAAACCAACTCGCCCAATTCGACCAACGAACCCAGGACAACAAGAGATCCGTCCTGAAGAAGTTCCGAGCGACCTGGAACAAAAGCTTCGACATCCCGGTCAGGAGTATCACATCGGCCGACCTGCAGCTTTGGCTGAACAAGGAAGACGTTATGCGCAACAGCAAAATCAAGGCGCCAAAACAAAAAGCCAATCACAACGTTTCACCACCCCGCGTCTCGAAGTGGACTTACAACCAATACGTCCGTTTTCTGAAACATCTCTTCGGTATCGCGCTGGATGCCCGCGCGATTGTGGATTCACCGGCAGCCGGTCTCAAGACCAAGACTCCAGAGCAGCCAATTCGGCTGACACCAAGCTGGGAGGATTTTCAGGCCATTGTGGAGCACCTCCGGGGCTACGAACTCGCAACTGAGCGCAAGGGCAAGCGGTTCGTGATGCACTTCGAGCATGACGATTCTGCAGACCTAATTGAGTTCATGGGCCTCGCCGGCGTTGGAACCGCGGAATGCGCGAATCTGAAGGGTGAACACATCGACTTCGATGCGAAGCGAATCACGCTCTATCGCTCCAAGACCGACACGGGCTATACGATTCCGATCTTTCCTCAGCTTTTGCCCCTCCTGGAAAAGCTGAAAGCGAGCGCGGGCATTCAAGTTGGACAACCTGTGTTTAGAGTGCGAGATCCCAAGAAGGCCCTCACGACGGCATGCCGGCGCCTCAAGTTCCCGCATTTCTCGCCCCGTTCACTCAGGAGATGCTTGATCACCCGGGCCATCGAGAAAGGCGTTGACTTCAAGACCATCGCATCTTGGCAGGGACATCGCGATGGCGGGGTTTTGATTGCCAAGACCTACAGCCATCTCAGGAACGAGCATTCGGAGAATATGGCGAAGAAGTTGACCTAACGCTGGCCACAGCTCAGCATTGGATTTCAGAGTCTCTCTGTAATGGGCGTTCAAAACCCCGCGACGGCTCTCCATGAACTGTAAGGAGAGACTCATAGAACAACTGAATGAGTCTCTCTTGTTCTTTGGCGGAGTGCCCGCTCGTCGTCGCGAGGTATCGAACGATCTCCCAGATCGGGATCAGAGGACAACGCAATCCACGAGAAGAACGCAGGAGCTTTCTCGCGATCAGACGTCGCACCGTCTTTGGGCATACGCCGCCGAGGACATGGGCTGTTTCTTGAACCGTGTATGCCAACCGCGGTAAGAAAACGTTCCTGCGACTATTCCTCTGTGGGCCCTGTTCATCGACAGGGCTGACATCGGCCCTCGTCGGGGACTCGGCCAAGCCGTCGATGACGCATTCTGCTCTCATTTAACCTCCTCTGCGGATGTTGGTGAGATCACTTCTTGGTAATAATGGCCGACCGACAGGTGTTCGTGGAAGTAATGCTTGGCGCTTTTCAAACTGTACCGTCTTTTTGCTGTAATCACGAAAGAAAGTCTATCAAGTCTTGAGGAAAAGATTGTGACCCACAGTCACAATCTTTGTTCGGGCCTGTGTGCTTGAACGGCCGGCATGAAAACGGCCATCGAATCCAATAGTGGCACCCAACTTTTTGGGAATCTGATTATCGCGACGGCGAGTTCGCCAGGGTCAAGGTGATCCGGCGAATCCCACATCCGAGGAACTTACGCTCACCGTAGAAATCCTGGAACGGCTGACACGCCGCATCGACAACGCAGCGCGGAAGGCTGTCATGAACAAACGCGGCGGTACGCCATACAAGCAATTTGGCGTGCCTCGCTCGAAACACGGACCGGCGAATAAGCGCCGTCAACGACACGATCCGGGAATTGAATCAGTGGGCGTTTACTCTGGAGCCACGGCAGTCCGAGGAAAATGAAAATTCATCGAGATCAGTTTAACAGAAGGCACGCCCTACCCCGATCAGACGTTCGGTCATCATGTTTCACTGACGCGCCACTGAATTGTCGCGACCATTCAATGGCGTGCCATGAACGGTCACTGGTGATCGAGGACACTTCACGACGCGCCATCGGTGCGTCACCGACGCGCCACCGACAGGCCACTGACACGCCCATGGCGCATCACGACCTACCACGTACGCGCCAGCGACACATCATCGAGTCGTCAGCAGCAATCTGCGTTATTGCGCCGCATTTCAAGGCGCGTTCCGGACAATTCACGACAATTCGTCCTGGACGCGGTTGAAACGACCGCGGTGGAAGCGAACGAATCAGGAAATGGAAAGAATTGTGTCATGAAGAAGTCTGAACCGGGAGAAATACAAAAGACCGCACTATCCGGGAGCCGTCTCAGCGGCCGGAACTCACGAAAACGAATCGCGAAGGATCTCGGCGCCGTGACCAACGCGCGGTTGCTTGGCTCCACGGGCTTCCGGTCGGAGGGCTCGGTCTTAATAGTCAATTTGCCTTTAACCCCGAATTCGGGCTCATTCAAGTTCGACGAGCCTGCTTTCGGCGACATGAACTATCTCGGGCGAGCCTCACGCGGAGGCCGCCAGCCGCGCTAAGGAATTGGCCAACTGTGCGACGGCGGCGGGATCGGGCAGCGTCACGGTCAACTTGAGTTGGCCGCGCTCGTCTTTTTCCAGGCATTGACCGAGTTGCTGCCGAAACAGTTCGCTCAGGCGCCGCGAAGCGTCGGTTTCCGGCTGGTTTGGAATCAGTTCGCCCAGGAAAGCGAGGCGGAACCAAGCAGTTGTCCGCCCGCCGCGGCAATGCGCTCGCGTTTGGCCTGCTCGCGAGCGACTTTTTCCTGCCCCGCTTTTGCGCTCTCGTCGACCGGCGCCTCCGGTTTTGCGCCGAGCAACACTTCCAGCCGCCGTTTCAATTCCTCCATTCCGCTTTGCAGGTCGACCGAATTGACTTTGGATTCGACATCCAGAGCCGCCAGGGCGAGTTCGTGCTTAGCCGAGAGCGTGGCCAGAAGATTCTCTTCGATGGTCTGTTCGGCCCGAATCCGCGAAGTCGGGCTAGCTCATAGTTCCTCGCCCAGAGTGAAGAGCGTCACCTTCACGCGCGGCGCCGGCCTCGATTCGGACGAGCACGAAAAGCGCAATTCGTTGCTGCCCGCCCGCAGCGTCGCCAGCGGCGCGTTCAGCTTTACCTTGACGAGCGTTTCGCCACGGGGCCCATACACCGCGCAGTCATCCGCTCCGTTGCACTCGATCCAGCTTCCCGATATCAGTTCGGACGGCAGTTCGATGCGCTCATCGTTCACGGTGAGCGCGGGGTTCTTGATCGTGGCCGGCAGCAGGGGCAACGCCTTCACCGGGCCGAGGCGGCACCTCGTGTCCTGGCCGGGCGGGAGGTTTTGCAGCCACAGGCTCACGGACTCGATGGCGCCGAAGTCGATGGTCTCGCGATAGACGTTATACAAGCTCTTGCCGTCGTTCCAGACGAAGTCGCTCCAGCGCGCAGATTCGGTCTCGACGAGCGTGACGAAGCGGCGCCCGGTGAAATCCACGGTCACGTAGCGGTCGGCGACGGCGCCGAAGGAGATGTGTCGCGGGCTTTCGAGCCGGATGGCCAGCACCTCGCCCAAGCCGTCGCCCTCGATCAAGACGCCCAGCGCCTGGCGGTCCTTCAGGTTCAGCGTCGGGTCGAATCGCTTCTCCAGCCGCGCCCAGGCGGCGTCGCGGGCGACCAGGCCGAAGTTCGTCGCCACAAGTACGCCCGCGGCCCCGCCGGCACCGTCCCGCGCGGCGGAGACGGTGAAGCTCACGCCCTCCGCGCTGCTGCTGCTCCACTTTGCGGCGTCGGCCCCGGAAAAATCCGCGAGCACGATGGCGTTCGTGTCGTCGGGCGACGCGGCGGACATGAGCGCCTCGAGCCGGAAGCGGGCAGGTTGCGCACCGAATGAGTTCGTCGTCCGCCACGCGAGCGTCCACGGCTCGGCGAGCGTGGCGCTGTGCGCTTCGGATTGCAACCGCCGGAACCGCACCTTGCCCGTGGCGTTCGTGACGAGCGCGAACTCCCTGCCCGGCTCGCGGAGTTTGGCCTTGGCCGCTTCGTCGAATGTGCCCGCGTGGCGCAGATCCTCGCAGGTGCGAAGGATGTCCGCCGCGCGCCGAAACAGCGGCACCGATTGGAGCTTGTCCCGATCGACCGCGCCAGTGAGCGAGATGCCGGCGTCCCAGCCGACAAGCTTTGCGCCGAGATATTCGATCGCGTCGGCGTAGGTCGGCTCGATTTGCGGCGGGTTGAACGACTGGAAATTCCACCAGCCGAGGTGGAGCGGGAGCAGCAGGCCGCCGTTGATGCTCTCGGCGTGAAGATCAATGAACCGTTTGTGGCCGCGCTGCGGATAATCCCAGGCCTGCCAGCGCGTGCGGTATTGCCAGAAGTGATGCCACATCGCGCTCATTTCCATGCCCACCGGTTTGCGGAGGCGTTTCTGGATTTCGAAGACGAACTTGTCCGCCCAATACCAGCACTCGTCCGCGCCGCGCAGGATCGAGCTGCCGTCAATCGCGTCGAGATAGATGCCGTCGAAGCCGCAGCGGTCCACGACCTCGGCGTGGTTGGCGGCGATCTCGGTGAAGAGCGAGGATTCCGGGTCTGGCACAAACAGGCCGAAACATTCCTTGAGATGACGCGCTTTCGTTCCTTTGGCGTGCGCGACCGCCTTGGTGCCCAACGCGCCACGGTTGAGGCCGGTGAAACGCCAGGGCGGTTCCTTGCTGAATCCGCCGAAGGTGATGAGTTCGTTGCCGAGGTGCAACACCACGCTGTTGTGCTCGAAGAACCCGGTAACCGTGCTCAGGCCGGCGGTGGACTCTTCCACCGGGATTTCAGTGGCGTCCGCGCTGACGTCTCCCGCGAGTGTGAAGCTGCGGAAGGCATCGAGCCGCTGATCCGGCACGGGCGTGACGTAGCGCGACCGTTTGTCGATGAAGAAGGCGTAGGTATGGAAGATTGAGCCGATGCCTGCGTCGTGCAAGCGCGCCACAATACGGCGCCAGGTCTCCCATCCGTCAGGCCACTTCGCGCGGTTCAACTCGAAGTCGCCGAAGCGGAAGAACCCTCCACCGCCATGATTATCGACCTGCGTGAACCCGAGGCTCCGTGCCATCGCGATCCAGTCCGCCACGTTCGTTTCCACGAGCGAGCCGAAGTTGAACAGGTAGGAGCCGTGATTAAACGGGACCTCGCGCGCCCAGGGCCCACCGACCTTGCAGAGCGGCATTTCGTCGGCCTCGGAAAGCACCTCCTGAAGCGCGGGCAGCATCCGGCTCATCGGCATCCCAACGATGGCCGCCCTGGCCCCGACCAGGCCAAACTTTTTCTCGCAGGCGGCTCGGAGTTCTGTTTGCAGGGCCGGAAGCTGGTCCACGCGCGTGATGAGGTTGAGCGACATCGCGCAAGCGCCGAACGGTTCGTCCGGCCGGCCACGAAGAGTGAGCGGGACGTTGAGGAACACGAGCGAGTCGATCTCGCCACCCCGGACAGCCTCCACCCTGAGGCGAAGGTAGGAAGGTTGCGGTTCGACCCGGAGCACGGCCTCGACCCCGGCGGCGGCAAACTTCAGCATGAGACGATCGCCCGCCATTACCGCCGAGGTGACCGGGAATTCCTTGCCGGCACGGCGAACGAGCGCACACGGAACCGCGCCACTGGGTTTCAGATAATCAACGCCGGTCGCCCGATCGACAAATCCGAGGTTCCGTCCGTCGGAGGAGACGGTGTAGCGAACGTGGGCGTTCTCCAGCACGACCGCCGCTTGCTGGCGCAGGGTCTGGCCGTATTCCTGAATCGCGTCGGGTTCGCCGAAACGCTTCACGTAATCGGCGTCGATCCACACCGCGAACGTCGTCACGTGCCGAAGGCCCAGCCGCGCGTAGGTCTGTGCATCGGCCTCGACCACGTCGCGGCGCCACGGAAGCTTCACCGCCGGACGTTTCCACCGCGAAAAGCGCGAGACGTCCAGCCAGTATTCGAGGGCTTGGGCCGTATCAGCCGGGAAGACGCGAAGATTTTCCTCCAGCGACTTCAGGACGTCCCGGGCTTCCGGGCCGGTCTGTTGCGCGATGGGCAAGTCGTACTGGCGATGGATGGGCGCGAATTCCAGGAACACGCCCGGTTCCGGTTTCACGCGCTTCGGCGGCGCGAGCGTGTTGGCGTAGGCCAAGTGCGCGAGTTGCGCGCGCGGATCGAACTTGAGCAGTGCGCCCATGAGATGGTTGTTCAGGAGCAGCGCCTGGTCCGAGTCGGAAAACTCGCGGCACTGCGGACAGCGGCACCAGGGCTGGCCGTCGTCGCCCCAGAAGAAGTAACGGCCGGTCGTGGGTCTGAGCTGGCGGGCGAGGCGCAGCGCGTTGCTGGCCACGACCTCCAGGGCGCGCGGCGAGTGGACGCAGAGGTTCGCGTCGGGCGTGCGTTCGCCCTGATCGTTCATCCGGAACAGCGCGGGCTCGGTCGCGAACAGCGCGCGCGGCAGCAGTTCACGCATGGCGTGCAACTCGTATTCAACCTGGACCCCGAGCCGCGCGCACTTCGCGAGGAAATCCCTTCCCGCCGGTGACTCGATGAAATCCACGACGGCCTTGGGCGAAGCGCCGTGATGCAACCCGACGGTCGTCAGCCCGGCCTTGGCGGCGCGTTCCGGCCAGTCGGCCAGCGACAGATCCTCCGGCACCAGCACGACGCCGCGGGTCTGAAAGGCGTCCGCTGGCGCCGGCAGCAATCCCGGCACGCGCCAGTTGGCGAAAGCGGACGGAACGTGAAAGTCGGGTTTGTCTGTCACGGGTTTGATCCAACTTAACCAGTTGTCGTCCGCGTCGCCCAACGCGCCCCGACGAAACTCGGCGCGGAAGATTCCCAGCCGCAGCGACGCGCCCGCCGCGACTGGGCGCCGCATGAGTTCTGCGAGGGTCTCCAGGGGAATCGAGACCTCGACCGTGTAACCACCCGGACGGATCCTCCCGGCCGCCTGAAGTCCGGCGCACGTCCAGGAGCTGTCGAACTTGCGGTAGTAACTGGCGACGTAATCATGCACGCGGCCCAGCGGGTCGATCTCCAGACAGAAGTAGCACTCAAGGGCAGGATCGCGGGCAAAGAAAATCTCCACTCGATCCTCCCGATCGAGCGTTGACTCGCCGGCGAAATCCTTCTGCACCACCACGTCATCGTCGCTCACGTCGAAGGCAAAGTAGAGACGCTCTGCGTCACCGACGGCGCGAAACTCGGTGGCGGGCGCGGCGCGCTTCGACCACGGGAATGAGATAGCCCGTAGAACTTCGGCCCGCTGCCAGGCGGGGTCCCTGAGATCGCCATCGATCCGGACCGCCGCGTTCTCCGACAAACGGTTCGCCTCCACGTGGCGCGCCTCGGCGGCGCGAGCTGGCAGCCATACGGCGCCAGAGACGATCTCCGCGAGAAGGATGGCCTGGAGGAATTTGAGTGGGTTCATCGCGTCGATTCATTACCAGAGAGACACCGACCTTGGCGAGACCCACTCTCCCCTCACCCCACCTTTGGGTGATCGCGGAAACGACTGACCTGCCCACCCGGTTCGTCAAGATTCATGTCGTGCCATGCGCTCGGCACGAAAGGAACACGTGAGCTACCCGAAAGCCTGCGGAATTTTGATTCTGGGCAAAAGGCCTGGGAACGTCGCCTGAAGTCCGAACAGGCTGGGGGAAACATGGTCTCGACGCTCGTCCAGATCGGCCAGCAACGCACGCTGAAAATGTTCGCCGACTGGACCGACCGCATTGCGGCCGGTGAACTGCCTTCGGCGCCGCGGCGGCCGCAAGGGATCGAGCGCAACGTTGTCATCACGCAGTGGGACTGGGCCGACCCCAAGGCCTATCTCCACGATTTGGTGACGAGGGACCGACGCAATCCCACCGTCAACGCCAACGGACTCATCTACGGCGCGCTCGAACTGAGCGCGGAGAGCGGGCCACCGCACTGGTCCCAAATACGATCAACGAGAGCGGGCATCGCTGATCGGGGTGAGAATCGCATAATCCTGGTCGAAGCGTTCGCGTAATGTCCGCGCCGACGGGGCCGTTTCGGGAGGCCCTGTCTTCGGCACGATGGCCAAGTGGATCGCGCCGAGCTGCAGCAACCGCTGGACATCAGGCTGAAACGCGGAAACGACCACGATCTTCACACCATATTTCCGCAACGCTGCCACTTCTGAATCCAGCAGTGGTGGAAACCCAAGGAATAGCACCAGCGCCGTAAGGCCGGGATGCGTCTCGAGTGCCTTGAACATTTGATCGGCGGGAATGCCGCCTCCGGTCGCCATCATCTGCATCGGGGGCAATTCGACCTTTTCGATACTAATCTCGAGTGTGCGGTGTTTTTTCAAAGTATCCCGGAACGCTTTCAGTTCCGCTTCTACCGAGGGATTCGTGGCGTCGCCGCTGCCACGAGCCATGGCCAGGACACGACCTTTATTTGCCAGCAGCTTTGCGGTTTCTTCCGCCGTCACCGCGCCGAGCACCTGGTAAGTATCGAGATTGACCTTTGGGGAGCGCCCCCTGGATGCTACGTAAACGGACACTGCGGCAACACCCACAGCAACGATTGCGATCAAGGCTTCTTTACTCCTCATGGGTTATGCCGGCGTCAGTCTGGAGAGGGGTGCGGAAGGCGGCCGCCGCACGCTGGGAGCGGCGTCATTCGGCGTTCCAAGACCACATCCAGCGCTCGTCATACTGGTTATTGCCGCCGAGCCAGGCCGGGCCAGTGGCAGATTTGCCGTCTTTAGTTTTGCCCGGAAAGTACTGCAGACCGATGACGCTGACTTTGATGGAGTCGGCGTGTCCATCGGCAAATCCAGCAATGCATCGACCGAGGTGGCGGCCGACAGGCCGTTGGGGGTCGCTATCGTAATAGCCCTGATTGGTTGGAACGCGCCAGTAAAGAGACTGCTGCTTGCGCACTTCGATCCAGGCATCCGGGTTTTTCTCCCTTGGGTTGGCGATCAAGCCGGAATCGACAAATGGGAGCTTTCTGACCGGGTTCTTGAGCGTAGCCAGCTTTGGACGCCAGTCGGTAGACCAGGCCGAGAGTTCCGGATGCCCCAACGCCACGCCGAGTCCACCGGGTCCGCCAGCCGTGCTGGCCATGTTGGCTTTGACGCTTGGACAGCCCGTAACATTGGTGCCCTGCAGGTAAGGCCGGAACAGATCCACCCACCACGTCACCGATCCTGGGTAAAAAGCGCCGGCCGGCGCGGGCTGGAAGAGGTAAAGCGTCACGCAATGATCGCCTTGGTCATCGGCATACAGAGTGTAGCTGAGGGCCATCTGACGGATATTGCTCATGCACTTGACCGAGGCCGCCTTTTCCTTCGCTCGAGACAACGCTGGCAACAACATGCTCGCCAGGATGGCAATGATTGCGATCACCACGAGCAGTTCGATCAGAGTGAAACCAGACGCGCGAGCCGCAGCGGAGGGGCGCTTCTGAATTTTCACGCGCAGTTTCATGATCAAACCTGGCAGCCCCGCGGGGGTTGGTTGAACACCCGTGAGCGTCCATGTCGGTGTAACGCTCCCTTAGCAAATTGATCCATCAAGAGCAAGGCTGAATTGAGAATCAACACCGGCAATGAATCTGAGGCGCTCCCGCAGATCCCTGCAACGGCCACCGTCAACCCGTTAAAGTTGGCTTTAGAATATGAGTACGTCAGACGAAAAATTTGAAGAACTGGTCAAAAAATATCCAGAATGGATTTCCTATCGTTCTGATCGGTTTGATCGCCTTCTGCCAGGCTCGATCAGCCAACTCCCGATTGCGTAAGCCGGCGGCGGCGCTGCCATATTCAAACCAAATCACCGCGTCAGCGGAGCATAGCTGGCTCAATTTTTGGTAACGCGGCAGCGCCTGGGCAAAGTTACTCGCGAGCAGAAACTGGCGAGCCTTCCTGAGCTTTTGTTGAACCTGGGCCGGTATCATGCGCATTGAACCTAAAAACGGCGGTTGATTGGAACAGGAGATAAGGTAACGGAGGATGAAGAGGATCACTTCCGATCCCGCGCTCCGACGCATGCACCTCGCCGCTGACTGTTCCGAGCGATGAACCATGAGTTCTTTGGTCTCGGTTTGCTCTGTTTCCGCCTGATGATTCCACCTGCTCTTTTCAGATTGAGATGCTTCCGATTTTTTCTTTCCCCGGCCTGTCACTGCTGCTCGAGCCGAAAGAAACCTTGGCCGAGGGAGGGCGACACCGTCACCTGATAGCGCAGGTTGGTGAAATTGAGCGTTGCGGGCGTCGGCACACCGGTCCACTTCGTCGAGCCCAAATCAAAGCTCTGTTCCAACACATAACTGGTCGAAGGCACGAGCCAGGAGACGCCGAGGCTCCCGCCAGAAGCATTAATGCTCAAACGTGGTGAAGGTTGGGGCGGGAAAGGCGGGATGGGGAATTGCAAGGTGTAGATAACAGGATCAACAGATGCCACCGCCGCGACCTTGCTTCCATCCGCCGAAGAGGCAACGGCGGCCCAATACTCATTGGGCGCGATGGTCTGCGTCCAGGTCGCTCCCGAATCGGCTGAGCTGTAAATCGAGCCGTCATGGACTGCCGCCACGAGCTTGCTTCCATCGGCCGAAGAGGTGACGGACGACCAAGAGTTGCTCGGCGCGCTGGTCTGCGTCCAGGTCGCTCCCGAGTTGGTCGAAGTGTAAACCGACCCGGGGTCGTAGATGGCATTGAGCGTCGCCACCGCCACGAACTTGCTTCCATCGGCCGAGGCAGCGACAGACGACCAAGAGTTGCTCGGAGCGCTGGTCTGCGCCCAAGTCGCTCCAGAATCGGGTGAAGTGTAGATCGAGCCGGGGAGACCCAAGGCGTTCCACGTGACCACCGCCACGAGCTTGCTTCCATCCGCCGAAGAGGCGACGGACGACCAAAAGTTGATCGGTGCGCTGGTCTGCGTCCAGGTCGCACCCGAATTCGTCGATGTATAAATCGAACCCACAAGACCGGACTCAGCGGCAGAGACCACTGCCACGAGCTTGTTTCCATCCGACGAAGATGCGACGGCGATTCGCCCGCGCATGCTGGGCACGCTGGTCCACCACCAAATCGATCCCGAATTCGTCGAGGTGTAAATCGAGCCCCCGTTTTGGCCGTCAAACGACGCCGCCACCAATTTAATTCCATCCGCGGAACAGGCGATGGACGACCAAAAGTTGGTCGGTGCGCCGGTCTGCGTCCAAGTCGCGCCCGAATTCGTCGAGGTGCAAACCGGACCGCCAGAACCAGACCCATCGTCAGAAGCAGCCGCGACGAGCTTGCTTCCATCGGCCGAGAAGGCGACGGAAACCCATCGCT
>Ga0066672_10000499_pt1 | contig 12079 bp, 10 predicted proteins | sample GraSoiAngelo_121_FD_62292 | JGI IMG/M metagenome (GOLD analysis project Ga0066672, IMG submission 62292) | Grasslands soil microbial communities from the Angelo Coastal Reserve, California, USA - 14_0919_12_20cm | ecosystem: Environmental > Terrestrial > Soil > Grasslands | place: USA...
GCCTGCCCGCCCGGGGCTGACGGGCGGGCTTCAGCCCACGCCGAGGTAGAGCTCGGCGATGGCGGTGGCGCCGCCCAGCTCCTCCAGCGTGCCCCCGGCCACGATGGCACCCCGCTCGATGAGATAGGCCCGGTCGATCACCGCGGACACGAGCTGGGGCGCCTGCTCGACCAGCACCACGGCGACGCCGCGGGCGCGGACGTCGCCCACCGCCTCCACCAGGCGCTGAGCCGCGACGGGGGCGAGGCCGGCCGACATCTCGTCGATGAGCATCACCGAGGGGCGGGCCATGACCGCCCGTCCCAGGGCGAGCATCTGCTGCTCGCCCCCCGACAGGGTTCCGGCCCGCTGGGCCTGGCGGTCGCGCAGGCGGGGGAACAGGGCGAACACCTCCTCGATCGGAGTCGGCCGCCGGGACGCCAGGGCCGCCGTCTCCAGGTTCTCGCGCACGGTCATGGACACGAAGATCTCCCGCCCCTCGGGCACGTGGGCCAGGCCCAGCCGGGCCCTGGTCCAGGTGCGCAGGCCGTCGATGCGGTGGTTCCCGAGCGTCACCGTTCCGGAACAGACGGGCAGGGCCCCGCACAGGGCCCGCAGGAGGGTCGTCTTGCCCGCGCCGTTGGCCCCGAAGAGGGCCACGACCTCTCCTTCGTCCACCTCCAGGCTCATGTCCCGGAGGATGGGGGCCTTGAGGTAGCCCCCGCTCAGGTTCTCGACCCGCAGCGCCGTGCTCATCCTGCTCTCGCGGGCGTGCCCAGGTAGGCCTCGACCACCGCGGGGTGGGCCTGCACGACCCGGGGCCGGCCCTGGGCCAGCATGCGTCCCTCGGCCAGCACGTAGACGTGGTCGCACACACCCATGACGAAGCGGACGTCGTGGGCCACGAGGAGGATGGTCGTGCCGTCCCGGCGCAGCTGACCCAGCACCGCGTCCAACCTGCTCACCTCGGCCAGGTCGAGGCCCGTGGTCGGCTCGTCCAGGAGCATGAGCCGGGGAGCCTCGGCCGTCACCGCGGCCAGCTCCGCGAAGCGGGCCCGGGCGAAGGACAGGTCCCGCACCCGCCGCTCCCGGTCGGCCAGGAGCCCGAAGCGCTGCAGGGCCCAGGCGCAGCGCTGCTCGAGGGCGCGATCGCCCCGGTTGCGCAGCCAGGGGCGCAGGAGCACGTCGGGCCCCGTGTAGGGGGCGGAGCGGTGGAGGGCGGTCATGACGTTGAAGGCCACCGTCTCGTCCAGCATGAGGCCGAGGTTCTGGAAGCTGCGCCCGATCCCCAGCGCCGCCCTCCGGTGCGGCGAGAGTCGCCCGATCTCGTCGCCGGCGAAGCGCACGCTCCCGTCGTCGGCCAGCAGCAGCCCGGACACGACGTTGAACAGCGTGGTCTTGCCCGCCCCGTTGGGACCGATGAGGCCGACGACGGAGCCTTCCTCCACGTCGAGGGAGACGGCGTCCAGGGCCCGCACGCCGCCGAAGCTCCTGGAGACGTCCCGCACCTCGAGCAAGCTCACCGGGTGTCGCCCCGCCCCTTGCTCCCGGCGGCCACCGTCCTCCGCCCCCGGCCCGTCGGTGTGCCCTCCGGCTCCGGGCCGGCCGGCTCCTTCGCGGGCGGCTCTGGCCCCGAGGCGCCCAGCCAGTCCGCGTCCCCGTCGGCGCCTGCCACCCCGGTGTGGGAGGTCGCGACCACGGCCCGGCCGTGGAGCAGGGCGTCGCGCAGGAGGAGGACGCAGCCCAGGACGATGAGGCCGAGGCCGCCGATGCCCCCGGAGACCATCTCCTGGTTCTGGATCCAGACCTGGTCGGTGTTGCCGGCGTGGTACCAGGCCAACGCCACGGCCACGAACCCGGCCGCGACCAGCAAGGCCGCGATCACGACCGGGAGGCGCACGCCCCGTGCGCCCCAGCCCCTCCATCTCCGTTCGCCGTCGGCGGTGCCTGTCTCGGCTGCCATGATCGCCACCTTCCTTTCCAGCCGGTGCCGGGTCTCGCGCAGGAGGCCGTTGAAGCCCTCCTGGTATCTGGTCACGTTGAAGATGAGTGCGACCGGGCCTGCGTAGAGGGCGAAGTCGCGGGGCAGGATGGAGAAGACCTGGCCCCCCTCGATGAGCACTGCAGCCAGGGCCACGCCGGTCAGGGCCCCCTTCCCGGCCAGCACGGCGATCACCAGGTAGGTGAAGCCGAGGTCGAGGGGGAAGGCCTTGGGGCTGATCCGTTGCACCCACAGCACGTAGGAGGCTCCGGCCAGGCCGGCGAAGGCTCCCGCCATGGCGTACACGGCGCCCCGGTAGAAGGCGACGGGGATGCCCACGGCCGCGGCGGCGTCGGGGTTGGACCGCACCAGGGAGAGAGCCCGGCCCAGCTTGGACTCGAGGATGGAGCGGCTGGCCAGGACGGCCAGCACGACCACGGCCATGAGCACGGGCAGCAGCGAACGGCTGGTCTCGAGGCGGAGGCCGAAGAGGCTGGGCGGGGCTATGTGCAGCCCCGCAGGGGGGCCGATGACCCAGCTGCGCACGAAGAAGAAGCGGCTGATGGCGATGCCCACGGCCAGGGTCACCAGCGCCACCTGCAGGCCCCGGGCCCTCAGCGCGGCCAGGGCCACCACCAGGCCCAGAAGGACCCCGGCCACCACGCCCAGGGGCAGCGCCAGGATGGGTGACAGGTGGGCGTGCAGGCTCAGCTGGGCCACGACGAAGGCGGGCAGCCCGATGAAGCCGGCGTGGGCCAGCGAGAGCTCGCCGCTCCAGTTGACCAGGATGTGGAGTCCGATGGCCCCGATGAACACGATGGCGATCAGCCCCAGCTTGTAGGCGGTGGCCTCGCCCGCGAGCAGGGCCAGGGCGCCCAGGCCGGCCACGGCCCCGGCCCGGACCACGGGCACCACGGGGACGCAGACATCGGCCAGGGTGCGCGGTGGGGGGGCCTGTCTCGGCCCGGCCGGGACGTGTCTCGAGGCCCGCTGGCGGCGCTCAGTAGTCGGCACGGACCAGCCCGCCGGGCCGGGCCATCACCAGCACGATCATGCCCAGGGCGATGACCGCGTCGGTGATCCCCGCGACCGGAGACTTGAAGGCCACCACGCTCTCGGCCACGCCCAGGAGCACGCCGGCCAGGAACCCGCCCCAGATGCTGGTGAGGCCGCCGACCAGGGCGGCGGCGAAGGCCCGCAGGGTGAGCAGGGTCATGAAGAAGACGTTGACGGCGACGAGGGGGGCGATGAGCACGCCCGAGAGGGCCGACAGCGCCCCGGCCATGGCCCACGTGGCCATGGAGGTGGCGTTGGTGTTGATCCCCGACAGGGCCGCGGCGTAGGGGTTGAGGGCGGTGGCCCGGAGGCGCAGGCCCAGCGATGTGAAGCGGTAGAGCGCGCCCAGCCCGCCCAGGATGACGGCCGTGCACGCGCCGATGAGCAGCTGCGAGGGGGAGACGGTGAGGCCGAGTAGGCGCACGCCCGCGCCCTCGACCAGGGGCTTGACCGGACGGACCTCGATGCCCCAACGGTGCACGGCGAAGGTGATGAACAGCAGCCCGGCGGCGATGGTCCCGACCATGCCGTTGAGGGTGGGGTTGGCCCTCAGGGGGCGGGCGATGAGCAGCTCCATGGCCACGCCTATGGCCGCTCCCAGCACCAGGGCGGTGGGCAGGGCCAGGGCGACGCCGTGGTCGCGGGTGAAGGTGGAGGTGTTGGTGCCCAGGCGGAGGTCGAAGTAGGCGAAGGTGGCCAGCATCCCCGTCTCGCCGTAGGCGAAGTTGACGATCCGCGACGTGCGGTAGATGACGACCAGTCCCACCGCCAGCAGGCCGTACACGAGCCCGACGAACAGGCCGTTGAGCACGACCGTGGACATCAGAACGCTGTCTTCGCGTCGCCGATGCCCTGCCAGGTGTTGTCGGGGTTGCAGCACTGGATGGGCCACATCCCCACGTCGGCCACCCGCACGCCGGGTCCGAAGGAGAGGGCCATGGTGACCTGGTTGTTGTAGTTGACGACCTTCTCGATCGCCCCCGGCAACCCATCCGCGGTCGGGTTCGGCCCCGCGTTCTGGAGCACCTGCCCGGTGAGCAGGCCGATCCCGTAGAGGGCCATGTTGGTCGAGTTGACGACGTTTCCGTGGCCGGTGGCCTTGGCCTTGCTGGCATAGGTGGCGAAGGCAGGCGAGTTGGTCGATGAGTAGTTGCGCAGCGCCCGGATGCCCTCGAACAGGGTCCGGGCCGCGGCCGTGTTCTCGTCGATGTCCCAGTAGGTCCCGGTCCAGTTGGGCTGGTAGGCGATGGTCTTGGCGTCTCGCAGGATGCCCAGCACCTCGTTGGTGTTGACGACCAGGGCCACCGTCGTCGCCCCCGAGTCCCGGGTGCGGGAGAGCTCGGCCACGAAGGACCCCTGGTTGGGGGCCACCGTCTCCTCGTGCACCAGGTTCATGCCCAGGCGCTGCATCTCGGCGACGAGGCCGCCCCTGGCCGCGGTGTTGAGGGGATCGTCGGTGTGGAACACGGCGATCTTGCCGTGGTCGCCGATCACGTTGCGGATGTAGCTGGCCAGGGGCCGGGTCTGCTTTGTGGCGTCACCCGCGGAGAACACGTGGCGCCAGCCGGGCGAGAAGGCGGAGAGGTTCAGGCCCAGCGTCGTGATCCCGGCCCGGTCGAGGCAGTCGGCCGCGCTCACGTCTGCGCCTCCGAAGCCGACGATGCTCACGGCCAGATAGGACCCGTTGCCCTGGATCTCCTTGCAGGCCGACACGCCGCCCTCCACGGTGTCGTGGTTGTCGACCTTCTTGGCCACGACCTTGCGTCCGTAGATGCCGCCGTGGGCGTTCACGTCGTCCAGCCAGGTGCCGAAGCCGTTGTCGTAGATCTCGGTCAGGATGGCCCCGTAGTTGCCGGAGAAGCCGGCGATGGCGGAGATGGTGATGGCGTCCTTGGTCACCCCCACGGCCGGGGCCCCGCCGCCCGACGGTGAGGCGCCGGCCCCGGCCGCAGGCCCGCCCGTTCGGCCCGATCCACCCGAGCCGGTGCGCACCCCGGCGGCCGCGCCCGGGGCGCCGCCCGCCCCTCCCGCGGTCGCCGCCCCCACCGTCCCCGCGCCTGCTCCGCCCCCGACCCCGGGCCCCGCCGCGTCGGAGCCGGGCCCGGCCCCGCCGCCCGCACCGGGGGCCCCGGCTTGGAGCCCGGTCCCGCCCCGGCCGGCGGCGGTGAAGCCGTGGCGGGGGGTGCTCACCGAGCAGGCGACCAGGGCCAGCGTGGCCGCGCCTCCGATGACGGAAAGGACCCGGCGACGCCCGGCGAGGGGTAGCGTGACCCGGGCGTGGAGTCGAGCGCTCATCTGGCTCACCTCGCCTCATTCGTCGGCCGCAGGCGTTCTTCCTGCGAGCTCTGGCCCATTTCTGACGGTATGTCGGATTGTAGGGTCCGGTGCCCGGGCCTCGGCCAGGACGCCACCGAGGCCCGGGCGTCAGGCCATCTTGGCGATCACGGTCTCGGCGAAGTCCTCGATGGCGGCCCGCTTGGCCGCCAGCGCACCCCGGTAGTCCGCGGCCGAGCTCCAGGCGCCCCCCGCGTCCATGGCTCCTGGCGCCAGCATCCACGGGGCGCAGATCAGTGCCGTGACGCCGGCATCCTCCATCCGGCGGTAGCAGTCGAGGTCAGGGCGGCTGAGCAGGGCGAGCATCACCTCGTAGCCGGCCTTGGCCGCGGTTCCCTCTGCTCGCCGGAAGCGGTTGAGGCGGTCGAGGTGGGTCAGGGCCTCCTCCGGTTGGTAGGCGTTGCCGATCCAACCGTCGAGCCTGGCCGCCCTGCGCATGGCCGCGTCGGAGTCTCCCCCCGCGTAGATGGGGATGGGCCCGCGGGGGACGGGGCTGATCTGCACGGGGTCGAAGTCGTAGTAGTCGCCGTGGAACTCGTTCATGCCCCCCTGCCACAGGACGCGGAGGACCTCCACCAGCTCGTCCAGGCGCTTGCCCCGGTCGGCGAAGCTCTGGCCCATGGCGTCGAACTCCTCCCGCATCCACCCCGCGGCCAGCCCCAGGCTGACCCGTTCGCGGGAGACCACCGCCGCGGTCGCCACCGCCTTGGCCACCACCAGGTGGTTGCGGGCGGGGGCCACGTAGACGTTGGTGGTGAAGCGCAGCTTTGCCGTGGCCCCGGCCATGGCCCCGATGAGGACCCAGGGGTCGGGCCACGGCGTCGACGGCGCCCAGATGGGGGAGCCGTCGGGGCTGTAGGGATACGGGGAGGTCAACCGGGCCGGGTAGAAGACGTGGTCGGAGACGGTGATGCCGTGGAAGCCGGCCGCCTCGGTGATGCGGGCCACGTCGAGGAGCTGATCGGTGTCCAGGAAGGCCACCGCCTGCCAGAACTTCATCGGCATGGGCCCCCGTCCCGGGCGGTGCCCGCCCCGCTGCTCACGCCTTGGCCGCGGCCGCGTCCCGGAATCGCGTGGTGCGGTGGACGGGATCGGGGTCGAGCTTGGGGATCACGTGCTCGCCGAAGAGGCGGATGGTCTCCATGGCCGCGCTCCAGGGCATGTCGATGGGCAGGCCGAAGACGAGCTGGTCCGCTCCCACGCTCTCGTAGCGCTTGACCTGCTCCAGCACCTCGTCGGGGTCGCCACAGAGGATGTAGCCCTCGTTGATGCGGAACTCGACGTCGTCGGCCGTCGGGTCGGGGAACAGGTCGGGCCACACCGGCGCGCCCGGGGGCTTGGGGAAGGTGTCGTGGTAGCGGTAGACGAGGCTCTGGAGCCGGGCCAGGCCCATGTCCTCCACGATCTCGCGGGCCTTCTTGCCGTCCTCCAGGCACACCACCCCGTTGGTGATCATGACGTTGTCGTTGAGATAGGCCCCCACCGGCTCGGCCTCTCCCACCGCGTCCTTGTAGGCCCGCACCATGGGCTCCATCTCCTTGATGGAGGCCACGTTGAACCCGAGCACGCCCAGGCCCAGCCTGGCCGCCTTGGCGTAGGTGGGCGGGTTGCCGGCCGCCACCCACATGGGAGGGTGGGGCTTCTTCCAGGGCTTGGGCAGCACGCTGCGGGGTGGCATGGAGAAGGCCGTGCCCTGGTGGCTGTACTCCTCAGGCCCCCACATCTTCACGAACTCGGTTATGACCTCGTCCCAGACCGCCTTGGTGGAGTCGGTGCCGGGGATGCCGAAGCCGGTCACCTCCCTGCTGCCTGCGCCCCGGCCCGTGCCGAACTCGAAGCGGCCGTCGCTCAGGTGGTCGAGCATGGCGACCCGCTCCGCCACCCGGACGGGGTGGTTGATCTGGGGGTTGAGGTTGAAGATGCCCGACCCCAGGTGGATGCGCTGGGTCAGGGCGGCCAGGTGGCCGATGTAGACCTCGTTGGCCGACAGGTGGGAGTACTCGTCCAGGAAGTGGTGCTCGGTGAGCCACACGTACTTCCACCCCGTCTCGTCCGCCAGCTTCACCAGCTCGACCTCGTTCATGAGGGCGTGGTGCTCGGCGTCGGGGTCGGCCTCCTGCCGGCGGAGAGGGACGTGACCCTGCACGAAGATGCCGAACTCCATACCGCCCTCCATGGCTCTGACGGTTATTTGACGGTCCGTCAGATTTGACGCTACGTCCGCCGCCCCCGGGCGTCAAGGTGCTCCCAGGAGCTAGGCGTCACCGTGCACCAAGGTGTAGAAGGGCCGCATGGCCATGCCCGAGGCGTTCCACGACCTGGCCGGCAAGGTGCGCAACTGGGGCCGGTGGGGTAGCGACGACGAGATCGGGACGCTGAACCTGATCGACGGTGAGGCCACGAGGCGGGGGGCGGCGTGCGCCCGCCAGGGGAAGGCCTTCTCGATGGCCCTTCCCCTCTCCGTCGACGGCGTCCAGATCGGGGCCATCCCCGGGCGGATCAACCCGCTGCGCACCATGGTCGCCATCAACACGCCGCTCACGGGTGACCCCTCCGAGTTCTGCACCAGCGACGACGTGGTGGTGATGGGCCTCCAGGCCGCCACCCACTGGGACTCGCTGGCCCATGTCAGCTACGACGGTCAGCTCTACAACGGCTTCCCGGCCTCGACCGTGACCGCCTTCGGGGCGGGCCGTTGCGGCATCGACAAGGTGCGCACGCTGGTGACCAGGGGAGTGCTCCTGGACGTGGCCCGGGCCAGGGGCGTCGAGCGCCTGGAGGGCGGCTACCCCATAACCGCCGAGGACCTCGACGCCGCCTGCGAGATGGGCAGGCTGACCGTCCAGCCGGGCGACGTCGTGCTCGTGCGCACCGGGCAGATGGCCTTCCTCAAGCAGGACCCGCCCGACAAGGTCGGCTACGGCGTACCCGCAGCGGGGCCCTCGACCCAGACCGTGCAGTGGTTCCACGACCACGACGCGGCCGCGGTGGCCACCGACAACATCACCTTCGAGGTCTACCCGTGCGAGGACCCCGCCGTGGTGCTGCCCGTGCACCTCCTGCATCTCGTCGACATGGGCATGACCCAGGGCCAGAACTTCGTCCTGGACGCCCTGGCCGAGGACTGCGCGGAGGACGGCACCTACGAGTTCCTCCTGGAGGCCTCGCCCCAGCCCTTCGTCGGCGGCTTGGGCAGCCCGGTCAACCCCGTCGCGGTCAAGTAGGCGGGTCAGACAGCGCCGAGTAGAGCCGGGCCTGCCGCGCCCGCCATAGTGCGGGGATGACCGCCAAGCCGGGGACGAGCGGTGTCTGAGGGGATCGACCGCCTGCTGGAGCTGCTGGAGCTGGAGAACAAGGGCCCGGACCGCTTCTCGGCCGCCACCCCGGCCGACGGACCCAACCGCCTCTTCGGGGGCCAGGTGGCCAGCCAGGCCTTGAGGGCGGCCACCCTGACCGTGGACGAGGAGCGTCGGCCCAACTCCTTCCACGCCTACTTCCTCCGGCCCGGCCGGCCCGGCACCGCCCTGGAGCTGGAGGTGGAGCGGACCCGCGACGGCCGCTCCTTCACCACCCGGCGGGTCACCGCCTCCCAGCTGGGAGAGCCCGCCCTGGTGCTCATGGCCTCCTTCCACGTCACCGAGCCCGGCGACGACTGGCAGCTGCCCGAGAGGCGCGACGTCCCGCCGCCGGAGGAGGCCAGCTCGCCCTCGCCCTTCCGGGGCTTCGCCAACATGAGTCCCTTCGAGATACGGCCGGTGGCCGCCCAGCGCGACGGGTTCCCCGTCCTGCATCCCATGTGGGTCAGGGCGGCGCGCACCCTGCCCGATGACCCCGCCCTCCACGCCTGCGCCCTGGCCTTCATCTCCGACATGGGCGTGGTGGGCAGCGCCCGGGCCCCGGGCAGCAGCCTGCCCGCCCGCTTCATGGGAGCCAGCCTGGACCACGCCATGTGGTTCAACCGCCCGGCCCGGGCCGACGAGTGGCTGCTCTTCGACGTCGGACCGGTATCCAACTTCGGGGCCCGGGGGCTGGCCCGGGGAACCATGCGCACCAGGGACGGGACGCTGGTGGCCAGCATCGCCCAGGAGGCTCTCCTGCGCGAGACGGGGAGCGTGCCCCTGCCCTAGGCCGGTCGCCGACCAGGCGGGCCCAGTCCCACCAGCTCGGCCACGCGGGCCCGGTGCTCGCGGGCCGTCCCGAACACGGCGTCGCCCGCCTTGGCCCTCTTCACGTACAGGTGCATGTCGTGCTCCCAGGTAAACCCGATGCCGCCCAGGGCCTGGACGCCGTCCTGAGCGACCAGCTGCTGGCACTCGCCCGCGGCCGACTTGGCCATGGCCACGGCGAGAGAGCGGCGCTCGTCCTCCTCGGCGATGGCCAGGGCCGCGAAGTAGCACAGGGACCGGGCCCGCTCCAGGGCGACGTACATGTCGGCGAACTTGTGCTTCAGGGCTTGGAACGACCCGATGGGCACGCCGAACTGGCGCCGCACCTTGGCGTACTCCAGAGCGATGTCGAAGATGCTCTGGCACGTGCCCAGGGTCTCGATGGCCACCGCGGCGGTGGCCTCCTCCACCGCCCGCCTCAGGGCCCGGCCCACCGCGGCCGACCCGGGCGGGCCCAGCACCCGGTCGGCTCCCACGACGGCCTCCTCCAACCGCACGGTGGCGTGCTGGCGGGAAGTGTCCAGTGAGGCGACGGGCTGGGCTCGAACCGCGTCCCCGGGCACCACGAACAGGCCGATGCCGTCTTCGCCCGAGGTGCCCTCGAGCCGGGCCGCCACCACCATCTCGTCGGCCGTGACCCCGTCCACGACCCAGCGCTTGACCCCGGTCAGGGACCAGGCGCCCTCCCGGGGGCGGGCCACGGTGGCCACGTCTCCGGCCGTCCATCGCCCGCCGGCCTCGGCCAGGGCCAGGGTGCCCGTCAGCCGGCCCTCGGCCACCTGGCCCAGGAAGCGTCGGCGCTGCTCGGCCGAGCCCGCCTCCCGGACGGCGGGGACGAGCTGGGTGACGGTCGCGCTCAGGGGCCCGGGGGCGACCACCCGTCCCAGCTCCTCCAGCACCACGGCCAGCTCGACGTAGCCCAGACCCAACCCACCGGCGTCGGCGGGCACGGTCAGGGCCTGCCAGTCGAGAGCCACCATCTGCTCCCACAGAGGCCCGACCGGCGCGCCCTTCTCGACCACGTCCCGCACCAGGGCGATGGGGCAGTGCCGCTCCAGCACCGAACGCACGCTGGCCCTGAGGGCCTGCTGCTCGTCGGTGAACTCGAAGTCCATTGCCTCGCCTCGCTCCGCCTCAGCCCGGGCCCGCTTGGGCCGCGGCCTCGGCCCGCAGCCGCGCCCGCAGAGCGAACTTCTGCACCTTGCCCGACGGGGTGCGGGGCAGCTCGTCGACCAGGCGCAGTTCCTCGGGCCACTTGGGGCGGGCCAGACCGGCAGCCTCCAGGTGGGCTCTCACCGCGGCCAGGCCGAGGGGCGGGGCGCCGGGCTGGGGGCGCACGAAGGCGCACCCGTGCTCGCCCAGCCTGGCGTCGGGAGCGGAGACGACGGCGACCTCGGCCACGCCGGGCAGGCGGGCCAGCAGCTCCTCCACCTCGACCGCGCTCACGTTCTCGCCCCCCCGAATGATGATGTCCTTCTTGCGGTCGGTGATGGTCAGCCACCCGTCCCCGTCGAGCACGCCCACGTCTCCCGTGGCGTACCAGCCGTCCGTGTCGAAGGCCATCTCGGTCAGGGCCGGGTCGACGTAGCCGGCGAAGCAGTCCGGGCCCCGGCTGAGGATCTCGCCCGGCGCGCCCGGCTCCAGGTCCCGCCCTCCGTCGTCGACGACGCGGACCTCGACCCCGTCGAGCACGTGGCCGTCCGTGCCCAGGCGCTTCTCCAGGGGGTCCTGGTGGACGGCCCCCGTGGTCGAGGGGTGCTCGGTGGAGCCGTACATGCGCACCAGGGAGATGCCCAGGCTCGTGGCCCGGTCGGCCACGGCCCTGGGGATGGAGGATCCCCCCAGGCCGATGTGGGCCATGAGCTCCAGGTGCGAAGCGGTGAGCTCGGGATGGTCGAGCAGGCTGGTGAGGAAGTAGGTGGCCCCGCTGCCCGCGCTGAGGCCGTGCTCGGCCATGTCCGACAGCACCCGGCCCGGGTCCCACACGTCGGTGAGGTGGATGGGCTGGCCCCGGTCGAGGGGAAGGAGCAGACCCGAGAGCATGCCGATGCCGTGGGCCACGGGTGCGGCGGTGAGGGCGGCCCTGGCTCCCGCGGCCTGCAGGGCGCCCAGCTGGCGCACCTCGAAGCCCAGGCTGCGGTGGGTGTGGACGACGCCCTTGGCGTCGGCCGTGGTCCCCGACGTGTAGGCGACGCAGGCGGGCCCGCCCGGATCCACCTCCAGGGGGCCGGGCAGGGCCGGGCCGGAAAGGAGCTCGGCGAAGGGGACCGTGTCCGCCGGCACCGGTCCCGGCTCGAGCGCTGGGCGCCCACCGCTCACCACCGCCACCAGCTCGAGGTCGGGGAGCTCGGCCCGCAGGGCGCCGAGGGCGGCCAGGTGGTCCAGATGACCGAAGCGGTCCGCGGTCACCAGGGCCCGGGCCCGGGACTGGCGCAGTATGTGGCCCACCTCCCTGCTCCCGTAGAAGTGGACGATGGGGACCAGGACCGCGCCCAGGAAGCTGGCGGCGTAGAAGGTGAGCGCGGCCTCCAGCCAGTTGGGGACCTGGAAGGCCACCACGTCG
>Ga0066672_10000505_pt1 | contig 12062 bp, 11 predicted proteins | sample GraSoiAngelo_121_FD_62292 | JGI IMG/M metagenome (GOLD analysis project Ga0066672, IMG submission 62292) | Grasslands soil microbial communities from the Angelo Coastal Reserve, California, USA - 14_0919_12_20cm | ecosystem: Environmental > Terrestrial > Soil > Grasslands | place: USA...
GACAGTAAAGGTGTTGCCGACCGCGGTGCCGCTGATGTCGATGCCGCGGAGGAATGCGTGCCGTTTGATCCTGATCAGGAAGTCGTGGTCAAGGTCGGGCGGGAAATAATAGCTCGTCAGTTCCGTGCCCTGGCAGCCGTGCTCGGCGCAATAATCGATGAATTGAAAGAGGTCAATCTGTTTGGATGGGTCGAGCCTGGCGTCGCGCTTGTGATTGGCGTCTTTGAAATAGTCACGGAACGAGTAACCGGCGAGACTGAGCAGCAGGCGCGGCGCGCCGGTGCGTTTGATGGGTTCAACGGCCAGAAGAGAACCGGTGTCCAGCAGGCTTGCGCCGGCAAAGGCGGCGCCGGCCCGGAGCGTGCATTTCAGGAAATTTCGTCGAGTGGTGGTTTGCATGAGGGCAGTAATACAAGCACCGCGAACTTTTGCCAGTCCAACTTTTGTTCAACCACGAATGAACACAAATCGGGGAGACACGAATTTCACTAATTTTCACCAGTTGAATTCGTGTTCATTCGTGAAATTCGTGTCGAATCAGTTCGTTCGGGGCGGTGCGTGGTTTACCGATCAGTCTGACAACCAGGCCTGAAGTCCGAAGAAGACAAGGCCCAGGCCCATCGCAATCAGACCGGTGATGGCAACGCCGGCGGAGGCGACAATCACGCCTCCCAAAGTGAAGACGAAACCGAAGAAGGTTACTCCAAACATGATGAAGTCCCAGGGCCCGCGTTCCGAATCTTGAAGATGTCTGTTCATGTCACACCACCGCGTTCCAAAAGCGGCTGAAAATTACAATTACAGGGCCACCGACGCAACCTTCGATCGGTGAGGCGATTTCACACCGCAGCAACCCGTCGAGCTTGTAGCCGCCGAGGTAACGAGGCGGAACCCGGCACGCGTCGAAAGTCCGCCTCCTCACGTCGGCGGCTACCTGGTGGCGGCGTTCTCATCCACTTGCATAAGCATCGATCGGAATTCAGCGTAATCGAAGGTTGTTCAGGATCGCGGTGGTGGAGCGCGCTTTGTTCAGCGTATAGAAATGAATGCCGGGCGCGCCTTCACGCAGCAGCTCTTCGCACTGCCGCGTGGCGTATTCAATGCCGAATTGCGCGGCTGCTTCATCGTCATCACCGCGCTTTTCGAGTTCATTCAGCAACGGCTTAGGCAGATCGGCGCCGCACAGAGCAGTGAACTTCTTGATCTGCGCCGTGCTGAGGATGGGAATGATGCCCGGCACCAACGGCACCGAGACGCCCAGGTTCGTCAGAAAGTCGCGGAATTGGAAGTAATCGCGGTTGCCGAAGAAAAGCTGCGTGATCACGAAATCTGCGCCGTGATCGATCTTGTTCTTCAGCCGCGGCCAGTCCACGTATTTGCCTTCCTTGCAGGCGATGTGCCCTTCGGGAAAACCGGCCACGCCGATGGAAAACCCGCCCACCTGACGGATGAACTCCACCAGTTGATAGGAAAACTCGAATCCGCCCTCGGTCTTTCTAAATTCGCCTGTGCCACCGGGCGGATCGCCGCGCAGCGCCAGAATGTTGTTGATACCGCGCGAGCGCGCTTCAGTGAGATAAGCGCGGATTTCCTCTTTAGTGGCGTTGACGCAGGTCAGGTGCGCCATGGCGGTGAGGCCGTGCTGCCGTTGAATGCGGTCCACAATCGTCAACGTCTTGTCCCGCGTGCTGCCGCCCGCGCCGTAGGTGACGGAACAGAAATCAGGCTTGAGCTGCCTCAGCGCGGGGATGGTCTTTTCCAGCAATACGCGCTCGCCCTCCTCGGTCTTGGTCGGAAAAAACTCGAAGGAGATGACCGGACGTTTGGCCGCCCGTGCCGTCATGTAGATGTCGCGGATGAAATGCACCGCGGGATGATGCCTGGAATCGTTCACAATTCAATCCGGCAATTGCCGCAGAAATTCAGGGGAGCGGATTTGTACGGCTGAAGAACCAAAGTGCAACTACGACGGGAGCCGGCGGCCGTAGCCGCCGCCGTCAGTCGGCGCAAACTTCCTTTGCCCCTGGGCGCGCCCGCCCTCGGTCGTCGCTTCCGCGAAAGGGTCAGCGCGGACTGACGTCCGCGGCTACGGGAGCAGACGACTACTCCATCTGGCGGGCCGGGAGAACCCTCTTTTCAATTCCCGGTTCGCGCACAGCGTAGTAATGCCTCCAAAACCACGGCCAGTAATCCGGGTCGAACGGATTCACACGCGGGTAGCCCGGAATAACCGCGCCGAGATACGGCCAGTCGGCCGGCTTCTTGATCAGTTCGTCTTTCAGCGGATTAAGCAAAACGTAATCCGCACAGGCCAGACTGAAGGCGCGCCGTTGGCGCTCGTGAGTTGTCAGCACGTGATCGTGCGCTTGATGCTGAAACTCCGCGGGCTTGAGGAACGGTCCTAATTGCGCCCGCAAGAACTTGATCCCGTTTCGCTGGTCGGTATTCCTTCGCAGGCCCATCCAAACCAGGTGAACGTGGTCGGGCATCAGGCAATACGCCGGGGAAAGCAATCCCTCGCGCGTCGCCGCGTGCAGCATCATCTCGCGAAACGCGGCGTGAAACCGGTCGTCGAGCCAGTCCTGGCGACGGTGAGAGATCGGCATGGTCCAGAAAACGACTGCGTCGGCCTGATAAAACTCGCGACGAAGGCGGGGAAGGAAGTGCGAGAAATCCGAGCGCGGTTTTCGTTGGGAATGGTCGGGTGGCGGGGGTTTGGCCTTCATGCGGGGAGATTTTAGCGCGGACTGACGTCCGCGGCTACGGGTTGTTTGAATCGCCGCTCGACTCTGTTCTCATCTGTGCGGCTTTGTTTCATTTCCACTGCGCGAATTTGCTATGGCCGAAAAACCAAAGCGCGATTACGACGAGAGCCAGTGGCCGTAGCCGCCGACGTTAGTCGGCGCAAACTTCCTTTTACGTGACGCGCGCCTTCCGTCGGTCCTCTCGTGCGCGAAAAGATCAGCGCGGACTGACGTCCGCGGCTACGGGCGAAGGCGGCTACTTTTCTATTTTCACCGCCACGCATTTGTTTCATCTTTACAGCGGCAAATTCGTTATGGCCGAAAAAGCAAAGCACAATTACGACGAGAGCAAGGTCAAGACCCTGTCCTCGCTGGAGCACATCCGCTTGCGCACCGGCATGTATGTCGGCCGGCTCGGCGACGGCTCGCATTACGATGACGGCTGCTATATCCTGCTGAAGGAGGTCATCGACAATGCCATCGACGAATACATCATGGGCTACGGCAAGGAGGTGCAGGTCGGCATCGACGGCACGACGGTGAGCGTGCGCGATTTCGGACGCGGCATCCCGCTCGGCAAAGTGGTGGATTGCGTCTCCAAGATCAACACCGGCGCGAAATACAACGACGACGTGTTCCAATTCAGCGTGGGTCTGAACGGCGTCGGCACCAAGGCGGTCAATGCGTTATCGAAGGAGTTTCTGGTTCGCAGTCATCGCTCCGGCGATTACGTCGAGGCGTGGTTCAAGCAGGGCAAGTTGAAGAACGAAAAGAAAGGAAAAGCCAACCACGAATCCGACGGCACGTTCATCCGGTTCGAGCCGGACCCCGACATTTTCAAGGAAGTCGAATTTCGTCCCGAGTTCGTTGAGAAACGGCTGCGCCATTACAGCTATCTCAACACGGGGCTGAAGCTGATTTACAACGGCAAGACCTTCCAATCCCGCAACGGCCTGCTCGACCTGGTGATGGAAGACCTGCAGTCGGACAACAGCGAGCCGATTTATCCGCCGCTCCATTACGCGAGCAAGACGCTCGAGTTCTGTTTCACGCACACGAACAGCCGCTATGGCGAAACGTTCTTCTCGTTTGTCAACGGCCAGTACACTTCCGACGGCGGCACGCACCTGAGCGCGTTCCGCGAGGGCCTGCTCAAAGCGGTGAACGAGTATTCCAAGGCCGGCTACGAAGGCGACGACGTGCGCGAGTGCATGGTCGGCGCGGTATCGCTTCGCCTCAAAGACCCGGTCTTCGAGTCGCAGACCAAGAACAAACTCGGCAATACGGAAATCCGATCGGAACTGGTCAACAAAGTCCGCGAGGAGCTGCTCCATTTCTTCCATCGCAACAAGGAAATCGCGGAGAAAATCATCGCGAAGGTCGAGGACACCAAACAACTGCGCAAGGAATTGCAGGAGGTGAAGAAACTCGCCCGCGAACGCGCCAGGGCCATCACCATCAGAATCCCGCAGCTCAAGGATTGCAAAATCCATTTCGACAAATCCAAGGGCAAAGGCAAAGGGTCGATGGTTTTTATTACCGAAGGCCAGTCCGCCGCCGGCTCGATTGTGAGTTGCCGCGACGTGAACACGCAGGCGATTTTCGTACTCAAGGGCAAGCCGCTCAACGTCTGGGACCTCAAGCGGGACATCGTCTATAAAAACGACGAAATGTACAACCTCATGCGCGGTCTGGATATTGAGGATAACATCGAGGGCCTGCGCTACGAGAAGGTCATTCTCGCCACCGACGCGGACGTGGACGGATTGCACATCCGCAATCTGATGATCACCTATTTCTTCCGGTTCTTCGAGCAGCTTGTGCATGACGGCCATTTGTTCGTGCTCGAGACGCCGCTGTTCCGCGTGCGCAACAAGGAGAAGACGATTTATTGTTACTCGGAAGTCGAGCGCGACGGAGCCGGGACGCGATTGGGCAAAAGTTGCGAGATCACGCGTTTCAAAGGGTTGGGTGAAATCTCGCCGGGCGAATTCAAGCAATTCATCGGGCCGGATATGCGGTTGAGCCAGGTGGAGTACGCGCCCAAGCCCGATTCGCATCAGATCCTGGGTTTTTACATGGGCAAAAACACGCCCGAGCGGAAGGACTACATCATGGCCAACCTCATCGTGCCGGTGGAGGAATGACAGGGAAATCCGAATGACGAATGGCGAATGCCGAAGGAAGTCCGAAGGGTGGATTGGCAAACTCCGTCATGGGCATGGCCCGAAGACGGAGGAGGATTCTCCCTCTCCCCAGGGGAGAGGGCCGGGGTGAGGGGAAAGAAAGTGTGGCCCCATCCGACGGTCCCAGTCGTGACCGTAACTTTTCATTTGCCCCGTTTAGTGAGTTGCTCCTTTACCTTGTCCACCGGCATACTCTCGCCGTGTCCGTCGGCCATGACACACTGATAGCAGCCCTGCGACGCGTTGTCATCATAGAGCAGTAGCAATTGGGCCAGGTCGCTCGATTTCTCGGGCACCTTTTCGCCCGCAGCAACGTAAACGTATGGTTTGCCGGTGTGGAGCGAGCTGGCCGCGAGGGGAGATTTCAAATACTGCTTCTCGAAAAGGACGTTGATGTTGTCGGGAAAGTTTTTGTCGTGGTCGGAGGCGTAGCTGAAAATCCCAAGCCCGATCTCCATCATCCTTCTCATGTTGCTCCGCGAAAGGTCACGGTGACCTGCCTGGTACAACGCATCCATTGCCTGTTCGTTGGCTGCGAGCGCCCTGAAGACATCCGGTCTGTTGAGCATCAGTTTCTCGACGTAGCTAAGCCGGGACACCCAGGGACCTGCCTCGTTGGTCCGGGCCGGGGGCAGCCCCGTTAGGTAGGCGCCCACGATGCCGTCCGGATCGGTGAGCGCCACATCAAGAAGGCCGGTGGCGGCCTTGACTGAATCCTCCTTGGCTTTATCGAAAGCAGCCTTGTCGCTGTCGGCGAGGTTAACGCGCATTTCCACGAGGTTCGCGGCGTTCATCCTGGCCGGATCAACAACGGCGAACGCCCTGAAAATCCTGCTCGGCAGGAAACTCGCCAATTCGAGAGGCGTTTGTTTTCTCTCCTCGATACCGGGCCAACTCAACCTCACGCTGACGAGCGCCTGGACAACCGTCACGTAGCCGTTCATGGTCGGGGACTTCTCGGCCGCGGCGATTTCGGCCTTCAGTCGGAACGCAGACTGGACCGCGCGCTCGGCGAATGTGCGGTTGTTGAAATTGCTGTTAAAGAGATGGCCTCCCATGACCAGGAGCATTTCGGAAATCTCCTTGCGTATCCCCACGTCGGCGTGCCGGGCCAACTCCGACAACGTCCCGTATAAGGGTTGCAGATAAATAATGTAAAAGTTGGACGATCGTGTTGCGATCCAACTCGAGGCGCACAGCCGGTCGCGCCCCTTGAGATTCAATGCATCCAGCGCCTTGAAGAGCGCCTCGCCGGTGATGGATTCATAGAGGCGCAGTTCCGAACACGCCGCTGCTTTCCTCAACGCCTCAAGCGATTCGTTCTCCTTGCGGGATTGATACAGCAGGTTGCCTTGCAGGTAGTATCCGAGCGCGTTATCCGGGTCGCGCCGGATGAGTTCGTCAACGGATCTTTCGTCGGCACCGTCCATCATTATGCCCAGTACGGCGACAACGGGTGCATACGCCGGGGTGGTCTCCACGACCATTTCCGAGAGCTCCTTTCGGACGGGGTCTCCCACTCGAGCAAGAAAGGCCAGACCGAGCAGAACCTGCGGATCTGTGGATTTCAACGCGACGGCTTTGAGGTTCTCCGCGGATGCGGCCTGGTCAACCGATTCACGGTAGATGGGCAGATCGAATGTCTTCTGCGCACGAGCGCACGGAGCGGACGCGGTAAGGACGGCTGCAAGTATCAGCAGGGTAAGTTTTGGTCTCGATGATGGTATAAGTTTCATAGACCTTCCCATGAATTTATATGTTTGGTTTTGTGGTTGCAGGCAGTGTCGGCAGAATCTCGGGAGGTTTGTGGTTGGCCACCTCTTCCAGGGGCACGAGTGGAATTCGCAAGCGACGGTAAGGCTCCGCCCAACGCTCAAAAGTCTCATCAGATGATGCTCTGAAATCGTCGCCGCTTGCCGGCTGCTTGTCTTGGGCCGTGTTGAGCCGGTCTGTGGCCGATGGGCTCTTTGCCGCTTGGATGGGAGCCGATACCGGTCGCGGTTCCCTATGCCTGAAAGCGACAAACCAGAAGGCACCGGACACGGTCACAAAAATGATGGCTGCTGCCGCGAGCGCAACCGGGCGCAACACGCGAGGCCTCGTTGCCGTTTCGGGAATCACAACCGAGCGGCCATGAGGCATCACGTGAATCGTTCGAAGCGCAGACCGGCCGCACGCGTCGAGCCGTCGCATTTCGTCCACGAACTGCCGGCAGGAAGCGCAGTCGTGGAGATGACGCTCAATGGCCGCCACCGCCGATGCGTCGAGCTCGCCGTCAGCGAAAGCCGTCAGTGATTCAGGATCAAAACAAGACATGGGTTGCCCCCTTACGGATATCCTTCTTGGCAAGGGCCGAACGAAGGAATGTTTTTGCCGCGAAAATCGTTGCCTTCACCGTGCCCACCGAGATCCCGAGGGCCTCGGCTATCTCGCCGTAGGAAAGCTCCTGGAGAAAGTGGAGCGTAACCATTTCCCTCTGCCGTTCTGGAAGCGACCTCACCGCGTCGATGAGACAACGAGCTTCTTCGTCAACAATCACGGTGCCGTCCACGGGCGGGAGTTGCACCGGCCGATCAGCGGCGTAGTCAGCAGGTATGCGCCTGAAGCGCTGCCGGTTTGCCGCCGACGCGACCCTCGCGAGGATCGCGTAAGTCCAGGTCAGGAAGGACGAATCGCCTCGGAAGGACGAATATGATTTGAACGCGCTCATCAAAGTCTCCTGAACCGCATCTTCTACGTCCGACCGAGACCAGCAGAGAACGGTTGCGGCCCGCACCAGAGCGGGGTAAACCGCTTCCGCCTCCGACTCGAAGTCGCCTTTGAGATTCCCCATAACGTGTTCCGACGCGCAGGTTGCTCTTAAGGTTAGTGGGATTTTGGGTGAAAAGGTTTAGTGGAAAAATTGGGCCAACCCAACGCCTGTTTTCGTGTGCGGCAGGGAAACATCCGTCACAGTCCGGTGGCTAATCCGACGGCTCAAGGTTTCACCAGCCGATAACTGACGAAACCCAGCTTCCGGCTGTCGGGCGACCAGGAAGGCACGTTGATGGTTCCTTGTCCGCCGAACAGTTTGGCCAGCACTTGAATTTCGCCTCCGCCCGCCGGCATGAGCCGGAGCATCACGTCCTTGTTCTCGGGATGCTCTTTCACGTCCTTCTCGTAGGAAAGAAAGACAATCCATTTTCCGTCCGGCGAAGGATGCGGAAACCAGTTGTTGTAATCGTCAGAGGTGATCTGTTCCTGATCACTGCCGTCGGGCTTCATCCGCCAGATTTGCATCGCGCCGGTCCGTTCCGAGTTGAAGTAAATGAATTGTCCGTCGGGCGAGTAATCCGGGCCGTCGTCCAGACCGGGCGTTGTGGTGAGCTGCTTTTCGTCGCCACCCTCGACCGGGATGGTGTAGATGTCGAACTCGCCATTGCGTTCGCCGCAAAAGGCGAGCGTCTTGCCGTCCGGCGACCAGCCATGCCAGTAGGACGGGCCGGGACGGGTGACGCGGCGCGGCGTCCCGCCCTCGATGGGCAGGATGTAAATGAGCGATTTGCGCTCCTGCGACTGGTCGCTGATGGCCAGTTGCATGCCGTCGGGCGAGAGGCCGTGGTCATTGTTGCAGCGCGTGGCGAATCCGGTGTCAAGCAACTCCGGTTCGCCGCCGGCGACCGGCAGTTTGCAGATGCGGCCGGCGCGGTTGAGCAGGAAGTAATTCCCGTCGCGCGACCAGTTGGGCGCTTCGATGTGATCGCTCGTGTGATAGACGACGCGCCGGTCTTTGGAGGCGATGGCGACGGTTTCCAGTGTGGATTCGAGCGCCGGCTTACCGCTCGCTTGCGGTTTTGGAGTCGAGATTTCGACGTTGGAGAAGACGGCTTTCTCCAGCGCGTTGTTGTCGTGGGCGCAAACTCCTAATCCGACGTAGAACGGCTCGCGGAATTTGATTTTGAAGGCGCCGCCGGCTGCGTGGAGCGCCGCGCCTTCGGTGGCCACGGACATAGAGACGTAATCGCCCTCTTTTTCGACTCGGACCCGTCGCGGCGCTGAGACATTCGATTGGATTTCACGCGTCGGACCGCCGGCGTTCTCACGGTACTGAAGCGACGTGAGGCCATCACCGTGGACGACGGCGTCGGCGTACGGCGAGTCGGGTTGCAGACTCTGGCGAATCAGCAGACACGCTTTGCGGTGGGCATTGCCGCCCGCGCCGATCCAGCGAATGTCCGCCGTGAGCGCGACCTCGCCCGTCATTTCTTTCCAGACGAAATGAAATGCATCGTTGGTGAACCACATATTTTCTCCTCCACCGGCGATGAGATAAGTTTGTTTCGCAGGATCATATTCGACCGAGCCGGCCCTGAGGACGTTGCCAACGTCGCCGTGGCCCTCGAACGGTCCGAACGTTGAAGCCTCGACGCCAGCGGCGGCCTGCAGAAACAAAAGGCAAAAGCCAAAAGCAATGGCGGAGAGCTGGGTGTGGAAATTCCGAGGAAGTTTCCACGGTTTTGCAACCGCGCACCGGGACCATGCATCTTGGCGTAGCGGCGTCTCGGCAGAGCGCCGCTGACTGTTCTCCCCACGAATTGCGGCGCTCTGCCGAGACGCCGCTACGGGGAGACGGTTCATGCACAGATTAGAGCAGCTGCCACGTGTTCTGACAATTCCGCAATATTTGAATTCCGCGGTCGGTCGGCGCGTCGCCGACCGCTGCACGCGAGCCGCCCTCCCTGATTCCCGGACATGCTGAAACAGACTTGTCACCCTGGGATCACAGGTGAATTCTCAGCCATTGCTCATGAAAATTGTGGGGCGGACAATTCTGGCGCTGGGGCTTCTCCAGATCTCAGCGTGTCAAGCGGACGAACTCCTCTTTCGCGACGATTTCGACGGCAAGTTGAGCGAAGGCTGGTCGTGGGTGCGTGAGCACCGCGCGGCCTGGCGCGTGATGGACCACGGTTTGGAAGTGCGCCTGGAGCCGGGCAACATGTGGGGACCGGCCAACGACGCAAGAAATGTGCTGGTGCGACCGGCGCCGGACGCGGCGAAAAACAAAATCGAAGTCTCCGTGAATGTCGAGAACCGTCCCAGCGGCCAGTATGAGCAGGCGGACCTGGTCTGGTATTACGACGACGGCCACATGGTGAAGCTGGGTCAGGAATTGGTGGACGGCAAATTGAGCATTGTCATGGGGCGTGAAGAAAACGACAAGACGCGAACTATTGCCATCATACCCTTGCAATCCTTCACCGTGCGGCTTCGGCTTTCCGTCCAAGGCAGTCGCGTCCACGGCCATTTCCGCACACCCGGTTCAGACCATTGGCACGAGGCCGGCGAATGCGATTTGCCGGCGCCCGCCGAGCGCACAGCCAAAATCAGTCTTCAGTTTTACCAGGGACCGGCCAACGTCGAGCATTGGGCGCGAGTCACGGAGTTCCAAATCCGGCGGTTGGACAACTAAAACTTTACCTGCTCCAGAAAGCGCAGACTCCGCGGGATTTGTTCCACCGAAGTCGGCGATTCGTCTTCGATAAAGTACCATTTCACACCGGCTTTCTTCGCCGCTTTCAAAATGGCGGGCCAATCCATGATGCCGGCGCCGAGCGCGACGTCGTTGGTGACCTCCGAATGTCCGGTGAGCAGTCCGGTCGGGGTGCCCTTCCTCATGTCTTTGACGTGCATCAACTCGAAACGGGTGCCGTATTTTTCGAGCAGTTTCACCGGGTCCTCTCCGGGATGAACAATCCAGAACACATCCATTTCGTAGCGGACGCGCTTCGGGTTGGTCTCGGCCATCAACAGGTCAAACAGCGTTCCGTTGCCGCGGGGCTGAAATTCGTAGCCGTGCGTGTGATAGAAAAACTTTAGGCCATGTTTCGCCAGCGCATCGCCGGCGCGATTGAAGACCGCGGCAGCTTCGCGACAGGTCTTTTCGTCGAACGGGTCGTTGTGCGGAATCCAGGCGCAGCCGGCGTACTGCAAGCCCAGCGTTTTCGCGTCGCGCGCGACGCCTTCGATGTCGTCGCGATAACGTTCATAAGCGAAATGGCCGCTGATCGGCTTGAGTCCTCTGGCGTCGAGTTGTTCTTTAAATTTTTCCTGCGTCAGATTGTAGGTCCCGGCCAACTCGACGTAGGTAACGCCAAAGCCGCGGACCTGGTTCAGTGTTGCCGGGACATCTTTGGCGAACTGATCGCGCAGACTGTACAGTTGAAGGCCGATCGGTCCTTTGAAAGCCGGCCCGATGCCGGCCGCATGCTTGTCCGCCGCGATTGTGGAGTTGGCCCAACAAGCCAAAGCGAATGAACCGAGCAAATGGAGCAGGGAGTGTTTCATGCCCCGCATTTAACATGAAACGTCCGGCGATGGGAAGTCCGCAGACCGTTGGTCAGACCGGAACGGCCAGAGTCATGTCGCCTATCGCTATAGAGAGGTTGCCAAAAGTAATTTCCGATAAATGTCGGGTGCGCCTCTCCCCTCACCCGGCTAAAGCCACTCTCTCACCTCATCCGACGAGGGGAGAGGGAAGGGTGAGGGGAGCCTACATGTGCTGGAAGAGGAGTTGCTGGCTCTTGAGGTCGAGTTCGTCGATGTCGCGAATGTCGTAGCGGTTGTCGTCAACGTCGCTGATGATGATGCGGCCTGGAGCAGGCCGTTGTACATTCTCGCGCAGGTTCCGCGTTGTCAGCTTGCACATGCCTCGGTCGGTCTCCATCTCCCAGTCCACTGTCCCGAATCGCTCTTTCGCGCTGAGGATACGGATGACGGCCGGGACGAGGTAGCGCCGCACAAGTTCCGAACGCACGAGCTTCCGGTTCTCGTCACTCAGCCCGGCCGGATCGACGATCAACCCCACTTCCTTGTTCTCGCCGTCCCGGACGCTAAGGAAGCGGTCAGGCTCGGAGAGCGGGAAGGCGCGCAGCACGCTCACCTTCAGGTGGGAACGATCCTCTTCGACGGTGAGGCGCAACGTGGCGCCGTGCTTGAAGAAGTGCAGCTTCCTCAAGTCAAGCAAGACCAGTTGCGCGGCCTCGGCGGGAGACTCTGAGGTTTTTGTTTCGGTGTCAGGCATTTAACCGGGAATCTCGATGATTCTGTTGATGGCCTGCTGCATCTGTACGAGGCGGTGGAACTCGCCCTTCTT
>Ga0066672_10000509_pt1 | contig 12048 bp, 8 predicted proteins | sample GraSoiAngelo_121_FD_62292 | JGI IMG/M metagenome (GOLD analysis project Ga0066672, IMG submission 62292) | Grasslands soil microbial communities from the Angelo Coastal Reserve, California, USA - 14_0919_12_20cm | ecosystem: Environmental > Terrestrial > Soil > Grasslands | place: USA...
ATCCCGTCGTTCACTCCGAGCGTGAGTCCGAGATCGTCCGCGTTGACGACGAGTTGTCGCAGCATCGTTATCGCCTCGCAATCCGGAACACCTGAGCGGCGAGCGCCTCGTCGATGCGGAATTCGATCGACGGCCGCACGCGCGCGCGCAGTTGATCGACGGTCGGCTGGTTCTCGAAGGTCGCGTGCTCGTCCTGCACGATGACCCACGCCTCATGCGCGTCGCGGGTGATTCCGTGCGCGGACAGCGAATGGACCGCAACGTCCGGCCGACCACTCCTCGAGAGGTAGTGCGCCGCGACGGCCGGCGCGTCGGTGACCACGACCGCCGACGGCTCGGCGATCGGTGCGATCGCTTCAATCGCTTCGCGCACCCCGTAGTCGTAGGTCTGTTCGGGGAATGCGGCCGCGCGCGGATCGGCGTCCGCGCCGATGGCGTTCTGAAACAGCGAATAGAACGGCGCCGCGGTCTGCTGTGCCGCGGCCAGTCCTCCGAAGAACACCGCGCCGGCAACCGTGGCAACTGTCACTCTGGTGGCAACGGCCAGCCACTGCTTGCGCAGGAGCCAGCCGATGCCCGAGACGAGGCCGACGGCGGCGATGAGATCGAGGGTCGCGAACATCGGCAGCGAATAGCGGAGGAACTTCGCCGCCATCAGCGAGTACGGCACCAGCAGAAGCACCGCCAGCACGCGCAGCAGCACGAAGCCGCGCTCGTCGCGCCGTCGCACCATTTCGATCGCACCCGGGACGACCGCCGCGAGCACGACGAGCGGAACCTTCGTCGCCAGCAGACGCACGTAGAACGTCACCGGCACGCCGAGCGGCGACACCGGCACATCGGTCACGTACAAGGCGCCGGCGTACGAGTAGCCGTGATGCGCGAGCATGTCGCCGCGGACATACCCGGCGATATAGCGCCACGTCTCCGGCAACGCGATCGCCACGTTGGCAATCGCGAAGGCGGCGGCCATCGCACCGTAGTGGCGGAGGCGGTCCGGTTTGTTGGCGCCGGGCTCGCGATCGGTGAGGACATTGAAGAGCGCGTAGATGCCGAGGTAGTGCGGCATGTACTTCGACGCGAGCATCAGACCGAACGCTGCGCCGCTCGCCGTGTACCACCGCTGCGCCGCCACGACGTCGGTGACGCCGGCGCGTTTCGCGCGCTCGTAGCAGAACACGGCGAGCACGAAGAAGAACAGGAGGAGCGTGTCTTCCTTGCCGATGCGATTGATGGCGATCGCGTTGACGTCGAATGCCCAGAGCGCCGACACGACGGCAGCGACCGCGTCGCCGAACAGCAGATCGGCGACGCCGAACAACCCGATCGTCGTTGCGGCGCCGGCGATCGCGTTCGGCAGCCGCAGCGCCGTCTCGAGCGACATCGCGCGAGGCTCTGGCGCGACGCGATTCCACGCCGCGGCGAGGTCGACGCTGCCCCACATCGCGAGCTTCATCAGCATCGGATGCTCGGCGTTGGCGCTGAAATGGCCGGCCCGGTACTGTTCGATGGCCGTGACTTTGTTGAGCTCGTCTTCGCTGAAGCCGTACGTCGACAGTCCGCTCACCCTGAAGGTGAACGCGAGCGTCGTCGCGATGACGAGCACCACGATCTTCGTGCGGGTCCGTGCGAACGGCAGCGTCAGGCTCGACGCGTCGGTCCAAGTCGCGGGACGTGTGGGCGTGTAGGTGGTGGCTGGCATGGCCGTCACCTGCAACGGCAAATGACGATCCACACCGCCGCGCCAGCGGCGTTATCGAGGATCGATCGACGACTCAGGGAGTTCCGTGACTTTTGTCTGGCATCGCGATCGAAGGGGCGCACCAGGCGTGTGCGCATCGGTGCGCATGGTGCGCAGCGCTACGCAGTCACTCGATCGCCGGGATCCGGTTTTCCGTCTGGTCTGCCATGCGGACGCTGGCGCGCAGCTTGCGAGTGACTGCAGACATGTCTCAGAAAACGGTTCAACTCGTGATGGGCCGGCTGCTCACCGACGAAGACCTGCGGCTCCGATTCGTCGAGCGGCCGCGCGAGACGCTGGTGGATCTGCGCGACCAGGGCTACGAGCTGACCGCGGACGAAATCGATGCGTTGGTCCGGAGCGATCCAGGGGTCTGGCCGTCGATGGCGCGGCGGATCCATCCGCGGCTGCAGCGGTGCAGTCTTCGACACGCCTGATGTGCTTCGCGCGGCGCGGCGGATTCTTCGTGTCAATTCGCCGCGGGTTGTTCCAGCTCGTACCTGCGCAGACGCACGTAGAGCTGCGTCCGCGACAGTCCGAGACGTTTCGCCGCTTTTGATTTGTTCCAGCCGCAGTCGCGCATCACCTGTTCGATCGTGTCGCGCTCGACGAGAGGCAGGTTCGTCGTGGTCGCCGCCGGCGGCGGTTGCCGCCGCGGCTGCAGCGACAAGTGTGCCGCGCTGATCAGCCCGCCCTCGCACAGAATCGCCGCGCGCTCGAGCGCGTTGCGCAGCTCACGCACGTTGCCGGGCCAGTGGTGCCGCAGCAGCGCTTCGCGCGCGTCGCGCGTGAGGCCCGCCGGCGGCCGGCCGAACGATCGGCCGATCTCGTCGAGGAACGCTTCGCTCAGGTCGAGGATGTCGGCAGGACGTTCGCGCAGCGGCGCGATGCGGATGTCGAACACCTGCAGCCGGTAATAGAGATCCTCGCGAAAGTCGCCGCGCTCGACCGCCTTCTGCAGATCGCGGTTCGTCGCGGCAATCACGCGGACGTTCGCTTTCTGCAGCCGGACGCCGCCCAGGCGCTGGAACTCGCGCTCCTGCAGCACGCGCAGGAACTTCGCCTGCGCCGACGGGCTCATCTCGCTGACCTCGTCGAGGAACAGCACGCCGCCCATCGCGAGCTCGATCTGTCCCGGCTTGGCCTGCTGGGCGCCGGTGAACGCGCCTCGTTCGTAGCCGAACAACTCCGACTCGAGGAGCTGTTCGGGAAGCGCCGCGCAATTCAACGCGACGAAGGGACCGCCCCTGCGCGGCGACGCGCGATGAATGAATCGCGCGACGACTTCCTTGCCGGTTCCGGATTCGCCGCTGAGCAGAACCGTCGTCTCGGTCTCGGCGACCTGGGTCGCGCGCTTCAGGACGTCGTGCCACTGCGCCGATCGCCCGACGACGCGCGCGTGCTCGGCCCTGGCGTGGAGCTCCTGCGTCAGCGATTGCACGCGCGCCTCGAGCCGCTCGGCACGCGCCTGCGCGTCGGCAACCTGACGCGCCGCCTCGGCCAGCTGCTCGTGCGACACGGCCAGCGCCACGTGATCCGCGATCCGCCGGGCGACCGGCACGTCGTCTCGCGAGAACGCGCTGGTGTGCTTCGACCAGAACGCGAGCCCCATGTCCTGGTGGCGCGCGCGCGTCAGCACGACCAGAAGCGATCGGAATCCGGCCGCCACGATGCGCTCGCGCAGATCGACCGGCTCGACGATCGGCAGCGTCGCCGTCGTGAAGTCGTCGATGATGACGAATCCTTCGTCGGGCTGCGAGTCGTCCGCTTTGATGAAGCGGGTCAGCCCCTTGAACTCGTCGGTCGACGCTGCCTCGATCAGAATCTGCCCGCCCCGATCGTGGAACATCATCGTCAGCAGATCGTGCGCGAGCACCTTGTTCGCGATCTCGGATACCTGTGGAAACACGTCCCGGATGTCGAGCACGGCGGCGATCGTCCGCAGCAGCTCTACGGAGCTGTCGATGGCGGCAGTGCAGTCAGCGGTCGGCACGGTCAGAATCCAGTGCCGGCGCCCGGCCGAAAGAGGCCGCGCGGTGCGGGCGTCGGCAGCGGCACCACGTTCGATCCCTGGAGTGCGATCGACTCACCGGCCGTCAGCGGAGGCGCGAGCTGAAGGGCCTCGAAGTTGACGAGCGACGATTGATAGTCGAACGTCGCCTGCAGCAGGCTGACCTGCGCCTGCAGCAGATCGCGCTGCGCCTGCGTGACGAGAAAGCTCGTCGAAAGTCCCGCTTCGTACCGCCGCTGCTCGTCGCGCGATCGCTCGGCGGCCAGCGCAGCGCCGGCGCGCGCCGCATCCTCGCGCTCGGCCGTGCTGCGAATCTGGCGCGCCGCCTGCCGCAGCGCCGCGGCGACGTCGAGCTGCAGGCTCGCGACGCGCGCGGCTGCCTGCCGCCGCTCGACGCCAGCGCGCACCGCGCTCAGCTCTTCGTAGCTGTGCCCGAGCGGATAGCTCACGGTAAGGCCGAAGCTCCACGTCGGGTAATCGCGTCCGAAGACCTGGCCGAGCACGTCGCCAAACCCGGAGTCGGCGCGCCCCGTGATGACACCCGGGAACACGCCGGTGCGCAGCAGCTGCGATCCGCCGAGCCCGCTGCCGCGATACGACGTCTCGAGTCGAACGTCGGGCAGTTTCTGGTTTCCGAAATACTCGACGCTCGTGGCCGCGTTCGCCACGTCGTTTCGCGCGCGCGCCACGTCATAGCGTCCGTCGATCGCCTTTGCCACGATGGCGTCGAGATCGGGAAGTGGATCGCGACCGGCCGGCTCGTCGGCCGGATCGATGCGGACCTGCCAGAAGGAGGCGTCGTGCGGGTCCATGATCAGACGGCGCAGACGATCTTCGCCGTCCTCTGCGGCGGCGCGGGCGCGGATCAGGCCTTCGCGTCGATCGGCGACCTCGGCCTCGACCTGCACCAGATCGAGCGGCGGCGCCTGGCCGACGCGAACACGGACCTCGTTCTCCTTGGCGAGCTTCTGCGCCAGATCGAGCGAGCTCTCCTGCAGCGTGACGTTGGCCCGCAGCGCCTTCAACGTCCAATACGCCTGCTTGACCGACGCCACCGTCTGGACGACCGATTCGCGAAAGCGGAATTCGGAGCTTTCCTGGTTCCGCTTCGCGATGACGATCTGCTGACGTGCGGCATCGATCTTCCGATCGCGCAGCAGCGGCTGGGAGAACGCGAACTGAACGCCCGACTGGACGCTCGGATCGAAGCTGTTCAGCGGGCTGTTGCTCGTCGTTCGAGCGGCATCCCACGAGACGCTCCAGGTTCCCGATCCCCACGGCACGCGCTGGCGGACACCGGTCGACGAAAACCAATCGCGCGTATCGACGCCGCTCGTGCCGAGCAGGAAATTCGACGGCGGCGTGACGGTGCTCGATCGGCCAAGCGTCGTCGAGAATACCGGCGCGTAGGCGCTCTCGCTCGCGCCGACCTGCGCGGCCTCGACCTCGGTGCCGAGCCGGACGATCGAGAGTTCCGGGTTGTGGTCGATCGCCCGCCGAACAGCGTCCTCGAGCGTGAGGGTCAGAGCCGCCGTCGGACTCGGTGTCAGAGTCGGGATCGGAGTTGGTGCCGGACTCGGTGTTGGAGTCGGAGTCGGAGTCGGACCGGCAGTCTGACTCCGAAGCGGACTGGCGGTCATCAGCACGGCCGCGACCGCAACGATGGTTGCACGTTTGATCATGACGCCTCCGCGAACTCTGGAACTCGAACCGCTCGCTCCGTCTCGCGAATGACCGCGGTATGCGTCCGCGCGACGAGCACGTAAATCGAGGGCACGACGAACAACGTGAACACGGTGCCGATGACCATGCCGGTCACGAGCATGATGCCGATGCTGTTGCGCGCGCCGGCGCCCGGACCGGTCGCGAGCACGAGCGGAAAATGACCGACAACCGTCGCGGCCGTCGTCATCAGAATCGGCCGCAACCGCGTCGCGGCTGCCTCGATGACCGCCGCGAGCTTGTCCTTCCCCGACTCCTGCAGCTGATTCGCAAACTGCACGATGAGGATGCCGTTCTTCGACACCAGTCCGACGAGCGTAATCAACCCGACCTGACTGTAGATGTTGAGCGTCGTCAGCCCGAGGAACGAGAACATCAGCGCGCCGGACAGTGCGAGAGGCACCGAGCCGGCGAGGATGATGAACGGATCGCGGAAGCTCTCGAACTGCGCCGCGAGCACGAGATAGATCAGCACCGCCGAGAGCAGGAACGTGCCGAGGAACTTGCTCCCTTCAGTCCTGAGCTGCCGCGATTCGCCGGCGTAGTCGATGTTGAATCCCTGCGGCAGGATCGACTTCGCCTCCGTTTCCAGGAACGTGAGCGCTTTGTCGAGCGGCACCGGCGGCGGGATGACGCCCTGGATGCGGACCGCGTTCAGCTGCTGAAACTTCTTCAGCTCGCGCGGCTCGGTGGTCGTCCGCAGCGTCGCGAACGTCGACAACGGCACGAGCTTGTCCTGAGAACCGGTGACGTAGATCTGCGACAACTGATCCGGCGTCAGGCGTTCGACCCGCGCCACCTGTGGGATGACCTTGTAGCTGCGTCCCTGGATGCTGAATCGATTGACGTAGTTCGCGCCGAGCAGCGCCGACAGATCGCGGCCGGCCTGACTGAGATCGACCCCCTGCGACCGAAGCTTGTCGCGGTCGAAGACGATCTCGACCTGCGGCTGATCGAACTTGAGATCCGCGTCGGCGAAGATGAAGAGACCGCTCGCAAACGCCTTCTTCACGAGCTGATCTGCCAACTCGCTCAGTCGCTTCGGCTCGGCTGCCGACGCGATCACGAGATCGACCGGGAAGCTGCCGCCGCCTGGCAACGGCGGCGGCGCCTGCGGAACGACGCGCACGCCGGCGATCTTCGACAGTGGGGCCATCGACTCCATCAGCAGCTGCCGCGTCGTCTTGGTCCGCTGACTCCACGGCTTCGTCGTCATCCCGCCGAAGCCGCCGTTGGGAAACGTGATCTGGAAGATGCTGCCGCTCTCGGGAAACGATCGATACACGTCGTGAATCTGATCGGCGAACAGCTTCGTTTGATCGAGCGTCGAGTTCGCCGACGCCTGCACGAATCCGAAGAAGAAGCCCTGATCCTCGTATGGAGCGAGCTCCTGCTGGGAGAACAGGTAGAACGGCACGATGAGGAGCGCGACGATGATCCAGACGGCGAGCACGACGGGCCGGTAACGAAGCGTCGCCGTCAGCGATCGTGTGTAGCCGCGCCGCACGCTGTCGAACCGGCGGTTGATCCAGCCGGCGAAGCCGCGCTCCGTATCGCCGGTACGCAGTAACTTCGCCCCCATCATGGGCGACAGCGTCAGCGCGACCACGCCAGAGACGAGGACGGCCCCCGCAAGCGTCAGCGCGAACTCACGGAACAGCGATCCGGTCAATCCACCCTGGATCGCAACCGGCGTGTACACGGCGGCCAGCGTGATCGTCATCGCGATGATCGGCCCGACGAGCTCGCGTGCTGCGTCGATGGCCGCCTGCACGGGCCGCTTGCCCTGGTGCAAGTGACGCTCGACGTTCTCCACCATCACGATCGCGTCGTCGACGACGAGACCGACGGAGAGCACGATGGCGAGGAGCGTCAGCAGGTTCACGGTGAACCCGGCGACCAGCATCAGGAACACCGCGCCGACGAGCGATACCGGAATCGCGACGACCGGAATGAGCACCGATCGGAACGAGCCGAGGAACAGGAAGATGACAACGATGACGATGAGCAGCGTCTCGGTCAGCGTCCTGAGCACTTCGTTGATCGCATCCTTGATGTACTCGGTGGAGTCGTACGGAACACCGACCTTCATGCCCGCCGGCAGCTGCGCCCGGATCTGCGGAATCGCCTCCCGCACCTGGCCGATCACTTCAAGGGTGTTGGCCGCAGGCAGCACCCACACGCCCATGAACGTCGCGGACTGGCCGTTGAACCGCACGTCCTGTTCGTAGTTCTCGGCGCCGAGGACGACGTCGGCGATTTCGCCGAGCCGCACGATCACGCCGCCCTGCTCCTTGACGACGAGCTGGCGGAATTCCTCGGCGGTCCGCAGGTCGGTGTTGGCCACGAGGTTCACCGACACCATCGATCCCTTCGTCCGGCCGAGCGCCGAGAGATAGTTGTTCCGCGCCAGCGCGTCGCGGACCGCCGACGGCGCGATGCCGAGCGCCGCCATCCGGTCCGGTTTCAGCCAGATCCGCATGGCGAACGTGCGCGCGCCCAGAATGTCGGCGCGCTGGACGCCGCTGATCGCGCTCAGCCTCGGCTGGACGACGCGCGTCAGATAGTCGGTAATCTGATTCGGATCGAGATCGTCGGACGAGAAGCCGAGATAGATCGACGCGAACTGGTTGTCGGCCGTCTGGAGATCGATGATCGGCGCCTCGGCCTCCGGCGGCAGATCGTTGCGCACCTGCGCGACCTTCGCCTGGATCTGCGTGAGCGCGGCATTGGTGTCGTAATTCAGCTTCAGGTGGACGGTGATCGTGCTGAGCGCCTGCGCGCTCGACGATTCCATGTAGTCGATGCCATCGGCGCTGGCGATCACGCGTTCGAGCGGCGTCGTGATGAATCCGCGCACGAGATCGGCGTTCGCACCGACGTACACCGTCGAGACCGTGACGACGGCGATGTCGCTGCGCGGGTACTGCCGCACGCTGAGCGAGCGGATCGACTGCAGTCCCGCGATGAGGATGACGAGATTGACGACGATCGCGAGGACCGGCCGCTTGACGAAAATATCGGTGAGCTTCATCAGCTGTTCTCGGGTCTCGGCTTCGGGCTGTTGGCCGGCCGGATTTTGTTGTTGACGAGGACCGCCGCGCCGTTGCGCAGCTTGAAGACGCCGGAGGTGACGACTTCGTCGCCCGCCTTCAGGCCCGACACGACCGAAATCTGATCGCCGCGCGAGGGGCCGACTTTCACGAACTGCTGGCGCACCCCTCGATACGATTTGCCGCCCTGATCCTTCAGATCGGCGACCACGAAGACCGAGTCGCCGTACGGCGCGTAGCTGATCGCCGACGCAGGCAGCGAAATCACCGTACTGGCCGCGGCCAGCGTGACTTCCGTCTGCACGAACATCCCCGGCCGCAGCTTGCCGTCCGGATTCGCGAGCGTCGCCTGGGCCTGCACGTTGCGGGTCGACTCGTCGACGACGGAATCGATCGCCGTGATGCGCCCGGTGAATCCGGCGCCGGCGACGTCTCCGGCCGTGACGTGGACGCTCCTGCCCGCCCGCACCTCGGTCATCGCCTGCTGCGGCACGCCGAAGTTGACGTAGATCGGATTGAGCGACTGCAGCGTCACGAGCGCGTCGCCGCCCGACAGGTACTGTCCGAGATTGACGCGGCGGATGCCGAGCAGTCCCGAGAACGGCGCGCGAATGGTCTTGCGCTCGATCGTCGCGCGGATCTCGCCGACGCGGGCGTCGCTCTGACGGGAGTCCGCGGTCGCGCGATCGAACTCCGCGCGTGAGATCACGCGCTCGTCGAGCAGCCCCTGCATCCGCTCGAAATTCAGGCGCGCGAGCTCGTGCTGGGCTTCGGCGGCCGCCAGCTGCGCCTGTTCCTGACGCGTGTCGAGCAGCGCGAGCACCTCGCCCTCGCGAACCGACCTGCCTGAATCGAAGCCGATCCTGTCGACGGTTCCGGGCAGATCCGCGCTCACCGTCACGCCCTGCACCGCCGCAATCGTGCCGATCGCACTCAACGTCGACGGCCACTGCTCCTGCGCCGCAACGATCGTCGTCACCGCTTCGGGCGGCGGTTGAAACGCCGCCGCCTGCCCGATGGCGGTTTGAATCTGTCTGAACTTCACGAACCCGAGGGCCGCGACGAACATCGCCGTCACGGCCAACATCACCATCATCCGTTTCGCCATGCGCTCCTCTTTACACCGTTGTTATCTTTCCGCTCGATGCCTCTGAAGGATTGACGAACGGCACTCGCGGAAATCGACAAGGGCGACCCTCACTTTCGTTCCTCGTATGACGCGCGCGCAATCAGGCAGGTGCCGGATCGATCGCTCGGGCGGGCGCGCGATGCGGACGATGGACGTACTGGCGACGCGCGTCTACGACTTTTGGACGATGCGTCCGCGGTCGAACTGCTCGATAATGGGACCGTGGAACCAGAAACGCCGTCGTGCGGACCGAAGGACGTCCCGCCGCAAGAGCTCTCATCGAACGATCCAGACGTGTTACGCGCCGCGCTCGTTCGCGAGCACGACGCGTATCGCCGCGCTGAGTGCCTGGCGAAGATGCAGACTGAAGTAGTTCAGCTGGCGCTCGATCTCCTCGTGCGCGAACCGGACATCGAGAGCTTCTTCGGCGGTCTGACGCGGACCATGGTCGAGGAAAGCGAGAGCCATGTCTGCGGCGTCTGGCTGATGGACGACGACGAGAAGCGGTGCGATTTGTGGATGGCGTACGTCGCGGACCGTCTCTATCTGCGGCGTCACGGCGGTCTCGACGGGCTCGCGTTTCCGCACGAGAGTCTCGGCAAACATCTGCTCGGCTACGCGCCGGGCTGGACCGGGACGATCGAGTACGAGTGCGACGACGCTCGACTGCCGGATGCCGTCCGCGAGTTTCATCGCAAGGGCGGCGTCCACGGGATGGTGATCGCGCCGCTCCTGCTCGGCACTCGCACGCTCGGCTGGATCAAGCTGTCGAGCCGCGGCATTCCGCCGTGCAAGGACGCCCAGTGGTGGCGCATCGAATTGATCGAGGCGATCGCCCGGCAGGCTGCGCTCGCGCTGCATCACAACCGGCTGGTCGAGCGGAGCCGCCTCGAGGAACGGCGCAAGGCGATTCTCGAAGAACGCAACCGCCTGGCGCGCGACATCCACGACAACCTCGCGCAGGGGTTTGGCGCGATCCTGATGCAGCTGCAGGCGGCACAGCGGGAGATCGGCACGCCCTCGCTGCCGTTCGCGCAGAAGCTCGAGACGGCCGTCGACCTCGCGCGCACGCACATGATCGAAGCGCGGCGATCGGTGGGCACGCTGCGCCCGAACGTCGGCGACGGCGAGGAAATCTCGACGTCGCTCAAGCGCATCGCCGATCTCGCGCAGTTGACGACCAGCGTGCCGATCGACATCAACCTCGAAGCGCTCCCGCGCATCGGCGACTCGGTCGAGCGCGAAATCGTCGGCATCGCGCAGGAAGCGCTGACCAACGCCGTGCGCCACGCGCGCGCTCGCCGCATCAGCGTCCGCGCCTCGACGGTGCGCTCGATCGGCCTCCGGTTGTCGGTGGCCGACGACGGGCGGGGATTCGCGCGCGACCGGAGCTCCGCCGGCTTCGGCATGACGAGCATGCAGGAGCGCGCTGAACGGATCGGCGCGTCGCTGACGATCGTCACCGCCCCGCGCGGCGGCACCGAGGTCGTCGTGGCCTGGGAACCATCATCTCTTCCGACGCAGGTCCATGTTGCTGGCTGATGCGGGCGTTTCGATCGCCGCCGGCAAGGCGAGCGTGCTCGTCGTCGACGATCACGCGCTGCTTCGCACCGGCGTCGCGAACATCATCAATCAGGAGCCCGATCTGCAGGTCGTTGCCGAAGCCGGCAACGGTGTCGAAGCCGTTGCCGCGTACGAGCGCTATCACCCCGACGTGACGCTGCTCGATCTGCGCATGCCGGTCATGGAAGGCGTCGAGGCGGTTCGCCAGATCCGCGAGCGCGATCCGCGCGCGCGCGTCATCGTGCTGACGACCTACGACACCGACCACGAGATCGCGCGCGCGCTCAAGGCGGGCGCCAAGGCGTACGTGCTGAAGGACATCTCGGCCGACGATCTGATCAACTGCATTCACGATGTCCTCGCCGGCAAGACCTATCTCGCGCCGTCGGCGGCGGCAAAGCTCGCAGAAGGCGTCACGCGCGTGCAGCTCACGCCGAGAGAGATGGCGACGTTGAAGCTGATGGCCGACGGCAAAGCGAACAAGGAAATCGCCACCGAGCTCGCGATCAGCGAGCGCACGGTCAAGACGCACCTCGGGCATCTCTTCGAGAAGCTCGGCGTCACCAGCCGCACCGAGGCGATCAAGGTCGCCATGCGCCGCGGCCTCGTCCGGCTCGAATAATTGGACAACCTCGTCTCGACTTTCGCGACGGCCGATCGGCTGGCGCTCGCGGTTCGCACGAAACAGATTTCCGCGGCCGAACTGCTCGAGCTGACGTTTCAGCGGATCGATCGCATATGGAACGACGAACAATCCCTGGGACGTAACGCGAACCGCCGGCGGATCGACCGGCGGCGGCGCGGCGGCGGTCGCTGCAGGCCTCGGGGC
>Ga0066672_10000510_pt1 | contig 12038 bp, 12 predicted proteins | sample GraSoiAngelo_121_FD_62292 | JGI IMG/M metagenome (GOLD analysis project Ga0066672, IMG submission 62292) | Grasslands soil microbial communities from the Angelo Coastal Reserve, California, USA - 14_0919_12_20cm | ecosystem: Environmental > Terrestrial > Soil > Grasslands | place: USA...
CAAAGCTCTCGGCGGCGGATGGGAGAACGACGCGCGACAGGCTTCGTTGCCTGGCGCGAAATCCAAATGGTGATCGGACAGCTCTTATGAGGCCGCTCTCTGAACGCTCCCTGCTGCTGCTGCTCGCGATGGTGCAGTTTACCCACATCATGGATTTCATGATCATGATGCCGCTGGGGCCGCAACTGATGCGGGAGTTGCACCTCGGGCCGGGACATTTCAGCGCGCTGGTTGCGGCCTACACGATCTCATCCGGTGTCGTGGGTCTGATGGCGGCGCCGTTCATCGATCGTTTTGACCGGCGACAACTGCTGCTCTTTGCTTACGCAGGATTTGGCGCCGGCACGCTGGCGTGCGCGCTGTCGCAAAACACTGCCACGCTGTTCACGGCGCGGGCGTTGAGCGGTGCGTTTGGCGGTCTTTCAACCTCGATGGTCATGTCCATCGTCGGTGATGTTGTGCCGGCGGAGCGGCGCGCGGCGGGCGTCGGCATCGTGATGACGGCATTTTCTGCGGCGGCAGCGGCAGGCGTTCCGTTCGGACTGCAACTGGCGCAGCATTTCCACTGGGAAGCGCCGTTTTTCATGCTGGCGGGAATCGCCGGTGTGGTGTGGACGATGGCGTACCTGCGTCTGCCGTCCGTTCGCGGGCATCTGCAAAACGGCGGCGCGAACCGGGCGTTTGCGGAATTGCTGCGCGACGCGAACGCCGGTCGCGCACTGTCGTTCATGGTGGCAATGGTGTGTGGGCATTTCGTTATTGTCCCCCTGCTGTCGCCTTACCTCGTTGCGAACGTCGGATTGCCGGAACGCGATTTGTTCCTCGTCTATTTCACCGGCGGCGTGCTGACGGTGTTCACCGCGCCACTGATCGGCAGGCTGGCTGACCGGCTCGGACGCTTCCGTGTTTTCACCAGTCTGGTTGCCGTCGCGTCCGTCGTGACGCTGGTCATTACACATTCGGGCCGGCTTCCCCTCTGGGCGGTGCTGGTTCTAGGCGGTTCGTTCTTTGTGTTCGCCAGCGGACGATTTGTGCCGGGCCAGACCATCATGACGCTGGCCGTGCCTGCTTCGCGCCGCGGCGCGTTCATGAGTTTGAGCGGTTGCGCGCGCGATCTCGCTATGGGCGTCACCTCGGGCATCGGCGGCTGGATCGTAACCAAAGAACCGTCGGGGCTATTGGTGGATTTTCACTGGCTCGGCTGGATCGCTGTGGCTGCCGGTCTGGTCAGTGTCTGGCTCGCGAGCCGCGTGCGCGTCAATGAGTCGGACGCGCTGGCGCTGAGTCCATCAAGCCATCCGACAACAACGAGCACACTTTCTCTAAACTCACAACTATCAATCGAAAACTGAAAATGAAACTGACTATTGAAATCAACGAATTGAACTTCGAAGCCGAAGTTCTCAAATCAACGCAACCCGTCCTGGTGGACTTTTGGGCCGAATGGTGCGGGCCGTGCAAAATGCTCGCGCCGGTGTTGGATGAAATCGCCACTGAGCAAACTGGCAGGGTGAAAGTCGCCAAAGTCAACGTGGACGAAAATGCTGCATTGGCACAGCGCTATGGCATCCAGTCGATTCCGACTCTGCTCTACTTCGCCAACGGCGAAGTGCGCAACACAACCATCGGCGTCGTCAGCAGGAAACGGATTGTGGACACCCTCGATGCGCTCGCCGTCGCAGCCTGATCTCACCAACGTTGAACCCACAGGAAATGATTCATTCAATTATGAATCTCCAACTCGAAAACAAACTCGCGCTCGTCACGATCAATTTCTTTTGCGCCGCTCCCAACGCGCTATCGGTTTACCTGATCGGTGACTTCAACGATTGGAATCGCACCTCCCATCCTATGGAGAGGCAGACAGATGGTTTCTGGCTCCTGCAGGTGCCTTTAAGCCACGGCCACCACCTCTATCAGTTTCTCGTGGACGGCGAACCGATGCTCGACCCGAAGGCCATGGGCGTAGTCCGCAATGATTGGAATGAGCCGGCTTCGCTCATCGCCGTCAGCTAAACCTCCGCTCTTTGGATAAAGCACATCGTGATCGTGAAAAAGCCCGGAAGCGGTTTCATAAGTCCAGGCACGGTGAGGCCCAGGACAAGCCCTGAAGTTGATGAGGGACCCGGCTCGCGGGGACGCACGCTCCACCTGATGAATGCAGTTCTATGAACATCAACTACCACAAAGCCGGCGGTAGTCGCCATTCCAGGCGATTGTTTGTTCTGGTGCACGAATTTAACTTCGCCACTTTCCCGGTGCGCCCGCGACATCCGGGGCGGGCGCAAAGCAGAGCGTCTCAGAACCAACGTCGCGTCGTGCGGCTTCAGCGGAAAGGAATCCAGCCATGCCAACACTTCTCTTCGTGATCATCGTTTGCATTGTCTTTTTCGGCCTCGTCTGGCACGACCGTCCTTCAAAACGCCCGTAGCGGTTTCCATTCGGTTCAAACCGTGAAACAGGCGCGAAGTACACCAAAGAAACGCGGCACGTTGGAGCGGCAGCCAAAATCGAGGATCGCACCCGATCCTTTCGCTCTCCTTCCGAATGGCAGAAGGTGACCGGAGGGGGCGAGACGTCAGCCGAGATTTCTTTTGCGGCATCGATGACTGAGCCAGGACATGGCTCTGCTCAAACGGGCTGCCTCACCACCAGTTGAAATTGATATCCGGAAGCGTGCTGATCCAGCCGTCCATTTCCTTTGGAAAACGATAGTTTTCTACGTGACTGTCGCCGAACAGCATGTCTTCGTAGCGCTTGCCTTTGTAATTGTGCCAGACCGTTCGCTTGTCCGTGGAGGACCGATTCGCGTGCCAGGGCCAGTCCCCCTGAATAACTTTGGTCACCGGCCGCAAGGCGAAGCGCGATTCCTTGTTCGGAGTTGCCTGCAGCGTTCCGCGCGCCGCTTGGGAATCGCCGGTCACTTTTTCCACGCGGAACGCGTCGTTCGCCCATTCGACGAGGTAGCTGTTGCCCCAGCCCTCCCAACACGTTTTGACCTGCGTGTTTAATGCATCGCCATGGTCCGCCGGGCAATGGAACACTTCGACGGCGCCAACATACCTGTTCAATGGGCGGTTTGTTTCCGGCACGCGGCCGCCGTAGTACGCCGCGTTTCCCGAGACGTTCGCGTTCGTCCAATACTTGCCTCCGACAGACGCCCAGCCGTCGTGGACTGGGTATGAGTCAATGTGATCGTCGGCGTACAATTTGTAAGCGATGCCGATTTGTTTTTGGTTGCTCATGCATTTAATTTTAAGCGCCTCGGCCTTGGAACGGGCCAAAGCTGGCAACAACAACCCGGCCAGAATCGCGATGATGGCGATGACAACCAACAGTTCGATCAAGGTAAACGCTGCCCCCAGGTCTCCCAGGGCAGACCCTGCGTCCAGTCTTTTGTGGAAAGCTCGCATGACTGGTGAAGGCAGGAGCTTATCCGAAGCGCTTCACGGATTCAATTGAAATCAACCCAACCGATTGAACACGCCGGCCCTGAGGCGCATCTCGGCACTACCACCCTCTCGAGTCCGGTCTGCAAGATTTCCGAAGACCCCTCCCCCCATCCGATGGGGAGAGGGTGGCCTTCCGGCCGGGTGAGGGGCGCACACCCAAGGGAATGATAATTGCAGGATGCGCCCGGACTTCAAGCAAGCTACGCTCGCGTGATGAAGTCATTGACCGAATATCTGTGGTTCGAAATTCCTGACCGCCGCGGCTTTGTCAATATCACCAACACAGTCGAAGAACTCGTGCGGAAAAGCGAAGTCAAAGAGGGGCTATGCCTGGTAAACGCCATGCACATCACACCGCCAGCGTCTATATCAACGACGCCGAGGACGGGTTGCTGCACGACTACGATGTTTGGCTGGACAAACTCGCGCCGCACGCGCCAGCGTCGCAGTATCAGCACAACCGCACGGGCGAAGACAACGCAGACGCTCATCTCAAGCGCCAGATCATGGGCCGCGAGGTCGTCGTCGCCATCACCAAGGGCAAGCTCGACCTTGGCCCGTGGGAACAGATTTTTTATGGCGAATTTGACGGGCGCCGGCGGAAGCGAGTGTTGGTAAAGATTATTGGCGAGCAGGCAGCCGCACCTGCGCGCGGTGGTTGAACCTTCGCGGGCCGGATCGAAGAGATGTCACCGAGAAATCAGGCCGAGCAGATCAGCGCGATGGACTGCGCCGTAGGAACGGCTGTCCTCGCTGGCCGACCGGTTGTCGCCCAGCACGAAATAACAATCCCTGGCAATCGCATAAGTGCGGTTTCCCCATTTCCTGGGCAAGGTGAAAGTCGAGGAAGGCAAGTAAGCCTCCGGCAATGGACCGCCGTTGATATAAACCTGTCCGCCGCGCACCTGAACGGAGTCCGACGGCAGGCCGACGACGCGTTTGACCATCAGTTCCGCCCTTTCCCGGTCACGGATCACCACAATATCGCCCCGATGGTAGCCTCGGAACAGCGGCAGCCAACAATTGACCAGGCAACAGTCGCCGGGCTTCAAGGTCGGCGTCATGCTTTCCCCCTCGACTACCACCGCGGTGAGCACGAAGCGGTGAACGAGCAGGAAGACGATGGTGGACCAGAGCAGCGTGCACAAAAGGATGTAGCCTGTCCGCGTCTCCGGCTGGATCCGGCTCAGGCCCCGCTGTGCGCCGTTAACACCGTTCACTTCCCGGCTTTGAAGTTCCATACTGTCTTACGTCCCCAAAGCACCTCTCCGCTTCGGGTTTTCTCGACGGAGGTCCGTTCCGCAGATTCAGTGCCACGGCGATGCGGTCGGCGATAACCACCTTGCTCACCAGGAATCCCGCATTGAGTCTGGACGGCAGTAATTCGATCGTTCAAGTCGCATTGGACCTGCAATGCAAATGCTTTCCGTATTGAACGCGTGCTCTCACTTTGGCATAACTGCCGGCCATGCACGATTTCCACTACGTGGCCGGCGATCTTTATTGTGAGGGAGTTCCGATCGCATCGCTCGTCAAAAAGTTCGGCACGCCGCTTTACGTCTATTCGCAGCGGACGCTGACCGGCCATTTCCAGAAGCTCGACGCCGCGCTGGCGCCGCTCGACCATCTCATCTGCTACTCGGTGAAGGCCAACTCCAATCTCGCGGTGCTGCGCGCGCTCTCCAATCTCGGCAGCGGTTTCGACATCGTGAGCGAAGGCGAGCTCCGCCGCGTCATTGCCGCCGGCGGTTCGCCGAAGAAATGCGCCTTCGCGGGCGTCGGCAAGACCGAAGCAGAGATTGAGTTCGCCCTGCGCCGAGGGATTTATTCGTTCAACGTTGAAAGCGAGCCGGAGTTGGAGCGCATCAATCGCGTGGCCGGGCGGCTGAAAAAGGCCGCGCCGGTGGCCGTGCGCGTCAACCCAAACGTGGCCGCGGGCACGCACGCGAAAATCACCACCGGCACGTACGAAAACAAATTCGGCATCGCCTTCGAGCTGGTGGAGGATGTCTATGCCCGCGCGAGCAGGCTGAAAAACCTGCGCTTGCGCGGGCTGCAGATGCACATCGGCTCGCAGCTCACCGAAGTGAAGCCATTCGAGTCGGCGGTGCGCAAGGTCGTGCCGCTGGCCGAAAAGCTCGCGGCAAAATATCCATTTGAATTCTTCAGCATTGGCGGCGGACTCGGAATTGTTTATCAGCCCGCCTTGGCCAGCGGCGGAGCAGACTGGTGGCAAACGCCGAAAGCGAAGGACATTCTCACTCCCGCCAAATACGCGGCTACACTGGTGCCGCTGCTGAAGTCGCTGCACCTCCGGATTCTTATCGAGCCGGGCCGGTTCATCGCCGGCAACGCGGGAATCCTCGTCACGCGGGTCGAATATGTGAAGCGCACCGGCCGGAAGAATTTCGTCATCGTGGATGCCGCGATGAACGATCTGATCCGACCGGCTTTCTACGATTCGTATCATGAAATCGTTCCGTTGAGGCGCCGGAACGGTCCGATCGTTGCAAGCGACGTCGTAGGGCCGATTTGCGAATCGGGTGATTACTTCGCAAAGAACCGTCCGCTGCCGAAGGTGGGCGAAGGGGAGTGCCTGGCGCTGATGAGCGCCGGCGCGTATGGTTTCGTCATGGCGTCGAACTACAACACCCGCGCGCTGGCTGCCGAAGTGCTGATCCACGGCAACAAATCCGCAGTCGTGCGCGATCGCCAGAGCCTGCCGGAAATCTGGAAGGATGAAAAACTCCCGGCGTGGTTGAAGTAATTCTTGATCGGGCAGCCGTTACCCGAAAACGGCTCTGCAAGCGGGCGTAGCCGCCGAGGTAACGAGGCGGAAACCTTGTTTCATCAGAAATCCGCCTCCTCACGTCGGCGGCTACAGTGGTTCGCTGACTTCTCGCACTACCGCGAGGCGAACCCCAATGGCCCCGCCACGGTCTGCATCGCGGCAATGACGTGATTGATGTGATCGTCGAGCGGCAGGCCGAGTAATTGGGCGCCTTTCTCGATGTCTTCGCGTTTCACGGCGGCAGCGAATGATTTTTGTTTCATCTTTTTTTTCACGCTGCTCGCGCTCATGCCGGTCAGCTTTTCCGGACGCACATAAGCCACCGCGGTGACGAACCCGCAAAGTTCGTCCACGGCAAACAGCGTTTTGCGAAGCGGGCGGTCCAATGGATATTCGTCCTGATTCCATTCCGCGTGCGAAAGAATCGCGCCGACGATTTCGTCGTCCGCGCCGCGCTCGCGCAGAATCTTCGCACCTTCGCGCGTGTGCTCCGGTGGATTCGGCCAGCGCTCGTAATCGAAGTCGTGAATCAAGCCAGTCGCACCCCACGTCTCAACGTTCTCGCTGAAGTGCGCCGCGTAATGCCGCATGGCGGCTTCGACCGCGAGCGCGTGTTTGATCAGCGACTCGGACTTGGTGTGTTCGTTCAGCAGGTTCCAGGCTTCGTCGCGTGTCATGGCTGTTTCCGGTTTCGTTTGGGATATAACGTTGGCTGCGGCGAGTCAAAGGTTATAGCATGTATATCTTTGCCCCGGACGTGCAGGCCGCGTTCCCTCACCCGGCGATTGGATTCGTTCAACAATCCGTTAACATGGCCCGCATGAACGATGGCGACGACGCTAACGACGGCAGGGAGCCAGTCGAACTTCCCATCGACGGCGTTCTGGATTTGCACACGTTTCGTCCGGCTGATGTCAAAGGGGTCGTCAACGATTATCTTGCCGAGTGTCGGAGGCGCGGAATTCTGCAAGTGCGAGTCATCCACGGCAAAGGGATCGGCCAACTGCGCCGGACAGTGCATTCGATTCTCGCAAAACATCCGAATGTGGTCTCATTTGCCCTGGCCGGTGAAGCCTACGGCGGTTCCGGGGCGACGATTGTCCATTTGAGGTAGTGTGTATTCTCATCGAGGAGGGAGAGATTCCCCCGAAACGATTCGCGTTGAACGCCTGAACCGTAGCCGCCGACGTGAGTCGGCGCTAATCCTTTGGCGTGAAAGCAATCAAGTGCGCCGACTCACGTCGGCGGCTACGAGGTTCATAAGGGAGGGTGGTCCAGCAGTCGCGGGACCGATGAGGGGAGTGGCCGCACGCGAGGTTGATTGGAAATTGCTTCTGAGAACCACTCAAAACAGCATAAGGATTACAGCAATCCTGGCGCTTGGAAGAACCAGAGCCTCCTGACGTCGGCTGCTACGATATTCAGGAGTCAGCGTCGCGCCTCGGTCAGACGGCGAATCTCGGCGTAACGGAAACAACCCACAACGTGGTCGTTGACCATACCGACGGCTTGCATCATCGCGTAACAAATGGTCGAACCGACAAATTTGAATCCGCGTTTGAGCAAATCCTTGCTCATGGCGTCGGATTCCGGCGTGCGCGCCGGAACGTCTTTCAGCGAACGCCACGAATTCTGTTTTGGTTTGCCGCCGACGAATTGCCACAGGTAAGCGTCGAAGCTGCCGAATTCTTTCTGCACCGCCAGGAAAGATTTGGCGTTCTGGATTGCGGCGGCGATTTTGAGCCGGTTGCGGACAATACCCGCGTCGGCAAGGAGTTGTTTCACTTTGCGCGCGTCGTAACGGGCGACCTTCGTCGCGTCAAAGTTATCGAAGACTTTGCGGTAATGCTCGCGCTTTTGGAGAATCGTGCTCCAGCTCAAGCCGGCCTGCGCCCCTTCGAGAATGAGAAACTCGAACAGCGTCCGGTCATCGTGCACGGGCACGCCCCATTCCTCGTCATGGTAGCTGATCGACAGTTCGTTTCCGGCCCAGGCGCAGCGCCCTATCTCCGCCTCCGTGCTTACTTCGTCATTCGGCATTCGTCATTCGGAATTTCACACCTTCCATCCTTTGCGATACTCGGTGCGCAAGTACTGGTTCGCTTCCGGCACGTTCGTTACTTTCAGTTTGTTCGATTCCCAGAGAATCTTTTTGCCGACGCGCAGCGCCACGTCACCCAGCAGCACCGCCTCGGTCATCGGCCCCGAGTAATCGAAGTTGGACAGCGCTTTCGGCCCGCCTTTGCACGCGTTGAGCCATTCCTGATGATGATTGCGCTCGAAGCCGGGTGGCTTCGGCAACGTCTCAGGAATGTCCTTGAAATCTTCGACTTTCGCGCCGGACAAAAACTTGCCCGCACCCCAGTAATTCGGCACGTAAAGTGTGTCCTTATCGCCGATCAGGATAATGCCGTTGCTCGACAACTCGGTGTCTTTGACCAGTTCCGGTGAAGGCTGTTTGCCGCCGTCATACCACGTCATTTTCACAGGTGCTCGAGCGCCGTCGCCGGGAAATTCGTAAGCGATGATGGACCAGAGCGGCGCGGTCTCGTCGTTCACTTCGGAAGATTGCGCTTCGAGGCTCGCCGGCGGGCCGAGCCTGAGTGAGAAGAAAGCGAGGTCCATGCAGTGACAGGCCATGTCGCCGAGCGCGCCGGTGCCGAAATCCCAGAAACCGCGCCATTTGAACGGGACGTAAGCCGGGTGGTATGGCCGCCAGGGTGCGACGCCGAGCCACAGGTCCCAATCAAGTGTCGGCGGCGCCGGCGGGGTGTCCTTCGGTCGTTCGATTCCCTGCGGCCACCAGTTGTTGGGCCGGTCGGTCCAGACGTGAACCTCGCTCACCTTGCCGAGCACGCCGCTTTGGATCAGTTCGACGAGGCGGCGCGTATGTGAATTGCAATGGCCCTGGTTGCCCATTTGCGTGGCGACTTTGTGCTTGCGCGCGACCTCGGCCATTTGCCGGGCTTCATACACCGTGTGCGTGAGCGGTTTCTGGCAATAAACGTGTTTGCCCATTTTCATGGCCAGGAGCGCGGCCGGCGCGTGCATGTGGTCGGGCGTGGACACCGTCACCGCGTCGATGCGCTTGCCTTCCTTCTCCAGCATCACGCGGAAATCTTTGAACCGTTTCGCCTGCGGATATTTTCGGAAGGAACCGGCGGCGTTGACCTCATCCACGTCGCACAGCGCGTAGATGTTTTCGTTGTCCACGTTTTCAACGTCGCTGGCGCCTTTGCCGCCCACGCCGATGCCGGCGATGTTCAACCGATTGTTTGCGCCGAGCACGTTTCGGGTGGTCACGAACGGAAAAGACAACGCGCTGGCGGCGAGTGCGGTGCGTTTGACAAACCGGCGGCGGGTGAGGGAATGGGTATTCATGGGAGGTGACAGCATTTCAATACATGCGTTTATTCTTTGACGCGAACAGGGTCAAGACTCTCCTTTTGGCGTGCTCCTTTGGGCAGGGGCAACATTACTGTTTACTCAGATATTCCACCGACCGGCGAATTTAAGGATAACCCAAACGTCATTGATGTATTTCAATCTAACCACCTCTCCGCCGATACGTGTTGCACCTGGACCGGGAAACGCGCCCGTCCATACTTCAACCTCTTCGTTGGAGATTTTCCGTATTGAGGCAGCACAGTGCTCGATGCCGGGGATTCGTAGAATCAATTCAAGAATCTTGGTGATTTGACCATCTGTCAGTTTGCCTGTGATCCCATGTATTTTTTCGCGAGCGGCGTCGATCTGGCTTGCATCAGGCTTCGGAAGCAGAGGAAGGACCGGAGAGGCTGGCCATCCAACGATGAAGTCCCACTCTGAAAACCCGGATATGTCAAACACCTCCCGCAAGGTCCAATCCTGATCTTGCTTTCGGAAGGTGAGATAGCGGTGTGGTTTTACGGCTTCGTAATCACCTGTGCCGATGTAGAGCAAATTAGTTTGGACAATAATCGAAGTGATCTTAGGCGCCAATCCTCGAATACTTCGCGCTTCATTTACGACCTGAATGAGTTCTGCGTCGCTAATGTGGCCTCTGATTTGGACTGTTTGCGGCAGAGGGATGAGTGGCTGCGGTGCGAAAGTGGCACGGATGTATCCTCGTTTCTTGTTTCGATCACTGATAGATGCAGGCCACCATCTCCCGGCCGATTTCAAAAAGCTTAGAATCGGTCCGTGGACCTGAAGGAAAGGAAACCCGGATTGGATTTGGATTTCATCGGGAGCGATTCTCTGAATTTGTGATACTCCAAAAGGAATGACCGTTCTTCGGGTAACTTGATTGTCTGCTTGAATGAAGGCAATTTCAATATTGCGTTCGGGAAAATAAGGTTCCGCCCGGCAATACCGCGGTAAAATCTTCAGCAGATCCTCGTCTTTGACCTCACCAATTATCCGATAGGGCAGATAAAGCGGGGGATAAGGCGGCTCACTTCCGAGAGAGGCAATTCCTTTCTCTGAGAAAGCTGTGACGCAAAACGAATCAGGGCGACCCTCAATTCCATTTGGTCGTTTGTATTGGAAATTGAAGTTTATCGCGGTACCGTCCTGGAAACGATTGACCCGCATTACGTAATCCTTAAACAGAAACGGGCCGCCGACGTGCTCGATTCCGTCGATTGAGTTCCACTCTTGTAGTCGCTCCTCGGCGATGGCTTTGACCTTATTCACTATCGCATCCTCGCCTGCCGAAACAATTCCGGCCATCCGAGCGCTCGCAAAGAGGATTGCGAAAATCCACTGCGAAACAGGAATCGGCCTGAAGATCATGTCGGAATCTCACGCTTATCCAGGGCTGGTGCAATTGAATTTTGATACTTGCCCGGACCGCAGGCCCCTCCAAGGGTCCAATGCGTAAGAACATTTGAAACATTCGCGGTGTGACAATTGTCAATTCACTTCGTATGCTCCTCGGCATGGTGAGGCACGTGGCAGCTCAGCGGTTTGGGTTGGCAACATTGACTTTGCTCGTTGCCTGCAGTGTCAATGGTGCCGTACCACCGGCTCCCGAGCCTGCGAGCCCGGCCGCGACAAACGCCGTCGCGATCCCGTTCGAATTCGTAAGCGGACGGATCCTGGTCGCTTCGCGCGTCAACGATGCGCGGCCCGCGTCGGTCATGCTCGACACCGGTTATTCGATCAACATGCTGAGTCGGGAGCTGGTCGAATCACTGGAATTGAAGCGGGTGGGGCGTATCACCGTCGTCGGCGTTGCCGGTGAGGAACGGGCGGACGTGTTCGAGGGGGTCAAGTTCGATCTGGCGGGCGCGACCTATTCGCCGCGTCGCGTGGGCGCGTTGCCGGCCAGTTACCAAAGTCACTGGCGCAAAAGGGACGGCGTGCTTGGCGAAGGCGTTTTCAAACGGTTCGTCATCGAAGTTGATCCGAAGGCGAAAGAAATCCGACTGCGCGAACCGGACACGTTCCGCTATTCCGGAGATGGCGAAGTCATCCCGCTGAAATTCAAACAGACGACGCCGATTGCGGAGGGCGCGGTTATCATGCCGGACCGCGACCCGGTTTTGGGCCGGTTTGAAATCGACACCGGTTGCGACGGCGGGCTGTGTCTCGGCAGCGATTTCGTCGAGGCGAACCATTTGTTGGGATCGACGGGGAAAACGGAGAGTAGCGACCGCCGCGGCCTGGGTGGCGGCGCAAGAACCCGAATCGGCCGTGTGCCGAAGTTCCGTCTGGGCAGTGAGGTGATCGAAAGACCGCTGACTAATTTTTTTCTCGAAGGTTCGCCGGTGGATGACGGCCTCGCCGGGCACATCGGCATGGAAGTGCTC
>Ga0066672_10000514_pt1 | contig 12021 bp, 12 predicted proteins | sample GraSoiAngelo_121_FD_62292 | JGI IMG/M metagenome (GOLD analysis project Ga0066672, IMG submission 62292) | Grasslands soil microbial communities from the Angelo Coastal Reserve, California, USA - 14_0919_12_20cm | ecosystem: Environmental > Terrestrial > Soil > Grasslands | place: USA...
GAGATGATTGATGTGCTCCATTTGGTCCAGCTCAGCCTCCTCCGATTCAGTGAGCTGGCTTTCCCGGTTTTTGTAAAGCAACTCACGCGACCTGTCGACGTGGGCCTCCGACGGCCGGAATGCCACGATTTCCTCCGGCCGGGGTCCGCTGGCAAGAAACTCGATGACTTCGCGCCAGTGCGGGGAAGCAAGTGAGCGCGCGGGCGTCGATGTCTTCGATGTGGCGAAACTGACGTTTGGTATCCTCTAACTAAGAGCTGATCAGAGCGACTTTGAGTGCGTGGGTGGCCGAAGTTTCAAGAAGCGGTCGCCTCGATTGCCTTGATCTCGTTCCTGATTTTTGCCGCCACCCGATGTTTGACCAAATAGACTCTAGCGGCGCTGATACCCATGATTTCGGCCACCTGCGACACCGGAAGCTGGCGCAAGGCGTAAAGGTCGAAGATCTGATAGTGCTCCGGTTTGAGGAGCGGCTTCAGCCGTTGCAGCGCTGCGGTCAGTAGACTCTTTTCCCATTCGTCATCCCATACTGCCTCCAACTTGAGCGATGACTCGTCAGGAATTCTGTCCAACGCCGACGTGGCGGTGCCATTACTATCCGCTGCTGGCGCGCTTTGCGGCAGCCGCTTGCGCAACGTGTCGATGATCCGCCAGCGCGTGAGCCGCAACATCCAGGTTTTGAACGAACAGACTTTGGGATCGTAGATGAAGCCGGGCAGTTTGTTCGCCATCGCCATGACCGTTTCCTGCACGATGTCCTGCGCTTCGGCGTCAGTTAGCCCGGCCTTTTTCGCCACGCGATAGATGAGCAGCCAGTAGGTATCGAAAAACTCCTGCCAACTCGCCTGATCTTCGCGGTCCTTCAAGCGGTCGAGCAGACTCGCGCGGGTAGCGATGGAATCGTCGTTGGTCATCTTCACAATCGCGGCTAAGGAGATAAGCGACAGCAAGTCGGGATTCTTTCACAAAATCGGTGCCGGTCAATCGCGGGCAGTCCTGCTGTAACCGTAACATTCAGGTTGCGGCTATTCTTCCGCGGCCCACCTTGGAGAACAATCTTCAGGTTGCGAGGATTCCTCTGCGGCTCAACTCAAAGCGCAAACCAAAGTTTGCGGCTAGCGAAAATTTCCGAGCCGACCCAACCCGACACGCAACAAACGCTGCAAATCATGTGTTGGTGGCGCTTCGGAAGAAAAAATGACGTGCCCTTGAAAGATTCCGACTTCACCTCCGTTTGTAGGATTGCAGGCAACACCGAACATAACCAAATGGCCATGAAAACCACATACATGCTCCGGGCTCCAGTTCTACTCGCCTTGCTCACTAGCGGCATCGGTGTCGCGCAGCCGCACCTGGTTCTGACTTATTCGGGCTATCTCGGAGGAACGAACTCGGAGCAGGCTTTCTGTGTGTGTTGATGCCTACGGCAACGCTTACATTACTGGAGAAACCGCCTCGATTGATTTCCCAAAAACGAATTCGCCGACTGCAGGATTCGGTGGAGGCACCGACGTCTTCGTAACCAAGTTAAATCCTCTTGGCGCGATCGTTTATTCTACCTACTTTGGCGGTAGCGGCAATGATACCGGTCGCCGCATCGCAGTTGACAGGGACGGCAACGCCTATATCACGGGGTACACCGCCTCAACGAATTTTCCGACTGTGCAAGCGTTTCAGACCAATTACGGCGGTGGCAAATATGATTGCTTCCTGGCGAAGTTGGACCCCTCTGGATCCTCGCTCATCTATTCGACTTATCTTGGTGGTAGCGGAAGCGAAGCGGCTGGAGGCATCGCGATCGATCCCACTGGCAATGCCTTTATCACCGGCTGGACCGACTCGAAAAATTTCCCCATCGCCAATGCGTTGCAGCCGAAACCCGGTGGAGGGAAAGACGCTTTCGTAGCCAAGGTGGGATCCAACGGATCCAATCTGATCTACTCGACTTACCTCGGCGGCGTAGGTGATGACGACGCTTTTTTCCTGACTCCCGCTCTGGGTGGCATCGTCGTGGACCAGGTCGGAAACGCATACATTACGGGAAATACCTACTCCACAACTTTTCCTACCACCACCAACACATTCCAACCCAGGTTGAGAGGCGATCGAGATTGCTTTGTAAGCAAGATAAATCCTGATGGCTCCGCGCTTGTCTATTCGACTTACCTTGGTGGTTTTGACACAGATGGTGCCAGAGATATCGCGGTGGATTCAGATGGAAATGCCTATGTTACCGGGGAAACATACTCGACCGATTTTCCAGTTGCGCACGCATTTCAAGCAAGGCTGAAGGGTACAACTTACAACGCATTTGTCACAAAATTGAATCCCGCTGGCTCCTTGTTGGTGTATTCAACGTACCTCGGCGGCCAGGAGGGCGACGCTGGCGGTGGCTTTGGCATCACCGTAGATTCGCTCGGCAACGCTTTCGTCACCGGTGTCACTGCGGCCCGGAATTTTCCAACGCAAAACGCGTGGCAAACGACCTATCGTGGCGGAACACATGATTGCTTTGTAACCGCGTTCAACTCAACTGGGTCGGCCTTGATTTACTCCACCTACCTCGGTGGGAATGGCGACGAATGGCCTTGGGGCATTGCGCTTGGTCCTGCAGGGGATACCTTCGTTGTCGGATACACTCGATCTACCAACTTCCCTACAGTCGGTCCGCTACATGCGGAAAGAGGGGGCAGCCAGGACGGATTCATCGCAAAAATCGTTCTCCGACCGACCATTACTCCAACCACGCTGTCGAACACCGGGTTTGAACTTGGCATCGTCGGCCAGGTCGGCCAAACGGTGATTCTTCAGGGCTCAATGAATCTGAGCGACTGGATTCCATTGGCAACACTGACAAACATTTCGGGCACGATTTCATTTCGCGATGTCAAGAGCATCGATTTTCCTCAGCGTTTCTACCGCACGCTCTTGTCAGCGCCGTAGAGTCAGCGAAAGTCCGATTATGAGATGGTCCGAACGATTACGCTCCTCGAAGGTCACCAGTCTTGTCACCGGTCAATCGCCACTTGGTCCTTCGCGTGCCTTCACTTTGATCGAGCTGCTGGTTGTCATTGCCATCATTGCGCTTCTCGCTGGTTTGCTGCTGCCCGCATTGAGCCGGGCAAAGGAAACAACGCAAATCACCAAGTGTGTGAGTAATCTGCGCCAGATCGGTTTGGGTACTAAGATGTATGCGGATGACAATTTCGAAACACTACCGCCACGGGACAACGAGCAATTCCTGCCGGCATCACAACAAACCGGCAATCCACAGTTGTATGCCGTGGCTCTCGGCGGTAAGGATTCAATGCCAGGCGTCAACTTTACGGCCAAGGCGACCAAGCGGCCGCTCTATCGCTACGTTCCGGCTTTTGAGGCATTTCGTTGTCCCGCCGATAAAGGGCAGAATTTTCTTGGCTACGGCAGTGGGCCATTGAAACCGACTAGCTATGAATCAATCGGCTGTAGTTACCGATTTAACGCATACCTTTGGGGAAATGTTACACGTCAGGCTGCGGCCGATCCTGTGTACAATTTGGCAGGCAAGAAAGAAAGCTGGGCACCGAGTCCGTCGCTCTTCATCATGGTGCATGAACCACCCGCTTTCGTTTATTGGGACAGCGGCAACCAATTTTTCTTCCACTGGCACTACGCTCGCGGAGCGACCACGCTGACATCCTTAAATCAGCTCAAAAAGGACAATCAAAAATTCGTTTCGCCGATTCTCTTTGTAGATGGCCATGTCGCGAAGCATGACTTCACCAAGTCGATCAAAGACGACGCAATGTATCCAATCGAACCAACCGCAAACTGGATTTGGTACAAACCAAAAAACTGAATGCAAATGCACAGGGAGAAAGAGTAATTGCTCGTGGGCTCTGGTTCTGCCTCGCCTGATTACTTTGCGCCTTTCATTGACTATCACTTCGACCGCGGCTCCGCGATTCTCCCATCGGCTAATCGATGCAGCCATTCTCTTTCGAGTTCCGCCAGTCCAATTCTGGTGATCAGCGCTTTGAAGCGGTCTTTATCGCGCCAAGTGTCCCAGCAATCGTCGAAGATGAGGTAAATCAACTCATCGTGTCGGTCGTAGGCTTTTTCAAGATACTTGAACGATTCTTCTGTATCACTCATGCGTGCGTAGATTTTCGCGAATTCATACGGTTCATCGTTCGGATCCATCGTCGCCTTCGCCTGCTCCAGCCGCTCGAGCCAGTAACCGCGCTCACCGTGTTCTCGGAAAGCTTGACGCAGTTCATCGCACATTCGTTTGATCTTAAGCGGATCGTCGCCGTGCTTGATTTGGCAGGCCTCCCACTCGTCAACGGCTCTCGGATAGTCTTTCAGGGCGATGGAAGCCAGCGACGCATAAAAGTGCCCAAATTCGTAACTCGGGTCGATCCGATACGACTCCTGGTAGTACGCGAGCGCGTTCGTGAAGTCCCGATCCACGAAGTAAGGGTGCCCCATCATTTTCAGAACATGCGCGCTTGTGGGATCTACTTGCCGGGCGCGCTCCAACACGGTGAGTGACTCGCGCGTGCGGCCCGCGTGAGCGAGGTACCAGCCGTAGTAAATACGCGCTGGCGTGCAGTCTGGATTGAGGCGGAGAGCTTCACGGTACTCGCGGTCTGCGTCCACCCAGTTCCACTCCCAGAACCTAATGAAACCCAGCACGAGGTGCGTCTCTGCCAGCCCATTATCCAACTCGACCATCTTCGCAGCGAGTCCCCGAAACTCAGCCGGCGCCTTCGTATGAGTCAGATCCCAGGTATCGGAAAATTGGACCCTGAACAGCCCCCAGTACGCCAGCGTGAACTTAGGATCGAGCCGGATGGCTTCGCGGAATTCGTTCTCGGCAGACACGGTGCCTTCTCTTTGGGGTACATCTCTAGCGGACCAACCCAACTTGTAGTGATTCCACGCCTCTAGGTTCCGAGTGCCGCGCATCGTCGTAGGCGGATAACCGCCCACATTCCTGCCGGTCGTCAGAGGATCCAGCGGCTGCGGAGCCTTTTGCCTCGTAAAGATAATCGCCGCGACCAAGACTCCTATCAGCGACGTGGCCAGCGCCGCCTTCTTCAACCGCGCCCAGACCGCCTCGACGCCACGGTGGCGCTTTACCGACCTGCCTTCTTGCAACAGTTCCAAATCTGCGCGCATCTCCGCAGCCAATTGGTAACGATCACTCGGATCAACCTGGCACGCTTTGACAATCACTGCGTTGAGTTCGCTGAGGTGCTGGCGATCCGCAACGGTCGCGATGTCGTCCGGTAACGCGGGAAATTCACGCCGACTCAAGCCCGTGCTGATTTCGTAGAGCACTTTGCCCAGACTATACAGATCCGCTTGCGCCGTGCCGGGTCCTTCGGGCGCAAGGTAACCTTCCGTGCCGACGAACGAGCGCGTGGCATCCACGCTGGTCACTAGGCCGATGTCGGCCAGCTTGGGAACGCCGTTCACGAAGATGATGTTCGATGGCTTCACGTCGCGGTGCACCAACCCGTTCTTGTGCAGGTGCGCCAGCGCGTTGGTTAGCGCGAGGCCGATCTGTACGCATTCCTCGAATGGGAGCCGGCCGCGCGCGTGGAGTTCATACTTGAGGGTTTTCGGAACGTAAGAAGCGGGGTCGATCACTTCAGTCCGGGAGGGCGAGACTCCAGACGAGCCCTGACTTTCCATTTCGACGACTCCCGGGGAGGCTCGCCCCACCCCATTGGGTCCAGGCTCCGCCTGGTCCGCCAATTCCATTACGTAGTAGAAATAACCGCCGGCATCGTTCCGACCAACGTGGAGGATGTGGACCTGGCTTTCAGAATGGGAGATCGGTTCGAATTTCTGGATGCCGTCGAACTCGCGCTCGAACGGACGGTCGTGATCGAATGCGGCTCGGTGCACCACTTTGACGGCGCGATAAAGACCGGTCGTGCTCCTTGCCAGCCAGACTTCGCCATAAGCGCCGCGGCCAATGAGCCGCAGGACTTCGTAGTCGGGAATGGTTGGTGCGCTGTTGTGCCGGTCGCTCACGCTGCTGGAATACAACTCTCCTGTGCCCAATGAAACAGATTTCGGCGTCAACGGACCTGACGCGCCTGGCCCCACAGCGGAGAGTATAGGCATAGACGGCAAAGAAACGCACGGCAAGTTTTGCATGGCCTTCAATCCGAAGAAGCCATAGCAGTAGCGAATCTTCACGGTTACGGGCAACGGGCCACGCACGAATATTCTTCAATCAGGTTGAAAGGTTCCGACTACGCCTCTGCAGGTATGATTGGGGCAAGGACCATCAATAAAGGATCGGGTTATCAGCTGACGCACCTTGGTCCAGAACATCTATCTTGTGCCAAGCCCGTGCGTGAACGGTTCAGAAGGAGAATCTAAACCGGAGGGTCAACGTCTGATTGACAGTGAAGGCAGTGGTTGACAAGGTTTACAAGGTTGACAATTCTGCCGATCCGTATCAGCATATCTGTGGTTATGCCAACGACACTCGAGAAGCGAGGCGGCAAAGTGAAGCTGCCGCCAAAAGAACAGGCCGTGGTGGATGAATTCACGGGCGTGATCCGCAAACACCGGGATCAAGATTCAATCACGCTCGCGCGATTGATGAACTTCGCATTTGACCTTTCCATCGGTGCGAGAGAATCACGCCGGAACAAACTCGCGCTGGCGGTCGTCCGCGGCCTCGAAGCCCGGCAACATCTGGCGGAGGCCGAAGGCGGCAGTTTGTCTTCGGAGGAAGTGGCCCGGTTACTTCAGATCTCCAAGACAGCCGTGCTGAAGCGGCTGGAGACCGGCCGGCTGCTAGCGTGGCGGGAAGAACGGCTCCATGCGGCACGGTTTCCGCGCTGGCAATTTGATGAGCACGGCCGGGTGCTCGCGGGTCTGGAGGAAGTGCTCGAAATCCTTAACCGAGATGAGCGCCTGGATGCTTGGGGGAAGATTCTCTTCTTTTTGCAGACGAAGGCCAGTCTGGGTGAAAAACGACCCTTGGATTTGCTCCGCGAGGGTAATCTGAAGGACGTTTGCTTGGCTGCCCAGGCGTATGTCGAGTAAACCAACGCCGAAGCGCCCTCAACTGAGGCCTCGTGCGGACTTCGATCAACGTGAAATTCCCGTCACTCGGCAACCCGCGCGCAGTTGGTTTCGGGTGCATAAAGCGGGCTCGCCCGCTGTTCTGTTCGGAAACTTCTCGTACCATCGGTTTTCCCATCCCGACTGCCCACACCTGCTGCTTTACCTCGGGGCGACAATCCAGACGTGTCTGTGGGAGGTCTTCGGGGATGACATCTTTATGGGTAAGCGCATGATCCCCATAGGGAAGTGGCGTCGTAGCTTAGTCAGCCGAATCGCCGTGCCGGAACTGAAGGTGTGTGCGGTCAGCCTGGAGGCAACGAGGGACGCCATGGGTGTGGACAAGGCGAGCCTTTTGGCAGCAGACTTGAGGATTCCCCAGGAATGGGGTTTGGCCGTGCAACGACACCCAGCAGGTTTTGAGGCGATCAAGTATGTGAGCCGGTTCGTGAACCAGCCCTGCCTGGCACTATTTGATCGCGGCGGGCTGCAATCCAAACTTCGGGTGACGGAGTTGGGCGCGTTGAGCGACCTCGACACGCCCATGGACTGGCTCCATGAACGGAAGGTAGCGCTGGTGTAACGCGATTCAGATATGGCTACTTTTATCAGAGATCTGTTTGACCTGCCCGATACGGTGCGCGGTGGAGATTTTGTGTTGCGCCTGGGCGAGGGATTCGAGCGTCCCGATCAGACCGTGCGCGACTACGTCGTCACGCCACAATGGGGACTGTGATAACGACACCGGAAAGCGCTGCGTTCGACCGGGGGGTTCGCCCCGTTCTGCGAATCGTTCTGCCGGACAAAACCGAAGCCGTCCTGAATTATCGGGCGGACCCTGAGCTTCAGAGACGGATCGATGATCTGGCCGCCAAATCGACCGAAGGTAAACTCACGGAGGCGGAACGGGCCGAGTACGCAGGTTACGTGCGTGCGAACAAATTCGTCGCCGTCCTTCAGCGGCAAGCGCGCCAAATGGCTGGGACCAAACCGTAGAGGATGAGTCCGGCGCTCCGAGATCAGGTGCGGGAACGTGCCGGAAATCGGTGCGAGTATTGCCAACTGACAGGAAGATTCGCCACTTGCCGCACTTCACATCGAGCACATCATCCCACGGATTCATGGCGGGGGCGACGATCTCGACAACCTGGCTCTGGCTTGCATTGACAGCAATCTTCACAAGGGCCCAAACCTCACGGGGATCGATCCCCATACTCGTCGGGTCACCGAGTTGTTTCATCCGAGACACCAGCGGTGGGACGATCACTTTGAGCGGCGCAGCATCTATGTTATCGGCAAGACGGCCACCGGAAGGACGACGGTTCGCGTCCTCAACATGAACTCTGAAGATCAACTCGCACTCCGATCGTCGTAAGACTCTCGAATCGCAGCGATTCGTTTCTCATCGGTTGCTGCGAATCGTGAACACACCGGACGAATTCGTTCAGGAAGACCCACCTTTCATTTGTGCGCTAGGCGATGATTCTGAAAACTGGAGGTGGGAGCGATATTCCTGGCGCTGGCATAGGCATCTCGACGGGTACGAGACGGTCTGGATCGTACAGAATCCCGCAAGGGTGCCGAAACTCTCACGATTTCCTCTGTGCCGTGCTGATTTTTCGAGCCTCCGCTTTGAGGAGTGTCATGAGATGATTGACGTGCTCCATTTGGTCCAGCTCAGACTCCCTCCGCTTCACTGAGCTGGCTTTCCGGTTTTTGTAAAGCAACTCACGCGACCTGTCGACGTGGTCCTCCGACGGCCGGAATGCAACGATTTCCTCCGGCCGGGTCCGCTGGCAAGAAACTCGATGACTTCGCGCCAGTGCGGGGAAGTGCCGTCACCGTGCTGCTGCAAACCGCGCTCGATGATTTCCTCGAGTTTCGCCCTCCTGCGCCTCCAACCGGCGAGCGAGCTGGTCGGGCAGATCAATGGTCACGTGTATGTTCGAATCTTACCACAGGCAGGCGTCCGCTGCTCGGCATCCTGATTCTTTGTCACACTTGGCCATGTGACGACAATATAGGATGATTACAACGCGCTTCAAAACCCGGCGAATAACAATGCCTCAAGCCGATCCATTCAGTCTGAACGAATTCTGTGACCTCGTGAGGGAACACCAGAGTGGATTGCGCGCGTTTATTCGCGCGCTGGGCGTGGAAACTGACTGGGTGGACGACTTCGCCCAGGAGGTCTTCGTTATTGCGTACCGGCGGCGCGAGCATTTCGATAATGATAAGGACTTCGGCAAATGGCTGCGCGGCATCGCGCGCAATCTCGTGATGAACGAGCGCCGCAAAGAAGCGCGCCACGCCAGAATTATTTCCGGGCCGTTCACCGACATGCTATTGGAAAACCAGCGGGTGACGGAGACTGAAGAGCCGGCCGATCTTCGTCGGCTGGTGCAAGCGATGAACGATTGCATCGCACAACTTCCCGAACGCAGCCGCGCCCTGCTCCGGAAAAGATATGAAACAGCAAACAATGCTTCGACGTTGTCGGGCCTTTTCAAAATGCGTCCCGATGCTATCCGCCAGAACCTGATGCGCATTCGCGCGTGGGTCAAACAATGCGTTGAAAACAAGCAAGCTTGGCGATGAACGAGGAGCGCTATCACGAATTGCTCGGGCACCTGCTGGATGACGAGTTGAATTCAACTCAAGCGCGGGAGCTCGCCGATTGGCTGCCCCGAAACCCCGACCTCCGCTCCGATGTCCAACATCACCTGCAACTTTGGGATTTGTTCTCGCAACAGTGTCAGGGCGAACGAACGGCTGACGCCTTCGTTGAAGCGTGCAAAACACGGATAGCGGCGGGAGCCGACGGAAACATTTTTGTCCGTGAGACCGAGCAGAAACTTCGTGAGGCTGCCGGGAAGAAAGCGAGAACAGAAGGCAAATCAACGCTCTTATTGATGGATTGGTTTCGACGATTTGTTCGGTCGCCTCGCCGGGTGACGGGATTAGCGGCGGCGTTGCTCATCGGCCTGAGCATTTTGCTGTTTCCTTCCAGCAATAACGAGCCAACACTGGCCGTCGCAAAAGGAACTAGAGTTACGCTCGAACGCGACGGCCAGTCCTTCCCGGCGCAAGACGGAGTGAAATTGGTGCCGGGTGACGCGCTGAAAACCAGCACCAACGGCGCGACGCTCATCACTTACGGCCGCGAAAATACCAGGATCGTCGTCGCGTCCGACACGGAGCTGAAGTTCCAGAACTGGAAAGAAGGCAAACGCTTTGACCTGCGGCAGGGCAGAATTGAAGCCACGGTGGCGTACCAGCCGAAATTGCATCCCATGGTTTGGCGAACTGCTCAGGCCCAAGCGACTGTGGTGGGAACTGAATTGGCCTTGGAGGTGTCAACCAACACAACTAAGCTGGAAGTGCTCGATGGAAAAGTGGAGCTGTCGTCGCGGGTCAACGGCCAAGTGATCCAGTTGACAAACAGTGAGTACGCGGTCGTAGCAGACGGGACCGAGCTAAAAGTACAACGGTTCCCTTGGGGCCGCGGAACCATCCTGCGCGAATACTGGTTGGGTATTCAAGGGTTCCATGTGGGAGATTTGACCCAGGACGCTCGCTATCCGAACGAGCCCAGCGGAAGCGAGTATCGTTACCGTTTTGCCAGCCTGACAAATTGGGGGAGCAATTATGGCGCGCGTTTCCGCGGCTATCTGCATCCGCCAAGGACAGGCGCTTACACATTCTGGATTGCCGCCAGCGAGAGTGCGCAACTGTGGCTGAGTTCCGACGAAAGGCCGGGCGTGGCGGAAATGGTCGCTTCACTGAGCCAACCCGTGCGGCTTGAAGAATGGGAGAAATATCCTTGGCAAAAGTCCGAGCGAATCAAACTGCAAGGGGGCCGCAAGTATTACATAGAGGCGCTGCATAAGGCAGAGCAGCCCGGAGCCGATCATTGCTCCGTAGCCTGGCAGCGGCCCGAAGGGAAACGCGAAGTGATTGCTGGCGAGTTCCTCTCGCCCTTCACACCAGCAACGGAGAAAGGAATACGATGAAACGGAATTCTGAAAATCGGCAAGGGCTTTATGAAACGTCGTTCCTGATCGGCGGTGCTTTTACCCTAATCGAACTTTTAGTGGTTATCGGCATCATTGCCATCCTGGCGTCCCTGCTCCTGCCAGCACTCGCCAAGGCAAAGGCCAAGGCGCAGTCCGTCGCCTGCTGCAACAATCTCAGGCAACTCCAGCTTGCCTGGACAATGTATGTTCACGATAACAATGACGCCCTGCCGCCCAACATCTCCAGAGCCAGCGGTCCTGACGGCCTCTTTCGTCAAAACGTTTCCAATTCCTGGGTGCTTGGAAATGCACAGCGGGACTTCACGACAAGTAACATCCAAGGCGGTGTCCTTTTCAGGTACTTCGGCGCGCCCGGCGTCTATCGCTGTCCCAGCGACAAGTCAGCCGTAATGCATCATCCGGGATTGCCGCGGACCCGCAGCTATTCCATCAATTTCTGGCTGAATTGCGACATTGATCCCTTCGAATCTTATCAGTATCCGGCAAACCCCACCAACGAGCCCGCGGACAAAACCAAGTTCTCACAACTCATCGATCCTCCCGCGTCTCAGATATTCGGCTTCATGGACGAACACGAGCAAAGCATCGATGACGGCGAGATCGTGGTCGGCAACCCAGTGAATCACGTGCAGGACATTTGGTATGAGCTCCCAGCAGACCGGCACAGCCAGGGAAGCAGTATCTCCTTCACTGACGGCCGCGTGGAGCATTGGCGCTGGAAGTGGCCGAAAAAGTTCCGGCCGCCGCACGGGCAACCTGTGGCATCTCCTCCCCTGGATCCCCAGCGATACGATTTACAAGACCTCCACCGTCTCCAAGCATGTGTGCCGCACAACCTCAATTAGCGATTGAGCGGCGTATCGCTCGACCTCCGAAACGAACTCTCGAAACTGTCGTTAGAACCAGTCCC
>Ga0066672_10000522_pt1 | contig 11965 bp, 8 predicted proteins | sample GraSoiAngelo_121_FD_62292 | JGI IMG/M metagenome (GOLD analysis project Ga0066672, IMG submission 62292) | Grasslands soil microbial communities from the Angelo Coastal Reserve, California, USA - 14_0919_12_20cm | ecosystem: Environmental > Terrestrial > Soil > Grasslands | place: USA...
CCCCCCCGACAGGCGCTTCGTCATTGAAGATCTTTCCATCCCGCGAGGTTATCGGGACGCTGCCGCTTTGGCCTTTCGTGTCCTGCCGGGCGCTGTCGCAGGCAACCAGGACCCCGCTCAGGCGCAGGAACGACTCGATAACGATGCTCTCGGTGCCGATCCAAAGGGTGCACTGAACAGCTCCATGCTTTATCTCTGCATGGCACAGGATGATTCTGGCGGGACTCTGTCCCTCGACGCGCTTGGCAATATCCATATCGACTGGCCCGATGCAGGCGTGGAGCCTATCTTCAAGCGGATAAACCAGGAGTGCCTGGCCCACGCCACGGCTCTTGGTTCCTGCTTCATTGAAAACCCGCTCTGGAAGGCTTCCCCATGGCAGACCTTAATCACGGCCCATCCTCTCGGCGGATGTCCTATGGGTGAAGATGGATCAGACGGAACAGTCGATCATCTCGGCCGTGTTTTTCAGGGACGTGGCGGCGAAGTCCACTCCGGCCTTTATGTCGCCGACGGTTCCATTGTGCGGACCGCTTTGGGTGTGAACCCCTTTTTGACAATCTCAGCCCTTTCCGAACGCATCGTGGAACATATTATTTCCGGGCTCTAACACTAGCTATTGAAGTGACAGTAATAAGGCTGTGCCAGAGGGGATGCCAACAGGAGGATGAGGACTTTCGAGACTGAGGTTAGTTTCTACTCGCTGTCTACTCTATGCTATGAGAATCATTGGGGATGAAGTCGAATGGAGTTTTATCGTTTCGGCAGTCTGGAGTGTAAAAGCGAAGCATCCCATTCGGAATTCGTAACCTGGCAAGTTTTGGATTGACATTGGCGAATCAGGACAGACGATGACGTCGGTAGCGACGCTGGCGTATTGGCAAGGCCTTGTTCTGTTGGGCGGCTTCTTCGGGATCATCTTCTGGCGTCTCTTGACCCGACAGATCAGTCTCGCGGGCCTGCTGCAAGCAGACGATGAGGGTTTTAGTCCGGCAAGAGCACAAATGCTCATGGTTACATTGCTGGTGGCGATGCAATATCTGATGCGAGTGATTCAGCTAGGTACGGCGTTTCCGGAACTGCCACAATCGTGGTTGGCCGCATTGGGGGCGAGCCATGGAGTTTATCTTGGTGGCAAAGCACGTATCGTGTTGTTCAAACATGGTGCAAAATCATAAGGAGGGATGTCATGACTGAGGATGTTAGAAAAAGCCCGACGTGGTTGCCGTGGGTTAGCTTAATCATCCTGGTCATCGGGGCGATCGTGATTTTCCGCTTCGCACCTTCAGACCCGGGAAAATTGCAGGTCGCAACTGGATACCTCCTGCTGCTGATCGTCTTCTTCACTGGTGTGATCATCCTGGTGCTGATGGCGACGGGCGCCATCGATCTCACAGAATTGCTGGAGGACGATACCGGGGGGGCAAGTATGTCCCGCTTCCAGTTGCTCATCTTTACCTTCGTAATTGCCTTGAGCTTCTTCCTTCTGGTAGCCAAAGGGACAGGATTCCCCGAGGTGAATGCTGGGGTTCTCACTTTACTGGGCATCAGCGCCACCACTTACGGTGTGAGCAAGAGCATCGCGAGCAGCGCTGGTGCCGGGCAGACGGCGGATAAGGACAAGGGTGATAAGGCCAAGGCCGATAAGTAAGCACGCAAAGGGATGACAGGAAGGCAAAGGGAAGCTCCCGTCATTCTCTTGGCTGAACCCCGCAAATCGGATCGGATGGAGGCTATATGGCCAGCGCACAGCCCGGGAAGAAGACCCTGGCTCACACCGCAACTCCTTTTGCACCGCTCGCTCTCGCGCTGGTGATGGGGGCGGTCATTCCGGGGGGGACTGGCGCAGGATCGCTCTCTGGGGTGGAAGGGGTTTCGGAGACTGCGGCAGGCGTCACCTTGACACCTGTGCCGTGCGACCAGGTCACCGATTTCGAGGATTGCCATACCCGCTATCCAGCGGGTTGTGGGCCGAGCAAGTATGACGCCTACACCAACCTCCTGAAAAACCAACTCATTTCCCCGCCACTCCCCAACCAATCCATCGTGACCTATACCAGCTTGGCCACCTACGACACATTAAACAACGCGACTCCCGACGGGCTCAGCAAAGGGAATCACATTAATTACAAGGCAGAACTCGACAAGGCCGGCGAGCGTGAACTGAGGGAGCTGATCGGCTACCTCTACTACGTAAAAGAGGAAGGGCCTGAGACGTCAAATTGTGAGTTAAGCGGACAACCACCGGAAGGGGCCAACGTCGACTATCACATTGGGATTGGTTTTGACCCAAAGCTCGCGGAAGGCATGGCCACGGTGAGCAAGCTCTCTGCGACAGATCGAGCGGCGTTCAACCACTCCCTGAAGATAAATAGCGTGGTCGTCGAGATGACACCCCACTACCGTAGTCTCTACGAGAATAAGGTATGGACGTTCGGGAACGTCAACGCAGCACTGGGCAAGCAGGTCAGAGTCGCGGGCCAGCTAATGTTGGATAATGAACACGATGTTTCGTCACAGAATTGTTTCCGTGCGAAAACGGACAGCGATCGTAAACTGTGCTGGCGCTACTCGGTTTGGGAGCTCCATCCCGTGGTCCGATTTCAGGTTTGTGCTGCGAAGGCCGGTGCTTGCGATCAGAATTCTCGAGATTGGGCAGAGTTGGACGCTTTACTTGCAGCTCCCGCAGCCATCTCCGACAGGGGCGACAGGCCCAGCGCCAGTCCTGAGGAGCAACCCTCCGTTGCGCGGAACGTCACTCTTCGTGCGTTAACATCTCTATCAGGTCTTAAGGGAAGCACCGACTTGAATAATCGCTGAGGCTCAACGCTGATTTGACGATTTTGACGAGGTTGCAAAGTGAATGAACTGTCGTGACCGGTCCGGCCGGTCCTAACATCTTGCGTGCTCAGCCAATCTGGGTGCAGTGAAAACAAACTCTAAGTTGAGCAAAAAGGACAAAAGGAAGGCCTGTATCTCCCAGCCATAGTGGGAGCGCTCAATCGAATGGCTCGATGCTGACGTCATCTCGGCAACGAGAAGCTTTGTCCCTGCAGATTGCGAGACATTCGAGTTTTTTGGATTCGGGCCCGGGTTCTTCGTCAAAATGCTGGGTGGGGAGGTAGCCATGACAAATCCGGTGTGGCTCAAAAGGGGAAGCTTGCGACGTCCTGGGTTTGTAATCCTGCTGCTGTGCGGTTTCAGCTTTGCCGATGTCACCTGCACCCCAACTACTCCCGTTTCAAACCAGAGCAGGACCGATATGAAGCATCGCGCTCCGGGCCTGCGCAACGTATCGGTGAACCAGACTTCCGTCCCAGAGATGCTCAACTGGCCCAATCCTACAAAGATCGTCAAGAGTTCAGGCTCGCCCATTGATACTCGGGAAACCCAGGCATTCACCCTGAATGGCGATCTTTGGCATGTCAAGATTGAGGGCAATGACTGCGATTTTCATCTTGAAGTCTCTGGTCCAGGCGACAGCAGTAGCGCGGATCGAGTGATCGTGGAGGTTGCCCAAGGGCCGGCCTTTACCCAGATTCGTAACCTCCTGATTGATGCTCTGATGAATGCTGGAGAAGGTGACCTACGTAATTCAAAGAGTCTGGACTTATCTCAGCCGCTTCCCATTCAGGTCACGGGGTTCGCTTTTTTTGATGCATTCCATTATTCGCGCTCTAATCCCAAGAGAGGACATGGTCATGGAACGTCGGCGGTTGGCACCATCTGGGAACTACATCCTGTATGGCAGCTCAGCGTTCGCACCGGTACGCGTCCGACCTTGGCTACTGGCGGGGCGCATGCGGTTATGGGCGAACCAGGAGGCGCCGCTCCGGAAGGTGTATTCGATTTTGCGATTTCCAGATCGTTCTTGGAGAAGCTAGAGGGTGGAAACTCGATTAGCCCAGCTGTAAATTTCCCACTTGGGGAGCACTCAGCCATACACAACCTACTGTCGGATTGTGAGATGCATGTGGCGGGCACACCGGAGGGAACCGACTTCGGCTGGCCGAACGCGGTTGTGGTTGAGCCACCCAATCTTTGTCACTTCGACCCGCAAGGAAGTGAAGGAGGGGACACTTCTGCGTGGTTGGCGACCTTCGACGATTTGGCAGGACAGAAGTGCCAAGTCACAGGCTTCCCACGGATTTTTACTGAGCACGCGAGTGGTGCTGGAGGTGCTTCCAACCCCAATCACGTTTTCGAGATTCACCCTGCATTGTCCATCGGGTGCGGCGACCAAAGGATTTCGTTTCAAAACTTCTTAACCGCTCTTCCCGGGATGCGCGCGATTTCACCTGCTACCGCAGCGTCCTGCATAGCCGACCGGCAGCTCGAAGTACGTTTTGACAGCAATAGCCAGCAGTATGTTTTTCGCGAAACTGGGGGCCGATGCGGTAACTTCGCCATCGTCGAAGTTGACGCCGTGAACCCCAGCTGGATTCGTAGTATCTCAGGCGGTCATTCCGCGATTGCACGAGTCACAGCTGACGGACAAACAACTGCCACCCTGAAAATTTACACCCTGGCTCCCTCTGCCATGGATGCTTGGCTGGGAGCATCTGCGTCTTCCCCGGGCGGGCCAAGTTCTTCGAGATTGCTTCACGGACTATTTACCTACGACTACTATGCTATCGAGAAGGTGGTTCATCCGCGCGGGGGCGATTGGCAAACGACGGCGGACTGGACACGTGTGCCATTTCCGCTCGCCTTTATTGTCTTCGGCGAAGCGGAAAGCGCGCCTTGGTCGCAGGAATAGAGTGTCTGAAGGCTGTTCGGCGCCGGGCTGTTCTGCTTGAAAAAGTTGCACAAACGTGACGTGAATACAAGCTACCTACGACGGTAAAAGACATTTCAGCCGCTCTACTCCAATCGGCAACGGGGAATGAAAAACGATTGCTGAGTCTGCGCAGATCAAAACCGCATGATCATAGAGGAGCAATTGCCTTGTGATTCATTTGGTAGATGTTCGAAGGAGCAGTGGCCTAAATGCCGTCTGTAAGAATCAGTGATGGGGCTAACGCAGTCGTCGATATCACCCCAAACCCAAATTCTGCCTTAATCAAATACTTCAAGGACCTCTCGGACTTGTCGATTGACGGCACCGTCCTTGCGTTGCGAAGAGCCATGAGTCTGGACGATCCTGTGGTCAAGACTGTATCAGCCGGTGTCACATTCATCGAGCCTGTCGGCGTTGGGACCGATCAGGTAGACCTTGAAGTCGGTGCTGGCGTGAACGGCTCGCTCGGCATCTTCAAACCCGATGCGACCGGGTCCCAACTGTTCGATCCGGATCCCTACGGAGATCCGATACCGGTTGCTGCGGATGACCGTTACGTCTCGTTCGGTTTTACCGCCACGGTCAACCCCGCGGCGACAGTTGGGGCAGGCGATCTGAACTTCGGCTTCTCCGCGGGAGCTTCAGCCAGCATCGCCAACTACCGCCGATTCGCGACAAAACCGTCTCCGCCAGAGTTGGTTGACGCCATCCAATCCACCATTGCCGGGTTTGTTATTCCCGCTGATATCGAGGATTTCGAGGCCTCACCGGTTGGCTCTGTCGTCACGATTAATGGGACCGGATCCCTGAAATTCTCTGCCACGGCCAACCTGCTGACAGCCGTGAACCCGCTGGCCTCGGCGTCGCTTCCAGCGCCGCTGCCGCCAGTCGCATTGAAAGCCGGCGGATCTATTTCTGTGGGAGTGGCTGTTCAACTTAGTGGCGAGTATCAGGTAAGGCTGACTAAATCGGGACCGCAGCAAGTAAGGCTGGGCTTCTATCGCAAGTCAGGAACGGCTTTCAGCATCAAGGCCACAGCGTCGGCCGGAGTCTCGGCAAATGTTGGCGAGGGTGACATTCTCGGGAAACTGATCTCCGCGATCAGCTCTGATGGGAAGGCAGACACAGATCAGCTACAGAAAGCACGACTAACACCGAACCAGATCCAAGGCATTCAGGACTCCATCACAGCTTCTATTTCACGGACGATTGAAGTGGCAATCTCGGCTGAGCTTGGGAGCACCGAGCAGGAAACGGCTGCGTTTCTGTATGACATCAACGTCAGTTCTCTTTCCCCGATCTCTCGCACTGCGCTTCATCGCGCTCTCAATGGCGACTTGGGAGCATTGACCGAGGATGCGGGTTTGACGCTATCCGGGATACGGGCGATACGCGACATCTTTGCTAGCCTGAGGGAATCTAAGCACTCCTTCAGCATTAATCTGCTGGGCATTGTGAATTATGGTTGGATTTCCAAACTGGTCCTTGCCGGCAAGACGCTTTATGACCCCAGTACTGGCCAGCTCGTCATCGCTGATACGGCTACGGCGTCTCGAATCGGTACTACCATCATGAACATCGGCGTCGCTGACGCCGAAAAACTCCGCCGGGTCATGGCAGAGAATTTTCTGATCACTATCGCCTACCGTGGAGCCAAAGCCTCAGGCCTTCAGCCGTCCCTCACAAGCGCTCACTCGTTTTTCGCTCTGAACGAGCACACATCTCCAGAGACCCTACGAGACGAACTGGACGTGAACGTTGGCCTCGGTTTGATGGAGAGTGGCGAACAAGCGCACATCGTCGACTCAGCGCCAGAATTCGGGCGTACTCTGTTCCACGCAGCGACCACCTATGACAGTGCGCTTTCAAGCCAGCTCTTCTTGGATGGCGATCGGGTCAGGTCTGCGGAGTTTTTTGAGAGTGCGGGACTAGCAGCGTTGAAGTCCATTGTCCACCGGGGCGACGTCGATGAAGCCAGACTCCGACCAGCTGACAACCCGAGTTTATGGCAACAGATGAAGAACCTCGGTCAGCCGAGCATACCCACTTTGTTTAAGGATGTCGCTGAACCCGTGGTTGCAGCCATCGTCTCTGATTACACGGTGATTCGCTGGTGGTCCGAAGCCATGAACAGTACAGGGACGAAGCTTGCGGCCATGCTCCGGTTTCTTGCGACCCACCCCACCGTTGATGACGAGAACGACGATTTTAAGAAGCTTAGAAATGATCTTGCAGCTCACCTCCGGTCTGTGGCAGCTACGACAAAGGAAGAATTCGACAGACCGTGGGGCCTTCTGGCGATGTTTAATGCATCGGGGAGACGATGCGGACGAAAGGTAAAATTGGTTGGATCGACAGTCTCCATACTTAAAGAAGTGCCTTTGGAATCCGCTGCCGCCACAAGCGCCCGTCCCTGAAGGTTGGGACCTTCTCCCTAATTGGGGGAAATTGGTGCTACATCTGCCAGCGAGGAGATCAAGGTTAAAGTAACCGGGCTCACACCAACTGCCGAGATCACGGTGAACGTCTTTGAACGCGCCCCTGTAGCAGCGTCAATCAATTGAGATACCAGATGAACGCGGCTTCGCTCCATAGAGAAAGACGTCAAATGAAGAGAGGTTGCGAACGAGACAAAAAAGAATTTTGCCAACCTGTGGCTGGCTCTGCGGCCGGCAGGTGAATGACACTCACGGGGGTACAACGATATGCAGTCCGAGGTCCGCGATGTTGGGACAGTTCTCGACTGGATGCGAGGGACACGCCAGCTGATCGCCTCCGACGATCCAAGGGTGAAAAGCCTTGCGATGAAGAAGTTCGGACTGGCCAGTGACGGTGACTGGAATGCGAAGAAGTCGAAACTGCTGCAAGAGATTGACGAATCCATGAGGGACGCGCAGCAACACGCTACTACGTCAATAGGTTCCGGTATCCCACCTCATGCTAAGCCCTATATTCCGGCAGAAGAGTTCAGTGCCACGTTCCAGAGTGCCATGGCAGAGCACTTAAATGACCGGCTCACGACTTCCAGCCTGGCGACCACAGCAGCGGCTCCCGCCCCGTATGGCCCGCCGGAGAAATTTGATTCCGGTGATCTGGGCTGGATTGTGGTTCTATTTGCACGGCTGGAGGAAAAAGCCGAGGGTAAGCACGTTTTTGTACATTCGAACGACCCCACTACCTTCCGGTATTTTCTTCCTTCCACTTGCCGCATCGCACTGTTCGCGGATTGGGCGACCGGCGAACCGCCTGCGATGAATATCAAGAAGGCTATCGAGGATCGGTCTCCAGATTACACAATACATCTCGGAGACACCTACTATGCAGGTTTCGAAGACGAAATTCGGCACAACTTGATTGCCTGCTGGCCCGGTCAAGTCCAATATGGGAAGTCTTTCGCTCTCTGTGGCAACCACGAGATGTACAGCGGCGGAAACGCTTACTTCGATCTGCTTCCGCTGTTTGGGCAATCCGCTAGCTTCTTCAATTTGGGCAACCGATGGTGGAAATTTATTGGACTGGATACGTCTTGGTGCGAGCGGGGCGGGGATGCGCCCGCTAGCTCTTGGGGTGAGTTGCAAGAATTGCAGCTACCTTGGTTGAAAGCCCAGATCGCAGATGCGAGAAGCACAAATCCGTCGGCCAAAATTATTCTGCTCACCCATCACCAACTTTTTTCAGCTTTTGACGGGGATGCACTAGGGCAGCGCTTGAAGGAACAACTTGGCGCGATGCTCACAGACGGCAGCATCTACGGATGGTTTTGGGGACACGAGCACCGGTGCATCGTGTACGGCAATGCTGCACCATACACATTCAAGGCTCGTTGCATTGGGCATGGCGGCTTTCCTTGCCCTCCCTGCACCGAGTCTCCATCGAACGCTAGCCGCTACCCAATCCGATGGCGAGAGGAGCGCTGCGAACCATCCAATGCGTGGTATGGCATGCGCGGTTTTGTTCTGCTCACCGTGCAGGACTCCGAGATCAAGATTGAATATGTTGATCAGACCGGGGCGACACAATACACCGAGGTGTGGTCCTAATGTACCGGACAGACGTTTGTGGCAGTGCCAATTACCGTAGGTGTGAGTCGCGCCTTTTTCAATTCAGCACGAAGTTGCGCTCCGCAATCTCGGAATCTTTCATCGGAGATAAAGAAGGCGCTAGCTTCGTCACCGGTTCAGTGCATTCTGTGCATTCTCGTGATGGTAGCCGAATTCAGTGACTCTATCCAATTCTGGGTGACGACTCTGATGGGAAGATGTTCGGCGGGCCTACCCCGGACCCAAGATCAACTAACGGGGGCGATTACCCTTCGCCCGGGTTAGCGAACGCAGGGCGCGCAACCTGTCGGTCACTCGGATGCGGAACGGAGCAAAATTGGCAGAAAATGCCGCATCGGGTCGTCGGCAGGTCCCGTTCCTCGTCCTCCGAGCTCAAGTGCATCGTTCTTACAGCATAGTAGAATTCGCTGAACTGGAGAACTGGATTCCTGCTCGCGCCAATAGGAGATTCTCAATGACCGAATTCACCGTTAATCCAAATCACCGGGAAGGGAGTCAACCGAGTACAGGCCGGAAGTAGGCGGGCAGGACGGCTTTTGAACCTATTATCCCGGAAAGAGGCCTGACCTATGACACCGCCTTTGAAAAGTGGGCTAACAGGGTTTGGCAGCTCGGTGAAATCCCGAGAGTTCCCTTGCCGATTTTCGGAAGGACATTCTCATTGATGTGTTTAATGAGGCAGGGCAGAAGATCTTTTCTTACAAGGTGTACTGCTGTTGGGTATCGGAATATCAGGCATTGCCGGATCTGGACGCGCAGCCGACTGCTGTGGCAATCGAAATCCATCAAAATTGAAAATGAGGGCTGCGAGCGCGATGCATCGGTCACGGAACTGAAAGAGCCAACGACGGACTGACTTTACAGAGAGGTGCGGCATCTTTGAGCTCTGTTGGGAGGTCACACACCGACCGATGTTAGAGGCTCTATAGGCATACCTAAGACTGTTGAAACTGGCCCATTTGCTCCTGAATCTGGCAGGGACGTATAGAATTTGTTCGAACACAGTCAGCGAGGAGAACTGGCAGGCGTTTCCCTCTGTCGTATTAACTGCAATGCAGCCGGGGTTGCTGCGACCTTCACCGCACTGGAAGAACCGGCTTGTGGGTTCCGGAGGAGGGAGATTTCGCTTCCCGACAGGTGCGAGTCGCGAGTGGGATCGTTGGGGCTGTCAGGCAAGAAGACTATTTGCCCGTTGATGGCATCGGCGTGAAGGTGCAAGGTGTCCCGGTTCCCTGAAGCTGGGGTACTCGATAGAGCGGCCTTCAATGAGGCCGCTTCGCTTGAGCGCAGCTGGAGCGGACGACTGGTGTTGGGATCCGTCTTGTACGAATACGCTACCTGTTCGCAATGCGGATTGCACAGTGAGCTCTCTTCTTGCAGAGTCTTCGTTGGCGCGGCACCTCCGGCACCAGGAGCTGGCGGCTGAGATGTACAGGCAACCAAGAAGGTGATGGGGGCCATTGCCCATAAAGCAATCTTAATGATCTGCATGTAACGCCTCCGCGGCAAGATGCACGCAATCAGGCTCGACCCGGGGCTGGAGGACGGTAGTATCGAGTCGCGCGCGAAAATCCTGCCAAGCACTTCGAACCTCTGCCGCTCGGTCTTGTTTCGAATAGATCTTTGCCAGGACGCAATATGGATCGGCGGCATTTGACTGGGCCTTGGAGCTTAGTTTCGCATCGGTCTCGGCCTGCTGATAGAGTCCCATCTGATATTCAGCTAAGGCCCGATTTCTATACAGGGCTGCTGTGATTTCGTGACCTTCGGTCGCCGGCCGCTTCAGGGCATCATCGGCCACCTGCAACGCACCCATGGGATCATTTCCCATCAGCAGCAGGCGCGATAAATTGCTGTATGCCCTGACGTGGTTCGGCTCAATCACGATTGCTCTGCGATATTCAACCGCGGCTTTGTCGTATTCATAGGCATTCTCATACAGGGCACCGAGATTAAAATGCGCCCGTATGTTTCCAGGATTCAGGCTGATCGCTTTTGCGTAGTAAGCGCGTGCTGCGTCGGGGTCTGATGATTGCCGCCGAAAGCCAAAGTCGTTGTAATAGTTCGCAAGTCGGTTCGGCAGAAATTTCCAGGCGCAAAAGACGATAACAAATAGAACCAGCGTAGCCCATAATTTCATGACCGGTCGATAGCGACCGGCAACACCCAAGCCAACCAAGAAACGGTCCATAGCCTCACGCCCCGCGCTGGTAAACGTGCTTGTAGCGCCAACCGCAAACAGTGCTTGGACAGCTATAGACAGCAAACCGATTTCATCCGGGCCCGAGTTCAACAACCGCCTTGTAAAATCGGTCAAAATAGCGACACTGACGGTCAACAAGAAAAGAGCGGCAACCGTCCATGCAGGGTTCGGAGACGGACGGTACCACCACCAGTTCCGTTTCGGCGGGCTTACCAGACACCGAAGGTTCTCGAACTTAGGACTGTCTGATCCCAAGAGTCCTCTGCTCCGCCGGAGTTTTTGATCCAGAGCTGAGATGCGGGCTATTACTGTTGTTTCAAAGGTTCCTGCTTCTCGCAGAAGCCCGGCAAGCCGATCGCGTAGCAATAGCAATTCCCGAGCAACTATCTCGCGGTCTTTCTTTGCCTTAGAAAGGTTGTCCAGCAACGACTCATATCGATCAACGATTAGCTCCAGAGCCGAGGCAGGCACGGAGGAACTTACTGCCATGGACCTCCTTGTTACTGCAAAGGCTACGTCGATTTGGAACTGCCGTCAATGGCATCTCAGAAAGGGTTTTACGCCATTCGCGGAAAGCGGCGAATGGTTGCGGCTGTCCCCCCACAGAGCACCCCGAAAGTTAATACAAACCTGGTTGCTGACTGGTGAGTGTTGATCCTAGGCCCAGTTTGACAAGCTCTACCCAGGTTTTTTGAGGGGCTACATTCTAAGCGGAGCGCTGTGCGCTCGTCGGCGTGGTTTCCATTACCAACTCCACTGGCTAAGGCTTCCCAAAATGAAAGAGAGTTCCCCTCTTCTCAATCGCCGAACCCTCGCGCTGCGTTTTCCAATTCTCTCTTACCCAGCGACAGATACTTGCTGAGCTGAGCTAGAAAAGCCTCGCACTTATAGAACTAGCGCCGCGCCTCTCTCCGGGGTGTA
>Ga0066672_10000527_pt1 | contig 11905 bp, 12 predicted proteins | sample GraSoiAngelo_121_FD_62292 | JGI IMG/M metagenome (GOLD analysis project Ga0066672, IMG submission 62292) | Grasslands soil microbial communities from the Angelo Coastal Reserve, California, USA - 14_0919_12_20cm | ecosystem: Environmental > Terrestrial > Soil > Grasslands | place: USA...
GCAGCGCCTTCAGCATCGCGTCGTGGAGTCCGTAGAGCACCATGAACGGCGTGACGATCCCGGGGGTTTCGGCTGGATCGAACCACGTCGGAGCGAGCGAGATGTGGACGCCCCAGGTCACCTGGCCGTCGGGCGTGGCGGCAGCGGGTACGGCGGCGACCGCCGAGATCAGCAGAACGAGGACGGCGACTGAGAGGAGGGGCCTCATCATGAGCCTCCAGCCGGGTGGGTCGATGGGCCACCCGCGATCGTCCGGATCACGGCGGTGTCGTAGTTGTCGCGGTAGCCCGCCTCCATGGTGAGCGATAGAGGCTTCGATGCCGGCCCCGCCGATGCGGGCTCGGGATTCTGCGACGCTCCACAAGGCTGTGGCGACACGACGGTGAGAGGAGGTGGTGAAGGCAGCGGCGCTGCTAAGCGAGTCTGACTCGTGAGCGCCCTCGGATGAGGCACGCGCAAATCCTAACGCACCCAGCGCAGCGAGCGTAGCCACAAAGACTCACAGTACGGTTTTGATCTCAAACGGTTTCACTTGGAAACTCTTTGCACTCGAAGTGTCGCTCGAGTGCGTCGACGCGCGAACTAGGGCAACCCCTACAAAATGGGAGCGGAGAGTTCCGGATCGAGAGTCCGTGATTTCATTGCGCGCTGAACGCCCGTGCCCGTCGGACGGGAGTGAGACCGGCCAGTGGCTGCCCCGCGGTTTGCCGTCAGCAGGACATGCAGCTCGGGATAAGTAGCCACTTGCCCGAGCCCATCAGTATAGACAACACGGCTGCGGCCAGCGCCATCCCGAAACAGATACGCTGCATGTACAACCAGTGGGTACCCTTCAGCCAACGCGATCTGAACGGTCCGATCTTTGCCGCGCACAGCTCGCCCCGGCTCCTGAAATCCGCGCAGCGGCTCGCGACGACCCCGGCCGCCACCCCAGCCAGACAGCTGAAACCGACGGCGAGGCTCAGGAAACCTCTGTGAAATTTGAACCCCGTCGGCTCGAATGAAAGCGCGATCGCGAAGATGACCGCGACGGCGGCGCACAAGCCGAGATCAAACTGTACATAGCCGAGAAGCCGCTCGAGCTCTTCGAGCCCCTTCTCTCTTTCGGCCGCCAAGGCGAGGACCCACTCATTCGCCGTCTCCGACCGCGCCATTACTTCGGATCGCGCACGCTCCTGGGACGCTTGCTCCAAGCCTTCGAAGAACGTGCTCATGAAACCACCAGTCAGCGCAGCGGGCCACGCAAAGGCATCAAGAGGTCTACGACGAACTATCGACTTCTGCCCGTATCCGGCGTATGGACCATGAACCTTCGCAACGAAGATAGTCAAGAGCTCATTTATCCGCGTCAATGGCGGGAGGGGGCTCCGTCTCCATCGCGCGAACCCGTAGAATGTTCGGAATTTTCGGTGCTACCCATAGAAGCGCAACCCACCGTCGTTTTCCGAGATCTCGACCGCGACAGCGCGTCAATCCAGGCGATTCTCATGTTGTGGACAATTGTGGATATGTGGGCAGTCTCCCTGTATTCGTGCCTCGTCCTCGAGAGGGTTCGACACGACGCCTTGGTCTGCCAGCTGGGCGGGAGCATCGACGAAATCAGAATGGTGGCCCCAACCGGACACGATCGAACTTGTAGAATTCAAGTGCGGGATTTTATTGCGAGTTGATTCCGGGTACGCAGCCCACGCGGTTGCCAATGTTCGCTTGTTGCGGGGGGCCCGCAACCCGGCAAACAGATTTCTAGAGCCTCGCTTCCAACCTATTGCTTCTTCAACTCCGCGACGGAGCGGAGCGGCGTGCCGTCGGCGCGGAGGAGCGGCAAGGTGACCGACCGTGAGTACCATCCCGGGATCGAGGCTGAGTGATTCCCGGCGCCGCCGGCCACGACGACGATGATGTCTTCCGGCTTCTCGACGATCCGCAACGACCGCCGACCGTCCCGTTCCTCGATACAGTTGCCGCGCCACACGCTCAAGACGTCCGCGTTGCTCTGGCCGATCTGCTCGAAGGGGATACGGGCGTGCTCGAACAGGGCCAGACGCACCCGCTGCTTGTCGAAGCCCTGCTTCGCCGCGAGCGAGGCATGCTCGGGGCCGAGGACGATGAGCGCCTCCTGGCTCATGAACATGTTGTTGGAGCCGGAGACGGCGACGGCCCGCGCGATCGTTTCGAGCATCTCGTTGGCGGTCTTGCTCTTCTCGATAATGTTGGCGGGCGCGGCACCGCCGAAGGCGGTGACGGTGCTCGTCTCCGCTTCGAAGCCACGCTCGACGTGAAGCGGCGCCCAGGGGTTGTCCGCGTCGTTCTCGGCGAAGCAGCAGGTGTACTTGGCGGGGTTGCCGAGCGTCGACTTGTCGGCCTGCTGCGGCACGCCGCCGCCGATCGTCGTCATGATCAGCCGAATCGCGCGACCGATGGTCGCGTTGGCCCGGAATCCTGGACCGAACAAATTCCCCCGCCCATTGATCCCGATCTCGCGAGCAATCGGCCCGTTGACGATAAGCACCGGGCTGGCCGGGTTCGTCGTCCCTTGGATGCCGTACAGGTTGAACGGCTTGCTGAGGATGGCCTTCACCGCCGTCACGACGAGGGGGAAATACTCCGGTTTGCACCCGGCCATCACCGCGTTGACGGCCAGCGTGGCGATCGTCGCCTCTCCCCAGCGCGGCGGCATCGGACCTAGCGACGAGCATGGGTCGACCTCGCTGAAGGCGAGCATCTGTGCAACCCGGTCCTCGGTAGGTGGCACGATCGGCAGCCCGTCGGTCCAGCCTTCGCTGGCGAACCGCTCGAAGATCGCCTCCGGGTCATCCGCCACGGTGATGCGCTCGGCGACGGCCACGGCGCCCGGCCGATTCGCAGCCGCGGCGGCATGCAGTCCGGCGGTTGCGTACGCGCCCGTCTCGGTGGCGATCTCCACGATCGCCGCCATCACGGGCTCGGCCCGCCCACGCATGTCCCGGTGAGGCACGCTGACGATCGGATGCCGCACGTACAGGGCCGGAAGGCTCGGCTGGCCGAGACTTGTCGTGACGATACCGTACAGCGTCCGGAATTCGTCAGTGACAATCGTCGCGGTCGGAACGCCGCGCTTCTCGAGTTCGATGCTGTCGTGGACACTCCACGACGTGCACGATCCTCAATCGGCGATACCGTTGATCACCAGGTCGCATTCGCGCGCCGCCGCCTCGAGCATTTCGTCGGGTATGGGGAGCGCCGCGGCCTTCTTGTCGTACCGGATAGTTCTGGACACGCCGTGCGCGCTCCTGAGCAGCTCCTCGACGCGATCCAGGAACGGGCGGGTGCCGGACTTCGAATTGTTGAGGAGACCGACGACTCGACCCTCGAGCGTTGGAACGCGCTTCGCCAACGGCACGGCGTTCCCGGCGACTCCAGCGACCGGCGCGAGCAATTCGATCGTGGCCATATCCGAGCACCTCTCTTTCCAACGACGCAGTGGTCGCTCTCTGCTTACGGCATCTTGAGGCTCTCCGCAACCCTTGACAGCCGCGGGTGGCTCACAAATAATCACGCCACTTCGAGACGTGACGCCCGGGAGTACCCATGATGGCGAGAGCCGCGAGAGGAGACACGTCCATGCAGCGCATCACTCGGCGGAGCTTCCTCCGGACCACCGGTCTCGTGGGCACCTCGGCCGTCCTTGCCGACGGGCTCCTCGGCGCGGCACGCGCGGGCAAGCCGATCAACTTTGCCGGCTGGGTTTTCAAGCCGGACACGGTCCAGGACTACGTCAACTTCTACAACCAGAAGCTCAGCGGCCAGGTGAAGTACGAGGCCATTCCGTGGGCCCAGTACCATCCGACGATGGAGACTCGCGCCTTCGGCGGCGAGATCTTCGACGTCATGTACTGCGCCCACAACTTCCGGCAGCGCTGGTACGAGAACGGTCTCGTCCGACCGCTCGACGACCTGCCCGGGATCGACGAGCTGAAGAAGAAGATGAACCCGCAGAACCTCGAGAGCCTCAAGGCCAAGGACGGCAAGCTCGCCGGCGTGCCGTACTTCACGAGCCTCTTCATCCTCATCCACAACGAGCCGATGCTTCAACAGGCAGGGATCAAGGCGCCGGCGAAGAGCTGGGACGAGCTGGTCGAGCACAGCCTGAAGTTGAAAAAGGACAAGGTCAGCGACTATCCGTTCCTTCCGAACTGGAACGTGAGCCCCTCCGGCACCATGCCGCAATTCATGACCGACTCCTTCTCGGAGGGCGCGAACGTCTTCGACGCCAAGAACCGGGTCATCGTAGACCAGGAGCCCGGGGTCGCCCGCGCCATGGAACGCTGGCAGAAAGTCTGGAAGGCCGAGCTGGTCAATCCGGAGGTGCTGACCAAGACCTCCTCGACGGACACGCACCGCCTCTTCTGGACCGGCCGCTATGCCTACCACACGAACCACTCGTACTACCTCAAGACCATCGCTGGTGAGCCCGAGAACTCGAAGCTCGCGCCCAAGAAGGCCAAGATGACGATGTACCCCGGGACCGGTCAGACCTACATGTGGACTGACTCCTATACGATCAACGCGAAGACGAAGATCCTGGACGATGCCTGGAAGCTCGTTCGTTTCCTCGGCGGCAACCTCACGGGCGATTGGTACGTCCAGCGGCAGTGGTGCTTGATCTCCGGTCTCGACAACCCCTACCCCGAGATGTACGAGCACCCGGAGATCATCGCCTCGTACGACCGCTGGGTGGATCTGAAGCTCCTTCGAAAGCAGTACGAGAAGGGCCGGGTCATCGCGGCCTACAAGGAGCCCTGGTACAGCGAGTACGACGTCAAGGCGGTGCCGATCGTTCACAACCTCATTCGCGGCGGCATGACCGTTCCCCAGGGGCTCAAGGAGCTCGTGAAGCTCCAGAAGTCGCTGGAGTAGGCGCTGACGGTCCGGCGTTTCCGACTCTCCGAGCGATGGTTCGCCTCCATCCTGATTCTCCCGGCTTTCCTCGTGATCTCCCTTGTCGTCGGCTTCCCGCTCGTCTACTCGCTCTGGATGAGCTTCGCCGACGTGAACCTGCTCCGCACGACGGGCCTCGCGCTGGAGATTTCCGGCCTGCGCATCCCGTTCTTCCGCTATGTCGGGGTCCAGAACTATGCCCGGCTTCTCGCCGATCCCCTCTACTGGGACTCGTTCTGGCGGACGGCCTACTTCGTGGGCGCTTTCGTCGTCGAGACCACGGTGGTCGGGCTCGGGATGGCCCTGGTTCTTCAAGAGCGTTTCCTGGGGCGGCCGGTGATGCGGAGCCTGCTCCTCATCCCTTGGTCGCTCTCCCGCGTCGTCGTAGGGCTTCTCTGGATCGGCCTCCTCGACGTCGAGTTCGGTGCGCTGAACGGCCTCCTCTACAAGGCCGGGCTCATCGACAGCTACATCTCGTTCCTCAAATCTGGCTTCAGCGCGCTCAACGTCCTCGTCTCCGTTTACATGTGGAACCAGGCGCCGTTCGCGACGCTTTTGTTGCTCGCGGGGATGCAATCCATTCCCACGGAGCTCTACATGGCGGCCGAGGCGGACGGTGCCGGCTACTGGCAGCGCTTACGCTACGTGACGCTGCCGGCCTTGCGCGGGATTCTCTTCCTCGTCCTGGTCGTGTCCACGGTCAACGGGTTCCTCATGCTCGACCTGATCTACATGCTGACGATGGGCGGGCCCGCCAACGAGACGACGACGATCTCGTGGCTCGGCTTCCAGACAGCGTTTCAGTTCTTCAAATTCGGGCCCGGCACGGCGATTCTGTACACGCTTACGGTCTTGTGCCTCATTCTCACCGTGGTGTACCACAAGGTCGTGTTCCGCAAGCTCGAGGCCGAGGAGGTTTGATGATGCCCGGGGCGATCAAGCGACGAGCGAGCCGGGCGCTCGTTTACACGCTCCTCGTCGGCGTTGTCCTTTGGCTCGTCGGTCCGTTCATCTGGCTTTTCGTCACCAGCATCTCGTATCAGCGCAACCTCCTGGCCCGCCCGCTCGCGCTCATCCCACCCGAGATCACTCTCGACAATTACCGGATGGTCCTCGGTATGCTCCGCTTCCACGCCGAGGGGCAGGCCGCCAAGATCCTGCCCTCCATGCTCAACAGCCTCGTGGTCGCGGCGGCGGTCACGCTCGTGAACCTGGCAGTCGGCACAACAGCCGGCTATGCCTACGCCCGTTTCCGTGTGCCGCTGAAAGCGTTCTCGCTCTTCGCGCTCCTGTTCACCCGGATGCTGCCGACGGTCGTCTTGATCCCGGCGTACTTCCTCCTCTTCAAAGCGCTCGGGCTCCAGAACACGCTGACCGGCCTCGTGCTAGCCTACTGCTCGTTCACGCTCCCGTTCACCGTCTGGATCATGAAGGCGTACTTCGAGACGATCCCGGCCGACCTCGACAAGAGCGCGCTCGTGGACGGGTGCAACCGCCTCCAGGCCTACTACCGGGTCGTTCTTCCCGTCTCGGGCCCCGGACTGGTTGCCGCCGGGGCTTTCACGTTCATGCTGTGCTGGAACGAGTTCATCGTGGCGCAGATTCTGAACACCAAGCTCGGCATGACGACACTCCCGCCCGTGATCGCCGGCATGAACGCGCAGATCAACATCGACTACTCGGTGATCGCCGCCTCGGGCTTTCTCGCCGCGCTCCCCGCCGTGCTCCTCGTCCTCGGCTTTCAGAGATACCTGGTCCAGGGCCTGACGGCGGGTTCGGTCAAGGGGTAGCTTCGAGCGGTTCCCCTCCAGGTCAAGCCCCTTACGAGACAAAAATCTCGGCGCGGCAGAATTCGTTTGACACCTCTTTATCCGCGCTGTATGCGGGAGCGGGCGAATCGATCGTCGAGAAGGGGCGTCAATGTCTCTTCGCCGTCCTGAACCTGTCCAGGCGTGATGGGAGTCACCTTCCGGGGAGGAGAAGCCATGCAACGGCTGAGATCTCTGCTCGTAGGCGTGGGAAGCTTCGTGCTCGGAGTTCTCTTCCTGTCGATCGCGGGCACGAACGCCCAGCAGTCGCCGCAGTACCCGCTGGACGACAAGCTGGCGCGCGAGCCGGCGCCGTGGACGGTGCCGGGCAAGTGGGGCAAGCGCGGCAACTGGGGGCGATGGGGTGAGCAGGACAAGCGGGGAATGCTCAACGCCATTACTCCGGAGATGATCGTTAAGGCCGCCGGGCTGGTGAAGACGGGGAAGGCCTATGCCCTCGGCGAGGAGCTCCACGACGACGTCGCCCGGGTGGTGCGGCCGGCGCGCTTCGGCGTCCAGGTCATTCAGGAGCTCGATGGATATGATCGGGTTGCGGCGACGACGGGCAAATTCGACCCGCAGCGCTATCAGGGCGCGGCCAGCTTCACCGTCATGCACAACCACACCGGCTCCCATCTCGATACCTTCGCGCACATCTACCGAGAGAACTCGCTGTTCAACAACATGCCGCCGCCCAAACCGGCCGGCACGGTGCATGGCGACGCGGCGAGCGTGAAGTTCATGGTCGGCCGCGGCGTGTTGCTCGACGTCGCGAGATACAAAAAAAGCGATCCCCTTCCCGGCGACTACTGGATCACGCTGGAGGATCTTCAGAACACGGCCAAGTCACAGAACGTCGAGATTCGAAAGGGCGACATCCTGCTAGTCCGGACGGGCTGGCGCAAGACGTGGGACGAGCCGGATGCCTCCGGGCGTCTCGATGCGGCGCACACGAAGTGGCACCAGCCCCAGCCCGGCGTGGGTCCCGATAGTCTGAAGTTCTTCAACGACATGGACATCGTGGCCGTCGGCTCCGACAACGCGGCGCTCGAATGGGGATTCCCGCCGGATCCGAAGTATCAGCGAAAGGCCTTTGGCTATCTGGCGCTGCCGATTCACACCGATTTCCTCTGGAACCGCGGCGCCTACATCATGGAGATCCTCAACCTCGACGAGCTGGCCAAGGACCAGGCATACGAGTTTCTCTTCGTCCTCGGGCCGCTGCTGCTGCGAGGTGGGATCGGCGTGCCGATCAACCCCATCGCCATCCGGTAAACCGCTGATCGCGGGCGGGGCGTCCAGCGCGGAGCCCCGCCCGCGCGACGACCGATGACAGAGGTGCCGGCGGCTGTCACCCTGCACGGGGTGAAGAAGGCGTTCCCGCTCGGGAATGGCCGCACGCTCGACGCGCTCAACATCGAGCACTGGGCGGTTGCGGCCGGGCGCTGCACGGTCCTGACGGGAGCGAGTGGCTCCGGCAAGACGACGCTTCTCAATTTGATCGCCGGCGTGTCGCTGCCGACCGCGGGAACGATCCTCGTCCGCGATACGGATATCTCGGCCTTGCCCGAGCCGCGCCGGGACCGCTTCCGGGCGCAACACATCGGCTACGTCTTCCAGACGTTCAACCTGCTCTCGGCCTTCACCGCCCTCGAGAACGTGATGCTCTCCATGATGTTCGCCGGCGCGAGCCCGAAGCCCGAGCAGCGCCGGCGAGCTGCTGAGATCCTCGCGCGCCTGGGTCTCGGCGCGCGGCTGTCGCACAAGCCTCACCAGCTCTCGCGAGGCGAGCAGCAGCGGATCGCGATCGCACGTGCGCTGGCCAACCACCCTCCGTTGATCCTTGCGGACGAGCCGTGCGCCAGCCTTGATGCCGGCACCGCCCACGAAGTGCTCGACGAGCTCCTGAGCGTCTGCCGCGAGGACGGCACCACCCTGCTCGTCGTCTCGCACGAGGCTGCGGTGCTGGCGGCGGGCGATCAGGTCGTCGACATCACGGCGATCAATCGCCCGGAGTACCGCGCACACGCCGTGGAGCGCGGATGACGATTCTCGCGGTCGCCCTGAAATATCTGCGGGGGCGATTGGTCGCGAGCGCGTTGACATCCCTGTCCGTGGCACTCGGTGTCAGCCTGATCATTGCCAGCGTGCTCCTCAGTCGAGGCATCCAGCAGGGGTTCATCGAGGGGACGACCGACTACAGCCTGCTCGTCGGCGCCAAGGGCAGCCCGACCCAGCTCGTCCTGAACGTCGTCTTCCGGATGGACGTGCCCACGCCGAACATCTCCTACAGCACCTATCGTGACCTACGAGACGACCCTCGCGTCGACGTCGCCGTTCCCGTCGCGATGGGAGACGCGTATCAGGGCTACCGCTACGTGGCGACGACGAGCGGGTACTTCGCGCCCTTCCCGTGGCGTCGGAAGACCTTCGCGATTTCCGAAGGGCGGTTCTTCCGCGACGATCCGCCCGATCAACCGGCGTACGAGGCCGTGCTGGGCGCCGACACCGCGCGCCGGACGGGCTTGCCGGTTGGTGCTCGGTTCCACGAGGGCGAGGAGATGGCCGAGTATCCGATGACGGTGGTCGGGATACTCGGCTCGACCAACAGCGCCGACGATCGCGCGATTTTCATCTCGCTGGCGAGCTACTGGGAGATGAACGAAGTCTCCCGGAAGATGAAGGTCAAGCCGCTCACCGCCGTCCTGGTGCGGCCCAAGCGCATGTCCGATTTGGCCGGCCTCCATCGAGGGTTCAACGTCAGCGCGGAGACTCAGGCCGTCTTCCCCAGCGCCGTCCTGCTCAACATCTTCAATATCCTCAGCCTGGTGGACGAGATCGTCGCCGTCATCCTTGTGTTCGTCGTCCTCGTCGTGCTGCTCTACCTGTTCGTCTCGATGTACAGTGCCGCCCTTGAGCGCAAGCGCGAGATCGCCACTATGCGCGCGCTCGGCGCCCGCCGGGCGACTATCTTGGGCATCGTCTTGCTGGAGTCCTGCGCGTTGGCGGTCATCGGCGGCGCGCTCGGGATCGCCGGCGGACACGGCCTGGCGTATCTGGGCGCGTCTATGCTCGCGGGCCGCGGCGGACCGGTCGCGAATCTCTTCGTCGTCGGCGCGCTCGAGCCCGTGGTCTTCGGCGGTGCTGTCGCCCTGGGCGCGCTCGCCGGGCTGCTACCGGCCGTGCTCGCGTATCGCACGGAGGTGGCTGAGAATCTTGCGCCCCTGTCTTAGAGCCTGGGCGTTCGAGCGAGTTCGCGCGACACTGGCGGCGAGCTTGTGTCTGGTGAGCGCGAATTTCGGTCTGACGCTACACGGTCAGTCAGCCTTCGGAGAAGAGGTGCCACGCCTGACGTTTGCCCAGCTGGTCGATTCGATCAGGGCGAATTTCGAAGTGACCCAGACGATGAAGTCCCACAACGGGAAGGAAGTCGAGATCCACGGCTTCATCATTCCGGCCGGGCCCCCTGACCTCTCGTTCTTCCTGCTGAGTCGCGTCTCCGCGATGGGCAACTATTGCTGCGAGGTGCCGGTCGGGCAAGACGAGACCGTCTACGTGTACGCGCCGAAAGGGGTAAAGATCCTCTACGATCCGCTTCGGGTCTACAAGGTCCGCGGCGCCTTCGAGGCCGGCCCGCACACCGATCGCACCTACGGCTTCAGCCTCTTCCGGGTCCGCAACGCGCGGGTGGAGGAAGCTGTGGGCGCGAAGATCTTCAAGGTGGGAGAACCGCCGGCGCCCACCCCGGACAAGTAGATTCGCTTGTGCATCATGAGAGCTCTTGCAGCAAGTGACGCGCGTCTCGCACATCGCTTGTCTCGAGGCCATCGGAGAACCATTGGGCGGCTTCGGTGAGCAACCGGTGGGCATCCTGGCCGCGGCCTCGTTGCCGCCAGAGACGAGCGAGGCTCGCCGTAGTTCGTAGCTCGAAAGACCTCGCCTGCTGCTGGCGAGCGACCTCGATCGCGCGCAGGAAGTACGATTCCGCGCGTGTCGAGTCAGGTGCCGCATTCGCGAGGAGGGCCTCACCGCGGAGGCGGTGAAGTTCGGCTTCGTAGAAGCGCTCGCCATAGGTCTCGATCCTCCTGGACGCGTCGTCGATCAACCCGAGCGCCGGGGCGACGTCACCGCGAGCGACCTCTGCCTCGGCGATGAAGGCGAGGAAGACCGGAATCATGATCCCGGCTCCGGTGGCTTGCCATCCGGCGAGCCCGCGACGCATCTCGGTGAGCCCCCCGTCGACGCTCCCCGACGCGACCAGTGTCGATCCGCGGACGATGGTGCAGAGCGCGCCCCACTGAGGGAACCCATAGTCTGTCGACACGGCCAGTCCCGCTTCCGCCACTTCGCCGGGGAGGCTCCAGGACCAGAGCGACCTCGCGCTCTCGACCGACGAGCGGCGTCGTCCATGCCGCGGGCAGACTGTCCCTGCGCCCGGTCGTGATCCGTTCGCCCAGCACGTGATAGACCGACTGCGGACCGGCAACGCCTCGCAGAGTGTGAGCGCCAAGGTCGCGACAGCTGAAGCGCTGCTCGACGAGGCGATGCGTGGCCGCGCTGACGACGACGGTTCCGGGCTCGGCTAGGGCTTCGATCCGGGCCGCGACGTTCGGTGTCTCGCCGAGTGCCAGCTGCTCGCGCCGGCTGCCGCTGCCGACCTCGCCCACGACGACGAGTCCGGTGTGAATGCCGACACGGACGGCGAGCGCGACTCCGCCCGGTGGTTGTCGCGCACTGAGGGCGACGACCGCGTCGACGACGGCCAGCCCGGCGCTCACCGCGCGCTGGGCATCGTCCTCGTGCGCCGACGGGTAGCCGAAGTAAACCAGGAGGCCGTCGCCCAGGTACTGCGCGATGTGGCCCTCGAAGCGGGCGATCACCTCGGCGCTGACGCCCTAGTAGGCGCGCACATGCTCACGGAGCTCTTCGGGATCGAGGCGGCCGGCGAGCGCAGTCGAGCCGACAAGATCGCAAAACATGACGGTGAGCTGCCGCCGCTCGGCGTCGCGCGGAGCACCCTTGTGTTGTGCGGGTTCCGCCGTGGCCACACTCACTCGCTGGCCACATCCGCCGCAGAACTCGTCGCCGGGGTCGTTGATGAACCCGCACCCGCTGCACGCTCGTGACAGCGCGGCGCCGCACTTCGAGCAGAAGCGTCGTCCCTCGCGGTTCTCCGCTCC
>Ga0066672_10000529_pt1 | contig 11901 bp, 8 predicted proteins | sample GraSoiAngelo_121_FD_62292 | JGI IMG/M metagenome (GOLD analysis project Ga0066672, IMG submission 62292) | Grasslands soil microbial communities from the Angelo Coastal Reserve, California, USA - 14_0919_12_20cm | ecosystem: Environmental > Terrestrial > Soil > Grasslands | place: USA...
GGCCGGCACGGGTGTTGTTGCCCACCAGGAGGATGGTCATGCCTTTCTCGGAGCGGGCGCCGGCAGGGTCGCGCCCGTGGTGCACGAGGCCGGGGAGGAAGACCTTCCGGACCTGGCCATAGCGATAGCGCACGTAGGCGAACAAGCCGGTGGAGACGACCAGGGCCACGGCCACCAGGGCGCTGACGGCGATGAGGGTCCCTCTCAGCCAGCGCCGGGCCGGGTCCGGGGCGGAGTCGGGGGCGGGGTCCGGGGTGGGCGTTGCCGCCGGCCCGGGCTCGGTGGCACCGGCGCCCTCGGGGCCGTCGGACGTGGTGGCGTCGGGAGCCTCCACCAACCCCGGTTGTTCCCGGATCGTCGTCATGTATGGGTCAGGGGTGGGTTACTCGTCGGCGCGGCGGACACGGGCGGGCTCAGGCTAACGGCTCGCCTGTGACTGATGGTGGTTGGTGGAGGCGGCGCCGACGCGTCCCGCCGCGGAAGGCGACCACGAGTGGCGAAAGAAAGGAGCGTCCGTTACTTTCTTGTCGTGGGTCGGATCGCCGGGGTCACGGCCGAGGAGACCAGGGAGCGCCTGCTCGAGACGGCCGCGGCCGTGTTCGCCCGCCTGGGCTACGAGAAGGCGAGCATCGCCGAGATCAGCTCCGAGGCCGGCCTGAGCAGCGGGGCCATATACGCCCACTACTCGAGCAAGGCCGAGCTGTTCGTCGCCACGCTGCGGACCCACGCCGAGCGCGAGTTCGAGCGGCTCCTGGGCGGCGAGGGCGTGGACTTCGCCACCTTCCTGACCAGCCGGGGCCAAGCCCTGGACCGGCGCAGCCCGGGCGAACGCACCCTGCTCATGGAGGCCATCGTCGCGGCCAAGCGCGACCCCGAGGTGGCCCAGGTGCTGATCTCCTCGCTGGTCGAGCGAGAGGCGCGCCTGGCCGAGCTCCTGCGCTCGGCCCAGGCCACAGGCGAGATCGACGCCGACCTGCCCGCGCCGGCCGCCGTGCGCTTCGCCCTCATGGTCGCTCTGGGGTCGATGGCGGCGGGGGCCCTGGGCCTTCCCCCGACCGACCACGAGGACTGGGTCGCCCTCATCGCCCGGCTCGTCGACAACATCCGCACGACACCCAACCAGGAGAAGCGACGGCGGTGAAGGTCCACGTCGACGAGGAGCGCTGCCAGGGCCACGGTCGCTGCTACGCCACTGCTCCCGAGGTGTTCGCACCCGACGAGGTCGGCAACGGCCACGAGCTGGGCGATGGGGTCGTGGCCCCTGAGCTGGAGGACAAGGCCCGCCTGGCAGTCGCCAACTGCCCCGAGCAGGCCATAACCATCGAGGAGACGAGCTGATGGGTTACCACGAACCGGTCACGGACTGGGCGACCGACTTCGACCACACCGACGAGGTATGGGCCGCCGACCCTTACCCCATCTGGGATGGCCTCCGGCGCACGTGCCCCATGGCCCACAGCGCGCGCTACGGAGGGGTGTGGCTGCCCACCCGCCACGACGACGTGGCTGCCATCGCCTACGACACCGAGCGATTCACGTCCCGCAGCGTCGTGGTTACCGAGTTCCGGCCCCCGCTGATGCTCGCCCCGGAAGGCATCGCGCCGCCCATCACCTCCGACCCTCCGTTCCACAAGGAAGCCCGCCGGCTGCTGTTGGGCGTGTTCTCGCCCCAGGCGGTGGACAAGCTCGAACCGTCGACGCGCGCTTACTGCGAAGAGCTGGTGGACAAGGTCCAGGGACGCGACGTGGTCGATGCCGCCCAGGAGTACGCGCAACACATCCCGGTTCGTGTCATCGCCGACATGCTCGGCCTGCCCGAGTCGGATGCCGACGTGTTCCGGGGCTTCGTCAACCACGTGCTCGAGGGAGTGGCCCTGCCCCTCGAGGAGCGAGCCCCAGGCATCGCCGCCCTCTTCGGATACCTGCAGGGTCACATCGAGGACCACGTCGCCCACCCGACGGACGACCTCATCACCCACCTCCTCAACTCCGAGCTCGACGGCCAAATGCTCGATCCCTTTCATGTCGTGCGTACCATCGGTCTGCTCCTCCTGGCCGGTATCGACACCACGTGGAGTGCCATCGGGGCTTCCCTCTGGCATCTGGCGGGCAACCCGGGCGACCGGGAGCGCCTGGTGGCCGAGCCCGAGCTCCTCCCCGTGGCCATGGAGGAGCTCCTGCGGGCCTACGCACCGGTGACCATGGCCCGGCTCGTGAAGCAGGACATGGACTGGAACGGCTGCCCCATGAAAGCCGAGGAGTGGGTCCTGCTCCCGTTCCCGTCGGCCAACCGCGACCCCGCGGCCTTCGGGCAGGCCGACCAGGTGGTCATCGACCGCGAGCCCAACCGCCACGCCGCCTTCGGTCTGGGCGTCCACCGCTGCGCCGGTTCGCACCTGGCCCGCATGGAGCTGCGGGTCGCCCTCGAGGTCTGGCTCGCCGCCTTCCCCGTGTTCCACCTGGCCGATCCCGAAGCGGTGCGCTGGTCGGGCGGCCAGGTCCGGGGGCCTCGCACCCTTCCCCTCAAGATTGGCAGCTGAGCACCGCCCGTCGCATTGGGCCGATCTCCTCAGCGTGGAGCCAGGGAGGGTGACGGTGAGTCGGCCTGTAGGCGGGGTTCTGTGAGGCGGGTCCTCTTGCGAGGCCCCGCCCTGGTGGCCATCCATCTGTGCGGCCTACCTGGGAGATCGACCGGGCCGGTCCTCCCACGCTTGGCCTTGCTCCGGGTGGGGTTTGCATAGCCGCCCGGGTCACCCCAGGCGCTGGTGCGCTCTTACCGCACCGTTTCACCCTTGCCTGAGCGTCCCGGTCACCCGGCACGCCATCGGCGGTCTGCTCTCTGTTGCACTTTCCTGCGGGTCACCCCGACTGGCCGCTAGCCAGCACCCTGCCCTGCGGAGCCCCGACCTTCCTCGACATGGTCGTCGCCATGCCGCGGCCACCCGGCCGGCTCACCGTCACCTGCATTCTCGCGCGCCCGGCGTCCAGGCCGCGCGAGCGATGATGGCCCGCTGTGACGACCGGCCCGGACATTGCCGACCCGCCCGGCCAGGCCCAGGCGCAAGGGCGGGGTCGGCGCCGTGTCCGCCGCATCTTGCCCGGCGTCGCCGCCGCCCTGGTCGTGGCGGCGGGGGCCGTCCTCGCTGTCCTGTACCTGACGCGGGACCGAGGGCCGGCGCCCGGGCCTGCGGCTCACGCCTATCTGACGGCGTGGGCCCGGCGGGACCTGCCGGCCATGAAGGCCCTGGTCGACCGTCCTCCTGCCCAGTTCGACCGCGTCCAGACCGACGTCGCCGCCGCCCTGCAGGTCAGCACCGGCGCTTACGCGGCCTCGAGGGTGAAGCGCCACGGCGACCAGGCCCAGGCCTCCTTCGCGGCAAAGCTCCACCTGGCCGGTCTGGGTGAGTGGGACTACCAGGGCCAGCTCACCCTGCGCCGGCAAGGACGCCACTGGCTCGTGGAGTGGCGCCCGGAGACGGTCCACCCCGCGTTGCACGCGGGGTTGCGCCTGACTCGTGAGCGCACCGTCCCGCCTCGGGCCCCGATCCTGGCCGCCGACGGAACGCCGTTGTCGAGCGCGGGCACGGCGGTCACCGTGGGCATCTTCCCCGGTCACGTGCAGGACCGCGCCTCCCTGGCCGCGGCCCTGGCGCAGGTGCCGGGCGCCGATGTCGCCCGGGCCATCGCCGGGTTGAGCGCGCCGGGCTTGAAGCCCGACGCCTTCGTCCCGGTGGGCGAGGTGGACGAGGCCCGCTTCGCCCAGCTCCGGCCCTCCCTGGCGCCCGTGCCCGGGATCGTGTTCCGTCGCCACGGGATCAACGCGGCCGCCACGGCTGACCTGGGCGCCCACGGCGTCGGCTCCATAGGCGAGATCACGGCCGAGCTGCTGCCCCGCCTGGGCGAGCGGTACCAGGCCGGTGACCTGGTGGGCCTGAGCGGCCTGGAGGCGGCGGCCGAGCACCAGCTGCGGGGCGCCCCCTCAGGGGAGGTTCGCGTTGTCGACGGGACGGGAAAGGTCGTCACCGTCCTGCAACGCTTCGCCGGGGCCGATCCCCAACCCCTTGTCACGACCCTGGACCTGGCCGTGCAGCGCGCCGCCGAGCACGCCCTCGACGGCGTCACCCAGCCCGCCGCCCTGGTGGCCCTGCAGGCGTCCACGGGCGACGTGAAGGCGATCGTGAGCCGGCCCGTCAACATCGCCTTCGACCGGGCCCTGGAAGGGCGCTATCCGCCGGGTTCGACCTTCAAGGTGGTGACCACCGTCGCCCTGCTCGCCAGCGGCGTCACCCCCGACCAGGCCGTGCCCTGCCCGCCTGACGCCGTCGTCGGCGGGAAGAGATTCACCAACTTCGAGGGCGAGGCCGCACCGAGCATCCCCTTCCGACGCGCCTTCGCCATCTCCTGCAACACCGCCTTCGTCGGCCTCGCCTCTCACCTCTCCAACGCCCAGCTCGGGGCGGCCGCGGCCGAATTCGGCTTCGGCACACCCCTGAGCCCGGGCTTGCCCGCGGTCAGCGCCCGGTTTCCCACACCCGTGGACGCGGCCGAGCACGCCGCCGCGTCAATCGGCCAGGGCAGGGTGACTTCCAGCCCCCTGGCCATGGCGACCGTGGCCGCGGCAGCCGACTCCGGCACCTGGCACGCCCCTCACCTCCTGGCCAACCCGGCCGGCGCAGCGACGGCCGGGGCCGCGGGTGGAGGGCCTTCCACCACGGCGGCCGGTGCAGAGCCAGCCACCACGACGGCCGGCGCGGCGCCGCCGCCCCTCGACCCGGCGGTGGTGCAGACCCTGCGCCAGCTAATGGGCGAGGTCGTGGCATCGGGGACGGGGACCCCGGCCCAGGTGCCCGGCGGCCCGCCCGTGGCCGGGAAGACGGGCACGGCGGAGTTCGGCCCCGGCAACCCTCCGGCCACCCACGCCTGGTTCATCGGGTTCCGGGGAGACCTGGCCTTCGCCGTGCTGGTGGAGGGGGGCGGAGTGGGCGGGCGCGTGGCCGCCCCGTTGGCGGCCCGCTTCCTGGCCGGCGTCCACGGCTAACGCCGCAGGCCGCCTGTCAGTGGCCGGGGCCGCCCGGCCAGCGTTTTCCCCCGGGGCGGGCCGGCCTGTGCAAAGGTTGTGGAGAATCACACGCTTGTAATTGTCATACCCCGCTGCGAATCTGGTGCCCATGGCCACCGCCACGCTGGACTCCGCCGCCCTGCGGGTGGCCGCCCTGCTCATGCGCGGAGCCAATGGAGCCGAGCTGAACGATCCCGGCGCGGGGCAGCTCGAGCTCGAGCCCGAGGTCGTGCTCAGGCCACTGGTCCAGGCCCCAGCACCCGCCGACGTGTGGGCCGTGGACGGTGGTCAGGCCCTGGTGGCCGACGCCCGCTGCCTGCAGGTGGTGGTCACCCGGGCCGCCCGGGTCCGGTTCCGGGCCGGGGTCTGCGTCCTGGAGGACGACGGGGAGCTGAGGGCCCATGTGCTGGGTGGAGGCGAGAGCCGGGCCGCCCTCGCCACCCTGGAGCTGGAGGTCCCCCCAGGCACCGCCGTCGACATCAACCTGCTGCGGGACCGGTGGGAGTGGGATCTCGTGGGTCGCTGTGTGGAGGAGGCGGAACCCGGGGCCGTGGTGCTGGTGGACGGCGACCTCCAGCCCGACTGGCGTATCCCCTCCGATGAGATGGCGCGCCTCCTGGACCGGGCCGCAGGCCGTGAGGTGCTCCTCGCGGGCGTGACCAAGCACTCCTCCCTGGCCCGGGGAGGGGCGCCGCTGTTGGGCCAGCTCGAGATCGAAGCCGGCGTGCATCCCGCGCTCGGCCCCCGGGCCCTGTGGTGGGCCAGGCTGGGACGGACCAGACCCGACGTGGGCTACGGGCTCCAGGTGGTGGCCGCCCGGCTCGATCGCGACGCCCGCTTCGCCTTCCGGGTCGACCTGCCCGCCGAGGCCGACCCCGAGCAGGCGCTCGCCGCGGTGGCGGCCGTGTCGGACGACGCCGCCTTCCCCGGCTACCCCTACCCCCTGACCGTGGCCGACCGGCTCGCTGCCTGCCCCCGCTGGCTGAGGGAGGAGGCCTGGCTGGAGGTCGACGACGCCCTCGACCGGGCCGGCGTGCCACCCGAGGTGCGGGAGCGGGCCTTCGCCGACCGCCACCGCCTCATGGAGCGGGCATGAGCGCGAACCCGGGCAGGGGGAGGCTGTTCGGCCGCAACGTGCTGGAGGGCACCTTCCGGGCCGCCCCCGATGAGGACCTGTTCCTGGGCGAGCTGCTCGTCGGCGTGGACGAGCCCACCGGGCGGCGCTACCTGTTCCGCATCGTCGACGTCACCTACGGCACCGAGCACCGGGAGCCTGGCTGGGCCGAGCGGGTGGCGGGCACCATGCTGGCCGACGACGCCCGCGGTGAGGCCGGCGCCCACCCGCTCTACGAGCCCGGGCGGCGCACTTACCGGGTGGCCGAGTGCCGCTGCCTGGGGTACCTCACCGCGGACGGGCGGCGCTTCCGCAAGCCCAAGAGCCTGCCCACGCAGTTCTCCCGCGTGGTGGCGCCGGAGCCCACCGACTTCGCCTTCCTGGCCACCCGCATGGGGGACCTGCCCGTGGGCCGCCTGCGCAGCGGGGAGGCCGAGGTCGACTTCGAGGTCGGCATTCCCGGGGCCAGCCTGGCCAGCCACGTCGGCATCTTCGCCACCACGGGCATGGGCAAGTCGAACCTCATGTGCGTGCTGGCCGGGGCGGTGATGACCCGCCAGGGGCGCTACGGCCTCCTGCTGGTCGACCCCCACGGCGAGTACCGCGAGACGCTGGGACGCCACCCCTGGGCCGGGGAGCGGCTTCGCACCTACTCGGCCCGCAGCCTGCCCAACACCTCGACCCTGCGCCTGAGCCTGGGCGAGCTCTCCGTCGACGACCTGCGCACCGCCTACGAGTGGAGCCGGCCCCAGGAGGAGGCGCTCTTCGAGCTCGAACGCCACTACGGCACGGACGGGCTGTCGTGGCTGGCGACCTTCGCCACGGTCGAGGACCTGCCCGGGTTTCGCGACGTCGAGCTGGGAGGGCGCCTGGCGCTCAACACCCTCCAGGTCGTGCACCGCCGGGCCCGGAGGATCGTGGAGCTGCAGTGCATCGCAACCGACCCCCACGTCTCCGTGGGCGGGGCCGTGCTGCGCGACCTGAGGGAGGGCCGGGTCGTGCTCGTCGACGTGAGCGGCCTGGGCTCGACCGAGGAGGTCCTGGTCGCGTCCTATCTCACCCGCCGCGTGCTCGACGAGTGGTCGACCGCCTACCTGGAGGATCCCGCCCGCCACGACCGCCTCCCGGTCGTGGCCGTGGTGCTGGAGGAGGCCCAGCGGGTGCTGGGGTCGACCAAGGACCGGGAGTCCAACGTCTTCCCCCGTCTGGCCCGGGAAGGGCGCAAGTTCAAGGTCGGGCTGTGCGCCATCACCCAGCAGCCCAAGCTCGTCGACGACGAGCTGCTCAGCCAGTTCAACACGTTCTTCATCCTGGGCCTGGCCGACGAGAAGGACCGCAACATCCTGCGCTCGTCGTCCAAGCAGGACCTCTCGGCCCTGGGCCCCGAGATACAGACCCTCATGCCCGGGGAGTGCCTCGTGGCCAACCTCGAGGCCCCCTTCGCGGTTCCGGCCACCATCCACCTCTACGACGAGGCTCTGGCCTGGACCGCGCCACCTCCCGCCGCCCGCCCCCTTGCCGCGCCCAACGTGGCCGCCCTCGTCGATTGAGGGGTGGCTGAGCCGTGCGGGTGGTGGCCCTGGGAGACGCCCATCTGGGCCGCTCCTATCTCCCCTACACCACCGCGGAGGGGGTGAACCAGCGGGAGCGGGACTTCGAGATCTCCTTCGAGGCGGCCGTGGAGCTGGCGCTGCAGCAGGAGCCGGAGCTCGTCGTGTGGCTGGGCGACGTCTTCGACCATCCCCGGCCCACCTACCGCTCCTTCCGCATCGCCCTGCGGGCCCTGGCCCGGGTTCGGGCCTACGGCGTGCCCGCGGTGGTCATCAGCGGCAATCACGACACCCCCCGGCTGCCCGGCAAGGGCAGCCCGTACTCGGCCCTGGCGGACGTGTTTCCCGATGTCCACTTCGCCCACCGGCTGGCGTACGAGCGCGTCGAGCTGCCCGGGCTCGTCGTCCACGCCGTCCCCCAGATGCTCACGGTGGAGGCCACGCTCGAGGCGCTGGACGAGGCCGACCGCAGCCGCAGCCTGGATCGCTGCAACCTCCTCCTGACCCATCCCCGGATCCCCCAGGTCGAGCCCCGCTACGCCGACATCAACGAGATCGAGGTCGACGCCGGCCGCCTGCGCTCGGACTTCGTCCTGCTGGGCCACTACCACTTCCACACCAAGGTGACCAAGGGCATGTGGTACGCCGGCTCCACCGACACCTTCAGCTTCGCCGACGACCCCGACGCGCCCAAAGGCATCGTCGTGCTCGACACCGACAGCGGCGCCGCCCGCCACGTGGCCCTGGCCGGCCAGCGCCGGTTGCTCACGCTCCCGTCGGTCCACGCCTGGGGACTGTCGCCCGCCGACGTCCAAGCGGGCGTGCTCGAGCGGGTGGCCACGATCCCCGAAGGGGCGGTGGCCCGGCTCTACCTGGAGGGTGTGGACCCGGAGGCCTACCGGCTCCTCGACATGGACGCCGTGCGCGAGGCCCATGGCCAGGCGCTGCACTGCAAGCTTGAGCCCCAGTTCTCCAACGTGGCCGCCAACGTCGAGCTCCCCGACCTGGGCAGCATGCCCGCCCGGTGGGACCGGTACCTGGCCGACCAGGACCTCACGGGCTTCGACCGCGACCGCGTGGCCCGGCTCGGTCACGATTACCTGTCTCACGCCGTGGAGGGGGCGGAGTGAGGCTGACCCGCCTCCATCTGCGCAACTACCGGGTCTACGAGGACGCCCTGGACCTGGAGATCCCGCCCGGTCTGGTTGGGATCTACGGAGTGAACGGCGCGGGCAAGAGCGCGCTGTTGGAGTCGGTGCTGTTCGCCCTGTGGGGCCGGGCCCGGACCAACAAGGAGGAGGTGCGCACGGCCGGCGTCAACGGGGACTGCGTGGCCGAGGTGGAGCTCGAGCACGAGGGCCACCTCTACGTGGTGCGCCGGACCATCGCCGGGGCCGGCGCCGCGGTGCGGGCCCAGGCCTACGCCGACGGCGCCCAGGTGGCTGAGGGAGCACGGGACACGACCCGGTACGTGCACTCGGTGCTGGGGATGGACGACGTCGCCTTCCGGGCCTCGGTCTTCGCCGAGCAGCGCCACCTGGCCGCCTTCTCGGAGACGGCGCCGGCCGAGCGCCGCCGTCTGGTGCTCCAGCTGCTGGGCATCACGCCCCTGGACGGGGCACGCGACCAGGCGCGCAAGGACGCCCGCTCCGCGCGCGACCAGCACGAGCGCCTGCGGGGGATGCTCCCCGACCTGGCCGAGCTGGCCGATTCGCTCCAGCAGGCCCGGGTGACGGCGGAGGAAGCCGAGGCCCGCCAGGCCGTGGAGCAGGTTGCGGCCGGGGAGGCCGAAGCCGCCCTGGAGAAGGTCGAGCGGGCCCACGACGAGCTCGACGCGGTCGGGCGGGAGCACGACGCCCTGGTGAGCGAGGGCAAGCTGCTGCGGGCCGAGGCCGATCGCGTCGTGCGCCGGGCCACCGACCTGGAGGCGGAGCTGACCCGGCTGAGGGCCGCGGGCGACGAGCTGGCCGCCCTCGAGCCTGAGGCCCAGGGCCTGGCCCAGGCGGTGGAGCAGCTCGAGCGGACCCGAGCCGGGGCCGAAGCCGAGGCCGCCCTGGCCGCCGTGCCCGTGCCCGTCGCCCCCGAGCAGGCGCCCGACGAGGAGGCCTGCGAGGCGGCCCGGACGGTGGCCGCCACCGACACCTCCAGGGCCAGCGAGCTGGCCGGCGCGCTGCGGGCCGCGGCTTCCGACCGGGACCGGGCCCGCCAGGCCCACGAGCGGGCGGCCCAGCTCTCCGGGGAAGAGGACTGCCCCCTGTGCGGGCAGGCCCTGGGCGCCGCCTTCGAGCAGGTGCAGTCCCACCGCAGCCAGGAGCTGGCCGCAGCCGAGGCTCGGGTGACGGCCCTGACCGACGAGCACGGCCGCATCGAGGCGCAGGCCACCGCCAGCGCGGCTGCGGCCGGCCAGGCCCTGGGCGCGCTGGAGACGGCCCGGGAGGCCTGGCGCCAGTTCGAGCGGGCCCGGGAGCGCCGGGGTCAGGCCGAGCAGGCCCTGGCCGCGGCCGTGACCGCCCTGGGCCGGGCCTTCGAGGCGGGCGAGCATCAGCGCCTGGCCACCGAGGTGGAGCACCGGCGCAGGGCGGAGATCCGCTGCGCCGAGCTGGGCGCCCTCCTCCAGCGCCAAGGGCCGGCGGGGGCCGAGCTGGAGGAGGAGCGGGGCCGGCTGGGCCAGCTCCAGGGCCGGCTGGAGGCGATGCGCGACAAGGTGCGGGCCCTCGACTTCCACCCCGAGCAGCTGGTGGCGGCGAGGAGGGAGCTGGCCGGGGCCCGGGAGCGGGCCCAGGGCGCGGGCCGCCGTGCCCAAGGGGCCCAGGTGGCCGCGGTACAGGCCCGGGAGCGGGCCGAGGCCGAGGCCAGACGGCTGGCCGAGGGCGAGGCCCAGCACGCCCGCCTGGGCCAGGTCGAGGCCGACGCCCGCCATCTGGGCCGGGTGGCCGAGCTCCTCAACAGCTTCCGCAACACGGTGGTGGCGACGGTGGGGCCCAGGCTCTCGGCCCAGGCGGGAGAGCTGTTCGCCGAGCTGACCGATCGTGAGTACGACGAGCTCCGGGTCGACCCCGAGTCCTACGAGATCCAGATATCCGACGGCGGACGCACCTACGGCATGGACAGGTTCTCGGGTTCGGAGACGGACCTGGCCAACCTGGCCCTGCGGGTGGCGATCAGCGAGCACGTGCGGTTCCAGTCGGGAGGAGCCGTGGGCCTGCTCGTGCTCGACGAGGTCTTCGGCCCCCTCGACGACGATCGCAAGGAGCGCATGCTCATGGCCCTGGAACGGCTGCGGGGGCGCTTCCGCCAGGTGCTGGTCGTGACCCACGCCAACGACATCAAGGACCAGCTGCCCAACGCCATCCAGGTGGTCAAGCTCCCGGGCCGGAGGGCCACGGCCCGGCTGCTGAACGAGCGATAGCGGGGCGACCAGGAGCGTCCCGGCGGTACCATGAGGTGAGCGCGACCTCCCCTGTCGCAGGCGAGAGGCGCCTAACGGCACGGGGGGGAGGCGAGGACCACATGGGACTCCGTCCCGACGACGACGAGCTCCTTCCCCAGCGGGCCAACGACCTCGGACCCAGCCTGGGCGGTCCCGCCCCGGACAAGCCGGGCCCAGGGACGGATGCCAGACCGGCCGGCTTTCCCGGGGCCGCCTTCGACGTGGTGGTGATCGCCGCCTCCGCCGGTGGCCTCAACGCCCTGAGCATCGTGCTGTCGGCGCTGCCCAAGGGCTTTCCCGCGGCCATCGCCGTGGTCCAGCACCTGGACCCCCGGCACCGCAGCCTGATGGCCGACCTCCTGGACCGCCGATGCTCGCTGCGCACGACCCAGGCCGGCGAGGGCGACCGGCTCGAGCCCGGCCGGGTGTACATCGCCCCGCCCGACCGCCACCTGCTCGTCAACCCCGACGGCACCCTGTCCCTCTCGAAATCCGACCTGGTGCACTTCGTACGTCCCTCGGCCGACCTGCTCTTCGAGTCGGTGGCCGCCAGCTTTCGCGAGCGGGTGATCGCCGTGGTGCTGACGGGCACGGGAAGAGACGGCACCATGGGCGTGGAGGCGGTGAAGAAGATGGGCGGCACCGTCATCGCCCAGGACGAGGCGAGCTCGGAGTTCTTCGGGATGCCGCACGCGGCCATCCTGACCGGCTGTGTGGATGTCGTCCTCTCGCTCGCCGAGGTGCCGTC
>Ga0066672_10000535_pt1 | contig 11862 bp, 9 predicted proteins | sample GraSoiAngelo_121_FD_62292 | JGI IMG/M metagenome (GOLD analysis project Ga0066672, IMG submission 62292) | Grasslands soil microbial communities from the Angelo Coastal Reserve, California, USA - 14_0919_12_20cm | ecosystem: Environmental > Terrestrial > Soil > Grasslands | place: USA...
TAGCCAAGATTCTGTTTGGCTTTGTCCGGCACATCGTAGATATCTTGTTTCTCGGGTGGCAGCGCCTTAGCTCGGTCCATAGCGCTGGGAACGGGCGTGTACTTGGAATCAACGTGCTCGTAGTTGTGCCAGGGCGTGTCGCGGGTCTCGGCAAAGGTGTGGCAGACCGCGCAGATGATTCCGCTCTTGCCTGTCTCGGTGTTCCGGTACTGCGGCTCCAGAGTCGCAAAGGCGATTCCGGTTCCGTTGTCGGAAGTAGGATTGAAGTTGGGATCGACCATGGCGTTCTCAAGGCCGGTCTTAGCATCCAGCTTCACGTTGCGCAGCGGGATGTTGTCCAGGTAGTTCGTGGGCATGTGGCAGCGCGAGCAAAAAGCGTCAAGCAGCGAGCCGGGCCGCGAAACTTTGTACTTCTCCGTGCCTATATCAAAGGTAGAAGAGCATTCACCCTTGTTGGCAAAAGGATTGTGCATAGCTTTGTCCGTACCGTCCGGCGGCTCCGGCGTGTCGCATTCGCCGTGCGCGGAAACCGCTTTGGAGAGAGCGAAGAACGCTGCGCGCCAGATGGGATCGCGCCAGGAGTTCGACATCATGGAGCCGTTCCACTCCTCAAAGATTTTCTCGTGGCAGGTTTGGCACTGGCCCGGATTATCTTCCTGCGCCCAATGCTCTTCATAAGGAGGAGCAATGGCCTTGGCTTCCTCATAGTTATAAGGAGCCGCCTCCGGCAGGCGGTTGGGAATATCGTTGCGGTTGATGTTGGGTTGATACACCAGCGCGCTGATCGACAGCACCGTAACTACCAGAATAATTGCCTTAAAAATCTTCATAATTCCTCGAATCCAAAAAACCCGCCGTTAGTGTGCATGTTCCACCAGCATTTCCGCCCGCAGGATAGGGTCATTCATCGGCACCAGCGGGGCTTGGGCAAGGCTGCGGGTAAAGATGAAATACAAAAGTCCGGCATAACCTGCGGCTATGGGAATCTCCAGCAGAATCTTGGGCGAATCCCACCGGGCAGGCATGATGAGCATGTAAAGATCCAGCCAATGTCCGCACAGGACCAGAACGCAAATGGCCTTGAGCACCTTGTGCGTATATTTGGCTCTAATGGAGAGCAACGCCAGAAACGGCACAACCCAGTTGACCACCACGTTCAGAGCAAAAAAGTACAGCCATGGCGCATTGGTGCGCTTGGCGAAGTGGGTAACTTCCTCGGGAATGTTGCCGTACCAGATGAGCAGATACTGGCAGGTCCAGATGTAGGCCCAGAAGGTGGAAAACGCAAAGAGTAATTTGCCCAGATCATGGATCTGGCGGTCTGAAATCCAGTCTCGAAGCGGGCTATGTTCTCGCAGGAAAACAGCTGCCAGAGTCACTGCGGCTATGCCCGAGACAAATAAGCCGGCGAAGGTATAAACGCCGGACATGGTGCTTGACCACTTGGGCTCCAACGAGATAATCAGGTCGTAAGAAACCACGGTGAATGAAAGCGCAAACACAATCACAAATATCGGGGCCAGGCTGTTGAGCCGATTATGGATGGCCATGTTTTTCCCCGGATTGCGGTCCTGCTCCAGAGACCATTTTCGAAACAGCCATCCAAAGACCACCCACAGCAGCACGCATACCCCCAGCCGCACAAAAACAAAGGGCACTTGCAGGTACGGCACATGCCCGGCAATCGGCTTGCCATTGACCAGCGGTTCATTGGCAAAGATGCTGGGATCACTCCAGGGAAAAATCGAATGCCGCCCAAAATAAAGCACCAGCAGCATCATCGCGCCATAAGGCAGCGCCGCCATGAGTGCTTCCGGAATTCGCCGCAGGCTGGCGGACCAGCGCGCGCCCGTCAACCGCTGCGTGCTGATGAAAAAGACGGCGGAGAGCGCCATTGAAGCAAAATAAAAACCGTTGAGCAGCAGACTGGGCCAGGCGCGCTTGGGGTCGGCGATGACACCATAAGCCGCCGCGACTGCACCCACGGCCATCAGAACCAGCGCTACAGTCCGGTTGCGGGAAGAAGGCGCGAATGTAAGATCTGGATTCATTGAACTCCTCCGTGTTGCTCCGCGCCCTGTCCCTCTTTAATTCCCTGGAGAGAAGTCCGAACGTAAGTCACAATTTTCCAGCGGTCATCGGCACTAAGCTGCGATGCATACGAGGGCATCTTGCCTGCGCCCACGGTAACCACATGGAAAATCCGTCCGGGCCGATAGTCCAGAAGCCGCTTGTCTGTGTAAGAGGGCGGAGTAGGTATCTTGCTGGAGATGGGGCCATCGCCTTTACCTTGTTCACCATGGCAAACCTGGCAGTAGGTAAAGAAAAGGGCTTTGCCTTCTTCAAGAGTTTGGGGCGTGGCGTGATAGGGATTCTGCAGCTCACGGCCGGCCCGCACCGCCTCGTCATCTCCAGGGCCGTAATGAAAGGGCTTGTAACCCCGGGAAATGGTTCCGGCAACCGGAAGCTGGAGCGTGAGTCCATCGCGGGTCACGGAGTTGGGCGCAAAGGCTTTATAGGCCGGATCTCTGGCCATGTCCGGCATGTATTCGTAAGCCCGGTCTTTCCGCGTGGCGCCGCATCCAGCCAGCGAGATCGCCATGGCGATGACTGCTGCGCGGCAAATAAGACGTCTCACAGTTCGGCCTCCTTTTCCTGCACTATGTCGGCGCCGCTCTGCTCCAGCAGTTGGCGGGCGCGCCTGGTATCAAAGGAAGAGTCGCGCTTGCGCAGCACCAGCGCGAATTTATTGTTGGTTACGCCTTCCACAATCAGCCGCTCTCTCTTGCCCGGATACAAGCGAGCCTTGATGAACAATGCGGCCACCGTGGAAAGCCCGCCAATCAGCACCGTAAGCTCAAAAGTGATGGGAAGAAAGGCCAGCGTGGAGTTATTCGGCTTGCCACCCACATTCAAAGGCCAGTCCAGCACCGCAGTGTAGAACTGCAAGATCAGCGCCCCTATCAGCGCGGAAAGTCCCATGATGAATGTGACCCACGGCAGGCGGCTGTGGCGAACTCCCATGGCCGCATCAAGTCCGTGAACCGGATAAGGGGAGTACACATCGTAGATCTTGAAATTTTCCCGCGTGGTGGCCTTCACGGCCTTCATCAGGCTATCGGCGTCAGAAAACGTAGCTACTACAAAATTAGGCATGGGCGGTCTCCTTGCTTGCTTCGTCATCGCTCAGCGCGATCTTGTGGGCGCCGTGTCCAACCACACCTTTGATCTCCCACATGGCAATCATCGGCAGCAGCCGGATGAACAGCAGGAAGCAGGTGAAGAACAGCCCGAAGCTGCCAATCAGAATGGCAATATCAACCTTGGTGGGATAGAACATGCCCCAGGCGGAAGGCAGATGTCCGCGATGCAGCCCCACCACGATAATTACGAAACGCTCAAACCACATGCCGATATTCACAAAAATCGAGATGATAAACAGGAAGGCCACGCTGGAGCGCGCCTTCTTGGACCAAAGCAACTGCGGAGTAATCACGTTGCACAGCACCATGAGATAGAAGCACCACGCATAAGGTCCGGTCGCGCGGTTGATGAAGTGATATTGCTCATAGATATTGCCGCCGTACCAGGCCACGAAGAATTCGGTCAGGTAGGCATAGCTCACAATCATTCCGGTGAGCATCAGCACCTTGGCCATCATGTCCAGGTGGCGCAAGGTGATGTAGCGCTGCAAATGCATGGTCTGCCGCGTGATGATCAGCAGCGTCAGCACCATGCCAAAGCCGGAGTAGATCGCCCCAGCTACAAAGTAAGGAGGAAAGATTGTCGTATGCCATCCCGGCACCAGGGAGGTGGCAAAATCCATGCTCACAATGGAGTGAACGGAAAGCACCAGCGGCGTGGCCAATCCAGCCAGCACCAGGCTGACGATCTCATAACGCGACCAGGTGCGGTGCGAACCATTCCATCCCAGGCTGAGCAGGCGGAAGGCAAATTTCTTGATCCCGCCCTTGGCGCGGTCGCGCAAGGTGGCGAGATCGGGAATCATTCCCAGATACCAGAACACCAGCGAGATGGTCAGGTAGGTGTTGATGGCAAAGACATCCCAGACCAGCGGCGAGCGGAAGTTCACCCACAAGGGGCCGCGCAGGTTGGGATAGGGAAAGATAAAGAATGCGTCCCAGGGGCGGCCCATGTGGATGCCGGGAAACATGGCGGCGCACAACACGGCAAAGATGGTCATGGCCTCAGCCGAGCGGTTGATGGAGGTGCGCCACTGTTGCCGGAACAGCAATAGGATGGCGGAGATCAACGTGCCGGCGTGTCCGATACCAACCCAGAATACGAAGTTTGTAATGTCAAACGCCCAGCCTACGCTGTTGTTGAGTCCCCATAGGCCAATGCCTTTGGCGATGAGGTAAGTAACCATCGCTCCCAGATTCAACAAAGCAAGGAAAGCAATGCCAAAGCAGATCCACCAGCCTTTGCCAGGGCGCGCCTCGAGCGGGTGCGCAATGTCATCGGTGATGTCATGCAGAGCAGGATTTCCGTCAACCCATCGCGGCGGCGGAAGTACCTGCACCTCAACTCCGCCGGTGGCTATTGGCACGCCTGTAATTGTGGTGGTGCTCATGGGACTCCTTACGCTTCCTTGGTATTCCGGACCTTCTTGAGATATCCAACATTGGGCCGTGTTCCCAACTCTTCCAATACCTGATAATGCCGCTGGCCGCGACGCAATTGCGAGGCCCGGCTGTTGGGATCTTTCAGATCTCCAAAGACAATAGCTTCCGTGGGACAAGCCTGCTGGCAGGCAGTCTTGATCTCGCCATCTACAAGGTCGCGCTTGCCTTGCAGCGCAATGTTCTTGCCCAGTTGAATTCTCTGGACGCACAGGCTGCACTTCTCCATGACGCCTCTGGACCGCACAACCACATCAGGATTCAGCACCAGGCGGCCCAGAGGACTTTCCATGTTGAAATCAAAGGCTGGGTTTTCGGTGTAGTTGTACCAGTTGAAGCGCCGCACTTTATACGGGCAGTTGTTGGCGCAGTACCGGGTGCCGATGCAGCGGTTGTACACCTGCTGATTAATGCCTTCCGAGCTGGTAGTGGTGGCCAGCACAGGGCAGACCGTCTCGCACGGGGCATTGCCGCAATGCTGACACATCATGGGCTGGTGGACGGTAACCGGCTCTTCCGCCGTACCGCTGTAATAGCGGTCAATGCGGATCCAGTGCATGATGCGGATGCGCTCAATCTGGTCTTTGCCCACCACTGGAATATTATTTTCCGCCTGGCAAGCGATTACGCAGGCCGAGCATCCGGTGCAGGCATTCAAATCAATCGCCATACCCCAGGAGTGCTCCCCTTCCGGACGCTTTTCCCAAAGGTTAGGCAGCTCTTCGTGCTCGCTCTCCGCGTGGCCCTCTTCGTGCTCGCTCTCCGCGTGGCCCAGCTCTTCCATGCTGATTTCCTGAACAATCGGGCGGCCTTCCATGGAAAAGTGCTCTTGCGTAGAGGCCAGATTTATTTTCTTTCCGGATTTTTCCAGGGTGACATTGTCGGCTGAATAGCGGCGGACTCCCTGAACAAACGAAGTCAGCGGGAACCCGTTGCCGCCGACATCCTGGCCGCACTTGCCCACGGCCTTTCTTCCGTAGCCAAGCGCGACGGAAATGGTTCGTGCCTCCTGGCCGGGTTGAACAAAGACCGGCAATTCCACTTGGCCGCCGTCAGTTTTGATGGAGACAACGTCGCCCTGACTCAAACCAAGTTTCTCGGCCAGCTTGGGCGCAATCGCAGCAAAATTTCCCCAGGTAACTTTGCTGATAGGCTCCGGCAGCTCCTGGAGCCAGGGATTGTTGGCATGGCGTCCGTCGCGCATAGGGACGCTCTCATAAAAGTGAACTTCATAGCGATCATCGTGGCGAGCGCCAACCGCCTTCTTGTTCTCATCCACAATGTTCTTGGCGGCGGTCTTAAAGTCGCCAAGGAAGCTGGCTGCGGAAGCGGCCGCTGCTGGCGCTAGGACTACTACGCCTGACTGCAAGGAGGCGTCCCAGAAGGCGTCAAAGGTCTGCGCGTCCTTCTGCCGGGGGAACATGTTGCGCTTCCAGTGGTCGCGCACGTAGGCGTAGAAGTTGGGCTCTTTCCCGGCCCATTTCAACAGGCTCTCCTGGGCTGCGCGGGTTTCGAAGAGCGGCGCAATCAAAGGCTGGGAAAGACTGAAGTAGGAATCCACAGGCTCCGCATCGCCCCAGGCTTCCAGGAAATGATGGTCGGGACAGATGGCCTGCGCGTGCGAACTGGTTTCATCCCGGCGGTCGGCAAAAGAGATGGAGAGCGGGACTTTGTCCATGGCCTTCAGGAACTGGTCGGCGGCCGGATAGTCGTAGCCGGGATTCACGCCGTACAGCAGGAGCGCATGAATCTCGCCCCGGTTCATCTCTTCCACCAGGTTGGAAATCGCTTTGTCGTCACCCGTGCGCTGCAGTGATGGGCGCGCAACATCCACGGTCTTACCGATATTGCCCAGCAGGTGATTCAAGGCATTCACGGCCACCTGCACTGAAACATCCTGAACGCCGCTCACCACCAGCGATTCACCACGATGCTTCCACAGTTCGTCCGCAACCGCGTCCAGCTTCTTGGGATCGGCCAGCGGCTCACGGCCTTCAGGGACTCCCGCAACGCCAGCCTTGGCAGAGATACGCCGCAGCAAGGCCACAGCCACCGAGCCCAGATCGGAAGGCGCAACCGCCACCCGGACATCGGCATTGCTTCCGGTCACAGAGAAGCCTGGCTCAACCTGGATGTGCAAAGATCTATCCGGTCCGGTCTTGCGCGTATTGCCATATTGCCGCGCAAACTCTACCGGCGAGAGCCATGTGCCCAGGAAGTCGGCATCGATTCCGACGATGACCTTGGCTTTATCGAAACTGTAGTGAGGAATTACGGCGCGCCCAAAGGACTCCTGCTGCGCCGCCCGCAATGCACTGTAAGAAACAGCGTCATAAACCACATGCCGGAAATTAGGATTGCGCTTGCCCCACTCCGCAATGATCTCCAGGGTTGAAGGGCTTACGATGGTCCCGGAAAGCAGCACTACTTTGCGCTTATCGGTTTCCGCCCCGTGCAGGGCTTCCAGGATGTGCTCATCAACTTCATCCCAGCTAACGTCTTTATTCTGCCACTGCGGCCCGCGCAGGCGGGCATCGTCATACAACGAGAGCACCGTAGCCTGGCCGGTGGCGCAAGTGGCGCCGCCAAATAGTTGCGATTGATCGTTGCCTTCAATCTTGATTGGCCGGCCGTCACGCTGCTTGACCAACAGGCTGCACGAAGAGGCGCAGCCGCCGCAAGTGGTGGCATAGAAGTTGGAGATCCCGGGAACGATCTGATCGGAACTTACCAACAGCGGGATGGCCTGCTGCACCGGCGCGCGGCATCCGGCAGCCCCGGCAATCGCCAGGCTGAAGCCCATCAGCGAAAGAAAATCGCGCCGTGAAGTTTCGAATGCCCCGCTTTGCTTCCCCGTGGCCGGATTCGGCCCCGGCAGCCCTCCGGGAAATTCTCCGGTATGGCGTGCGCCATTCTTCAGTTCGGCCGGGCTCTTCCAATAAACCGGAGGCGCGCCAATCTGGACCAGGTTCTGATGGTCCTTGCAGCTCTTAGCTCCACTCGCTTCACCGTTGTAGTTCATTCAACTCCTCCGGGCCTCTCTGAAACGTTTCATATCAATAATGGCAACTGGTGCAATCCGTCCCAGCCACCGGCTTAGGCGGTTTTCCTGCAAGGCTCAACGCCACGCGCTTAACATCATTGGTCTCAATCTTGGCGTGCTCGCGATGGCATTCCAGGCACCAGCCCATGGTCAACGGAGACACCTGCTGCACCCGGTCCATCTGCTCCACCGGCCCGTGGCAGCTCTGGCAGGCCACTCCAGACTGCACATGCTGGCTATGATTGAAATAAACAAAGTCCGGCAGATTATGGATCTTGACCCAGCGGATTGGACGTTGCGCCTGCACCGCCTCTTTCAGCTTGGCAATTTCGGCGGTCTGCTTCTCCACAATGCTGTGGCAATTCATGCAGACATTGGCCGGCGGAATACCCGCATGGCGGCTGGTGCGCGCCGCGTAGTGGCAATAGAGACAAGGGACTTTGTTGTCCCCGGCATGGACCTTGTGGGGAAAAGCGATGGGCTGCTCCGGAGAATAACCCTGGTGGACGCCCACCCGCGAGAGTTCCCATGCTCCGAGTCCACCCGCAAGACTCAGCACCACAAGAATGAGAAAAATTGTTTGGAGTCGCATGTCGAAGCCTCAGTCCTCCTCCGGCCAGATTCGGGCCGCAAGGTTTTGTCTCCGCAGCCATGCTTCCATGGCGTCAAACCCGGCTGCCACCGGACGGCCACCCAGGGCCAGTACCCGGTGAAGCGCCAGAACTATAAACGGAGATAAGCGGGAAAACGGCAGCACCGCCAGTCCTGCGAACGCAGAAAAAACGTGGAGCTGCACCAGAAACGGCATCTGTGCGGCGAAGGCGACGGCAGGCTGCCCGCGCAGTACGGTGAGAATGTAAGGGCTGAGAATGCTCACGCCCCAGGCCGAGCCCCAGCGGTAGAAGATCGCCATCAGCACGCCGGAAAGCAAGCCTACACCGATCAGAGCCAGCAGAATGGTATCCGCAATTTCACTGAAGAATGATCCACCAACTCGCCCCAGATGATGCCACATCAAACTCGCCCAGCCGGCAAGAGCGGCCGCGCCCAGCACAAAGAGTGTTCCTTCCACCAGAATCAGACCGGCAGCCGAGGTATCGGCGCGCAGCACCAGCCGAGGGAAAAGGAAGCCAACCAGGTGGCCGGCCAGCAGCAGCGCCAGCGCCCAGCGCCAAAGCTGGCTGCCGCGAAAAACCTCTTTGGCTTCAGAAATCCTGAACTTCATTACATCAATGCGCTTGCGCACCATCACGTAACGAAGAACAATGATTCCCACAAGCAAACCAAAGGCTACATACGGCCATACCGCAAAAAGAGTATTAGGCTTCATTGTGTTCCTCGCTTTGTCTGATCGCCGGCCATCGGCGCTGAATTCTTTTTCGCGGCCGGCTTGGATGTGGCCGCCGAATTCGTGAGATTAGCCGGGCTTGCTGAAGACGCACCCGCAGCATTTGAGTTCGACTGGTTTGAATTCGACGAATTCGCTGCGTTTGACGCACTCGGTGCAGCCGGAGTATTCGCCGCCGGCTGTACCGGATGCGCCTTCACTCCTGCCGACTGCGCCAAGTAAGCCTTCAGCGCAAAAGATTCTTCCGGTTTGAGATAGTTGCCAACCGTATCCGGGACGCGCAGGAAGCAGGGATGCCGCAGAAAGTCGGTCATCGCCCTGTCCTGGTATTTGATAAAAGTGGCAGTCAGGTTTGGACCGAGCGTACCGCCCTTGAGTCCTGACCCGCCGATGCTGTGGCAACTGCTGCAAGACTGTCCACCAAAGGCCAAGGCTGTCTCGCCGTAGAAGAGCTTGCGCCCTGTTTCGATGTCAGTGGAAGTGGCTGTATCGGCCAGTCGTTCGTCGGCAGGCTTAATATCCGGCCCGTTGGCGGCCAGGTAATCCATGAGCGCCGAGATCTGCAGCTCGGAAAGATCGCTGCGGTCCGGCATCTTCTGCTGCTTGAACTGCGCAAACAATGACACAGCCGTAGGATCGCCCGACTGGATCACCGCCTGCGACGAGCGGACGAACTTGAGCAGCCAACTCCGCTGGCGACGCTCGGTTACGCCCTTGAGATCCGGACCAACCTTGGTGCCCTTGCCAAACGTATGGCAGGCCGAGCAGATCTTCTTGAACGTATTCGCAGGCTCGGCAAAGTCAGCCGCGAACACAGGCACAACCGAGAAAGCCAGCAGCGCGAGCCCCAGCACGGACACCAGCCTGCCACGGGATGACCCGCGGACGCCAGCGCTCACGGCTTCCTGAGTCTCAGCTACGCGATTGTCAGCTATGCAATAAAGACCAATAGAATCAACAACTAAGAAATTCCACCTCATCACCACACCACCCATACAAATCTGATTGCCCCACACCGGGACGTGACCTCACGACACGAGCCGGTTGCAGGCAATGAGAGAGTTTACAAATCAGGCTTTAGTGGATCAGCAAGGTTACCGGCAGTCATCCGCCTTAAACTGACATAGCCGGTGTGAGAACCTGGAGGGGTAATGGATCTTTCTTATATGTATTTATATCGTATAAATAAAAAATGGCCCAGAGAACACCCCTTGTTGTTCTCTGAGCCAAATCTTCCGTCAAAACCGATATTATGAATAAGACCGGAAACTGAAAATCAGGGCTCACATAACGTGCTGGCCAAGGGTATAGCAAACCAGCAACATCTTTGTCAACGAATTTCGGGCTCCCATCCCAAAAACCATAAAATCAAAGGCGAAAAAGTTCTTAGGTTTGGCAGATATCTTGACAACCAGCCACCCCGCCCCCAAAATAAGGCTCCGTGAATCAATCCTATAGCGCTCGCCTGGCGGACATCACCCTACCCGATTGCGACGGCCATCACCTCCGCCTGGGCTCGTTGTGGTCTGATCACCCGGTAGTGCTGGTCTTCCTGCGCCATTACGGCTGAATCTTCTGCCGCGAACACGTCGCGCAGTTGCGCGAATCCGAGGCGGCATTCCGCAACAATGGAGCTCGCCTGGCCGCAGTAGGCCTGGGCGATCCGCACTACGCGCAAACTTTTCGAGAAGAAGCCGGAATCGAATTCCCCTTGCTCATCGACGACCGCCGCGAAGCCTATCAAGCCATCGAATTGAAGAAGGCAACGCTCCTCCACCTGATCCGCAAAGACAACATAGCCGCGCGCAAACGCGCCAAATCCGGCGGACACAGCCAACACCGCCTGGGCAAAGATCCCATGCAACTAGGCGGCACCTTTATCTTCGGCCCCGGCAACACAGAATACTTCATCCACATCAGCGAAACCTTCGGCGACAACGCCCCACCCGCTGCATTGCTGGCAGCATTGCCGTAAATCCCTCTTAAGATTTAGCCCCCAATACTGTTCACTTAAGAGATTCCTAGAGGCGATCCATGCGGCTACAACAGTGTTTGTAACTGCAAAATGCTTTTTCCAGAGTCTCCAATTGACAAGTTTTGTTGAAAACATTGGGGGTTAGCGGTGGCCGAGGTGCTTTTTGTGGCGATTGGAGGGTCATTTGTGGCGGTTGAATTCTGATTTGTGGCGGTTGAATTGTTGTTTGTGGCGGTTGAATTGTTGTTTGTGGCGATTGAATTCCGATCTGTGGCGATTGAATTTCATAGGTGTCGATTGAAAAGCTTTCATGTCGCCGATTGATCTGCACCCGTGGAAGGCGATTGCGTGAAGTTGTTTGGAATTGAGACATTGAGACAAACCGCATTTTCATTGGCTTAAAGCGCTATTCATCCAGGAAAAATTCTGACAGGTCGCCAATAGCTGCATGTGCTATTTGCCACCGTATATAAGAATCTTTAATCTAACGATCTTTCAGACCTTGTTCCGGCGTTTGGTTTTAAAGACCGTCCATTTTTTCGGAACAAACGGTTTAAGGCGCAGAGCAGCATTCCGCCTGATTCTGCGAACGAACTATATCGTCAACTTTAGGTTCTAGCCCGAAAGTAAAAACACTACGGACAAGCGTTTGAAGGAATGACCACGAGAGTTAAAGTCTTCGCGGAAGACTCGAGTTGTAGGGTCACTGTAACCGTATTTCAACAATACTGCAACATTTGGGGGTAAATTCGTCGGCGCATGCACCGTTTGGAGCACTTCTACGACTCCTTAGTAGCTACAAAATGCGATAAGCGTACACGGCATCTTCCTCTGGTCCGCCTGGGGATCGCAT
>Ga0066672_10000537_pt1 | contig 11851 bp, 4 predicted proteins | sample GraSoiAngelo_121_FD_62292 | JGI IMG/M metagenome (GOLD analysis project Ga0066672, IMG submission 62292) | Grasslands soil microbial communities from the Angelo Coastal Reserve, California, USA - 14_0919_12_20cm | ecosystem: Environmental > Terrestrial > Soil > Grasslands | place: USA...
TCCATGGCCGAAGCGCGCATGCTTCTGGAAGAGTATGAAATCGACTTTTTCGTTCTGGACGTGAATCTGCCGGACGGCTCCGGGATTGATTTCATCGCGGATATCAGCGCCAAGAATCCGGCCGCCAGCGTGGTCGTCATGACCGCGCAGCCGCTGCCCGAATATCGGGACCAGGCGGAAGCGTATGGGGTGGTGCGTTTCATGGAAAAGCCGGTTCATTACCTTTCGATAGCCGGGCTGGCGCGGGATTGCCGCGCTGCGCTCGCGGCACAGGCCAGTGGCAACACCGGTTTTTTCGCCGCCTCGCTCACCCGGCTGACGGTGCTCGATATCATTCAACTGAAGTGCTTGAACAACGCCACACAAGTCATCGACTTCACGTCGGCCCAGGGCGGACGCGGGCGCATTTATTTTCAAAACGGCGAGATTATCCACGCGACGACCGCCAAATCAAAAGGCGAGGCGGCGGTGAGCGAAATCATCGGCTGGCGCGGCGGACGCGCCCAGGAAGGCACCGGCGCGCCGCCTGCGGAGCGCACCATTTTCACCACCTGGCAAAGCCTGCTCCTCAACGCCGCCCAAACGGCGGACGAAAACCGGCCTTCCTGAGCCTCTTCGCCGGACTTTCTACTTCACGATCAACGCCAGACTCTCGGAATGGCTGCCGAACTCCGGCGCATACATGCACTGGATGTCTGCGATGCCGGTCTGGTATTCGCCACGGAGTTGCACGCGAGTGGAATATTCAAACACGTAGGTGCCTTTCGGCAGGTAATCGATGAAGAAATGACTGGCGGTGTCGCGCGTGGATTCGTAGTAACCGAGGCCGTCCTGATATTTGTATCGTGAAATCACGTCCACTGGTTCAGTGCCGCTGCCACGCTGATCTTTCAGATGGACATATTCCATGTCGCGATCGACACGCAGTTCGATGCGCACCACCAGTTCGTCGCCGACATTGAGCGCGCCTTTCACCGGTTCCAGCGTCGGGCCTTTCCGGGTGTTGACCTTCGAGAAAAGCGTCTTCTTGAGCTTGAGCGGCGTGCCTTCGTAGGGAGTTACCTTGCTCATGTCTTCGAGATATTGCCAATGGACGCTGCCCCAGGCGACGCCGTCATTCCCTTTCTTCACCGTGATCTCGCCGAGTTTCGGTTTGATTTCTGAGCCGACAAAACGGCGCTCGTAGAAGCCGGTGCCCGGTTCGACAGGATTTCGGGTTTCGGGTTTAGGATTTCGGGTTTCCGCGCCTGGCTTCGCCGAGCCGGGAGTCACGTTCACGCCGCCCACGGTTACTTCCACCAACTTGTCACTCGCCAGCAAATCGCGCCCGCGCAGCAACAACCCATAGACGGCGTCCGCCGTGGCCTTCGTGGTCTTCCAATCCTGCGTCTGCTTCTGTTTCAGCAGCCACACTTTGCATTCCTCCACCGCCTGCTTGTCGCCCATCACTTCGTCGAACGCCTCAATCATCAGCGCCTGCGTTTCAATCGGCGCGCGATACCACCACCAGCTCAGCTCCGTCTCGCGCCAGAACATCCCCATCTCTTCATTCGTCACGCTCCGCTCCTTGATGGATTTCATGATGTCGGTCGGCGTTGAATCGTTGGAACCGTTAAAAGCGTTGAATCGTTTCAGCGCGATGGCGAGGTGACCTTGCGACTGGCGGTCGGCAACCTTCAGCCAATGGTCGCGCGCACGCGCCAGGAAAAAATCGATGGCCGCCTTGTGCTGTCCGGCCACCGGCTTGTCTTTCAGGAAAAAGCTCCGGCCATAAAGATAGAGCGCGTCCGTCGCGCTGGGGACGTATTTCGCGGGTTCGGCGATTCTTAAAATCTCGCGGTAATGCTCATCCATCCAGGCGTCCAGCCGGTCGAGCGATTTGATCGCGGGAGCGACGTTGATATCGAGACCGAGATGCCGCATCCGGCCAAAGCCGGTCGTGATGTAGAGTGTGATGTAGTCGTTGCCCCGCCCGCCGGGGAACCACGGCCAGGAACCGTCCGGCAACTGCACGTCGATGAGCTTTTGCAGCGTCCGCTCCGTTTCGTAATTCAGCCGGTTGTCGTCGAACAGAATGCCGACATTGCGGCGCGCCTGGGTTTCGTTCTGCGCCTGTCGCAGCCACGGCGTCTCTTCAATCGCCACGCTCTTGAGGTCCTGGTTCTTTTCCAGCGGACTGTCGAGCGCGGGCGTGTTGCGCCATTGTTCGAACACGCGATGAATCTTCGGATCGGAGCCGGCGATGAAACGCGCGAGCGCGTTCGCGTAAAACCGGTTGAACGTCTGCTCGCTGCATTCGTGCGGGAACTCCATCAGATACGGCAGTGCCATCACCGCGTACCACGCGGGGTTCGACACCATCTGCACCGTGAAGCTTTGGTTCTGCAGCGTCTTCGAACTGCCGGACTTGAGCAGCTTCGTGAACTCGAATTTTTTAGTCGCCGGACCGCGAATCGGCAGCGGCAGCGATTCCGTCACCAGAATCCGCCGCGACAGCACCGGCAAATAACCTTCTTCGCCATCGGAGACTTTGTCCGTGGCGCCGACGGCTTTGTAGGTGAGGAACGGGGCGCCGTCGGGCACTTTGATCCGCCACGAGTAACTGCGCGACTCCTTGGCGGGAATGTCGCAGGCGATTTCCGTCGGTGGTTGCGAGTTCGCGCGGTGGCTCCCCCTCACCGGCCCTGCGGGCACCCTCTCCCCCGCGGGGGAGAGGGATGGGGTGAGGGGGCGTTCTTCCACGGCTCGCAGTTCGAGCGCGGCGTCGAAAGACTCGCTGTTCAGCGCGCTGTTGAACGTCAGCCGCACCTTGCCGGTCTGGCGATTCGTCGTCTGATTCGAAACCTTCACCGTGAACTCAATCACGTCCCCTTCGCGCACAAAGCGTGGCGGATTTGGCTGCACCATGAGGTCTTTCGACGTGACCGCCTTGCCTTCGAGGTAACCGGAACGGCACGCCTGGTCGTGCGCGAATCCCATGAATTTCCATTCCGTGAGCGCTTCCGGCATGGTGAACGTCATCCGCACAACGCCGTTGCTGTCCGAGACGAGCTGTGGAAAGAAGAACGCGGTTTCGTTCAAATTCTTTCGCGCTGTGACTTGGCTGAGGTCGGGGCCTGTTGGTGTTTGCGCAGACGAAGGCGCGCCACCACCACGAATTCCCGATTTGTCTGCGGCAAAAAATGCGTCTGCCTTCTGGGCTTCCAGTTGCATGGGAGCAGCGGGGGCGACCGCCATCGTCAATCCGGAAACGTAGGGGGTCTGCTGGAGCGCCAAAGCGTTGCGCTCCATCAGGAGTCTTCCATTTCTTCCATACTCATATCCTCCACCTCCGCCTAAACCGCCCCTGGTTCTGACAAAGTCATAGCCCCAAGAATTCGCCACCAAATCCGGCGGAAACTGCCGATAACGCACGTCCACGCTTGCGTAGTCATGTCCCCACTGTCCTCTAAGCCATTGAAATTGTTTGGCGCTGTTTTCAAACGACGCGCTGGCGGTCGAGTAATCCTGGCGAAAGAAGCTGAAGCGTTGCTGCCAAAACAGAGGCATGAACTGGTCAAGTGACGCGTCGTAAAGCGTCGCGACCATTTCCGCGACAGCCTTTTCTATTTCGGATTTCGGATTTCGGATTTCAGATTTGGTTATGACCGCCGTCCACGTCTCCTTCTGATTTGGTTCCAGTTTCGAGGTGAAATGTTCCCATTTGACTTCGAGCTCCTTGTTGCTCCACGGCACATCGACGTGTCGCGATGCGAGGTAAGCGCGATTCTCTCGCACTTGCGTCACGTGGAGCGTGAACCCGCCGCGCGTCGCTTCGGTCACTGCCTGCCTGATTTGCTGCTGCGTCTCGCCCGGTTTCGTCCAGTAGCGCTGAATCATCTTGTGCCGATGTTCGACCTCGACGAACGCGCGCCCGGCCTCGTAGCCCGTGCCCCACAGCGCCATGAATTCCTCGCCCGGTTCCAGGCTCCACTTCGGCGCGTCGAGCAGATGCGGAATTCTGATCGCCAGCTTCGTGTCGTCGGGCTTCAGCACGCGGATTTGTTGGCGCGCGGTGACCTTCTTCCCGAAGCGGTCCTGCGTTTCGAGCATCGCGCGATAAATACCAATCTCGAGCTTAAAGGACAGCTTTGCGTATCCGTTTGTATCGGTCGTGAAGCCTTTCTCATCGACCAACTCGCCCAACTCCCACCAGTTCGGATCGGAGAGATCGGGATTCTGCGGCGTCGGGTCGGGATGATAATCACTGATTTCGCCCAGGTAAGGCCGATGCACTTTGTCCGGCTGCTTCAGGCGATAAATCTTCACGCTGCCCTCGGCCACTTGCGGTTCGCCATCGAGAGTCGTTGCGGTGATACCCGCTTCGACAGGCTTGTCCTCAGTCTGCCAGTCGCCGGCGCTCAGTGTCGTTTGTAACGCGGTGAAGCCGACATTGATGCTGCGCTGGGCGGATCGCGTCTCACCGGCGGTGTCCGCCACGTCCGCGTAAATGCTGAAGCTGAACGACGCCTCGTCCTTTTCCGAAACCTTCGGATCGGACCTGGCAACGAATTCAATTTTGAACGAGCCGCCCGTGTCCGTTGCAACGGCTCCGTGCGCGATCTCCTGGCTGGCCGAAATGCTTCGTCTGCGCCAGGAGTCATACCAACCCCACCAATACGGCCAGCGCACCTCGCGCACAACGCGGTATTTTACCTTGGCGCCGTCAATCGTCGCGCCGGTGTAGCTCATCGCGTGGCCGGTCAACGAAACCTTGTCGTTGAGCTTCGCCGCGGTCTTCGGCGCGTCGAGCGCGACCTGGAATTTCGGACGCTTGTATTCCTCGACGTTGACATTCTCCTGACCAGTGGGGCCTTGCGTCACGTAAATCCGCATCGTGCCCATCAACCGGTCGCGCGGCGCGGTGAAACTGCCGCTGAACGAGCCGTAGTCGTTGCAACGATGCTTTTGCCGCGCGATTTCCTTGTTGTTCGGATCGGCGAAAACGACGGTCAGTTCGCGGCCGGCGAGCACTTCGTAGTTGTCCTTCTCCTGGTCCACACGGAGGCAAACGCCCTTGTATTGAATTGTCTGCCCCGGACGATAAATTGCGCGGTCGGTGAAAAAAATGGTCTGGTTATAAGTGCGCTGACGCTCGTAGTCGTAGGCCGAGTATTCCTGTTGCGAACCCAGCTCACGCCCGTTGTGACGCGCGCGAAAGAGGTAACTCTGGTTCTGATTCGCCTTGAACGTAAAGAAACCATTCTCGTCCGTGGTCAACGCCGGGTGCGGAACGCGATTGCCCTGATTGTCCAGACGCCACGCCATCACTTCCGCGCCGGCGACCGGCTCGCCGGAATTCGCTTCGAGCACGAAACCCTCGATCTGGCCGTCGCGCGGACGCAGCACGAGCGCGAGGTCGCTCACCCAGATGTCCGCGAACGTGATCTGGTTGTCCGTCTCGCTGAAATCGGATTTGTGGCTCGCAATGAGGAAATAAAAGCCGGACTTGAGCTGGTCCGGAGCAGGCAATGCTTCGGCCCGTTCCCTATAGTCCGGCGTCGCTGGCAGATTCGCTGACCATTCGAGCGTCGCTTGTTTGGCCAGCAGTTCCTTGCGCTCGGTTTCGTTCAGGCTTTCGGAGCGGCTGTGATTCTTTTGGAGAAAGATGTTCCAATCGTAAGGGACGGCGCGAAAGTAAATGTTCGTGACATTGCGGTAGCGCACTTCCAGAGTAGGGGAGGCGTCCCGCCTGCCTTTCGAGTCAACCTGGGTTTGGGCAGGCGGGACGCCTGCCCTACGTTGACAATTCCAGACCCGCTCGGTCGTGACGGCGACCGATTTCGCTTCGATTTCGGCGATCAGGTTCCGGCAGAGCTTACCGCCGGCGCTGTTCGGAAACGCGTTGGCTCCGCTTAACGCGATCTTCCGCGCCTCGACGAACTCCTCTTCGCTTTGGACGACGCGGGCCCAGTGGTGCAGCGCGAACGCGGACAGCTCGTGGTCAGCCCATTTGTCCACGAGCGCCTTTAACGCCGCTTTGTAGCGAGCGTTCTTCTCCTCACCGAACGCGATGTTGTAACCGTAAGCCAACCGCGCGATGTCGTCGTCGATGAAGGCTGAACGGTCTTTGTCGTTCTGGTGAAACTTCAGGAGGTCCTGATAGAGGCGAACGGCTTTGGAGATGGGCGAATCCTTATCGTAGCCGCCGACGTCAGGAGGCGGATTCGCAGTTTTTGGACCTCCTGCTTTGTCCGCCTCCTGACGTCGGCGGCTACCAGGGTCCCACGCGATGAACTTCTCCGCGTCGTCAAAAATCGAACTGCCCGCCGAAAGCTCGAAGTCGTCCTCGGACTTCGCCGCCGCCTGCTCGCCGCTCGCGTAAAACTTCAGCGCCTCGTGCGCGATGAAGTCGTAGAGCGTAGGTCGATAATTGTCGGGCAGCGTTCCTTTCTGCAAGAGATCATCGAACGTCGCGACGGGCGTCTTCTTGAGCGTGTCGGTACTGGCCAACGCCTTCTGAAATTGCTTGTCGATCTCCGCGAAAAGGCGTGGCAGGTCCCAGGTGGTGAAGTCCTCCGGCGGCGAGGCGCCGCCGGACGCACGCGGGGCGCGTGCGCTCCCCTGCGCGGTCTGCGTGCGCTGCATGAAGCGCCAGCGATTCTGTTGGAAGTAATGCCAATACCAGTTGGCCAGAATGGTATCGAGCAACGGCACGATTTCCTTCGGCGCCTTCACAACCTCGGCTTGGAGGCGAATGATTTTTCCCTCCGGCTTGTTGCCCTGGATGTTTCCTTCGAGAACGATCTTCCGCGCGATGGCCTTCGTTGCTTCGCCCCAGGCTTTGTCCTTCAAGGCGCCCTGGATAATTGGATCGAGTTTCTCGATGGCGGTTTTCGGCAGGCCTTTCCGGACCGCTTCATCCACCTCTTTCCACTGAGCGTCGCGCGAGGCGGCCCATGCCGCCGGGATAACGCTGAGGAAGGCAAGGAGCGGAAGGAGAACCGCCGGAAACATTTTCATAAGGTACGCCATACCAGAACCGGTAATTAGACAGAATCACGACCAAAACGCGTAAAGTTACCGAACGTTTTTCAGCGGCACGCCGAAAGGCGCCCGCGTGACGCCGAGACCTACGGCGGCAGTTGGCACTCACTTCGTGGGGTCAACGACCCGGCCCAGGAACAGGATGCTGCCCGTCTGGCGCTCGCGGATCAGGAACAGAAACGGGTGGTCCACTCGAAATAACGGCGTGTGACTCGCGCTTGCCGAGCGTGTCATCGCTACGGCCGTGGCGGCCGCCGCTTCGGTGCCTTCTTCGTTCACGTCCACGAACGCCTGGTGCACGACATCGCTGATCCAGAGCTTTTCCGCTGATGTCATCCCGGAGAAATCGGCGCCGGGTTTGAACGCGGACGGCATGCCCATCGCCGCTAGGTCGTCCTTCAAATTGAGCCGGCAGTTCAACTTGAACTTGGGCAGGACGACTATGGCCTCCGACTCGCGGGCCTGATCGAGCGCGGCGAGCCAGCTCGTCAATTCCTTCGCGTCCAACCGTTGCTCCAATGCGCCCAAACCGTCCACGGCCTCGGGCAATAGAATGACCATCGAAAGATCGTTCCCGGTGTAAGGCAGGACCAGGAGGGTGAGATCGCCCGGCGATTGGCTGCGCACCTTCATCTTTCCGGACATCATCGGGACGGCGACCCGTTGGCCGCGTCTGGGAAAGAAGACATTGGTTGCGGTTGCTTTGGGATCGAACTGCGTCACCCACTTGCCTTTGAAATAAACTGCGTTGCACAAGACGAGGGTGGTGACGGGCGTCACCTGACCCGGCGCCATCAATTCCCGGATTCGGTCTTGAGTCTTGCGTTCGATCCAGCGGTTGATCTCTTCGCGGGCCGCCTCCGTATGATGGTCGAAGTCCACCGAGCGCAGCTCCGCCTGCAAATGAGTGCGATTCAAATCCAGGAAGGGCTTGAGGAACGGATAGTCGCGCTGACACCAAAGTGAATTCGCGATGCGCAAGCTGATGTGCTTTTGTTTTTCAATCTGCGCGAATCGTTCTGCCAACTCGCCGAAGGCTCGAGGCAAGTCCCCCGGCGGCAGCGTGAAGTGAAACACGCGCGCTATTTCCTGTTCTGTCCGGCCCTTCGCCCCGGCCCACGTCATTGCCAGCGCCGTGGAAATGCTGTAGGGCGAGAAAAACAGGTTGCCGGGTTGGTCGCGCTCCCGCCGGTGCAAGTCCAGGGCGAAAGCGGTGTTGCCCTCGACGACTTCGGTGAGGGCCGTTGCCTTGGTTGGTGGTGTTGCAGCCGGCAGACCCAGGACTGCGATTAGACCGCATGAGCAACTCAGAAGCAGGCTTTTGGCGCCTGATTGGAGAGTGAATGAAGCGGTCTTCGTCTTCATGACTTTCCTCCTTCCTCTTCAGTTGTCGTAGATTTCATACACTGTGTCGCCCAGGACGAATTGCACGTTCTGTCCGAGCGCCAGCCAGGGACGAGCTTCAGACGTCTTGGCAACCAGGTCGAAATACTCCCTGGAATTGAGCTGCACACGGACGCGCTTGGGGTCTTTCAATTTCTGAATTGTGGCATCAATCCACTGTTTGCCGTTCTGATAAAAGCTGCGCCCGCCAACGAACTGCGTCTGCTGCGTGTATTGCGCTATGCGCGCGGGTTCTTGATCCCTCCCGGCGGCAACAACTCCCACGGTTGCGGGAACCGGACCAGCCTGCGCAACGAGTCCTCGCTGCGATTCGGCTGCGCCGAGTGAAATGGCATCCGCGGGGGCGTTCGCCGATTTGAAGGCGAGTTCGCTGCGTGACTGTGTCACCGGCGCCCGCCCGTAACGTTGCCTTAGCAAATTCTCGGAGTAGCCGCCCAAACTGGAACGCGCCGCCGCATCCTGCTGCAATTGCGGCAACGACTGCGACAGGATCGGCACGCCGCGCCTGGCTTCGTCTTCAATGATGAGATAGGCGGTGTAGGGCGTGACGATGCTGTATTTGCGCGCCAGTTCAGTGACCTCGTCCTTCAGCTCTGCGTTCTCACCGTGCAGCCGGATTTCCTCGAGCAGATAGCCAACCCGCCGCGTCGCCCAAAGCCGCGGAATAAAATCATGCTCGGTCGTTTCACCCGAAAAGCTCACGTCGTAAGTCAGCTTCTTCCTGGCGCCGTGGACCGTCCCTTCGAGCACCACCGCCGAGGCGCCTTTGCCGCTGTAACGTCCGGCCAGCACCAGTTGCTCGCCTTTGAAAATGTCAGGCAGGGGAGAGGGATACAGTTTGGTCACGCGAAGGTCGCCCGTGAAACTCAGCGTCGGGTTCGTCAGCACCGGGTCTTTTATCTTGGCGAAGAAGTTCGACACCTTCACTTCGATGTCTTCCTCCGGCAACACGTATTGGCTGAACGCCCGTGTCTCCTCCGTGATTTTGTCAAGCAGATGCGTGTTCACGTCGTGGCCGATGCCGAAACAGAACACGCGCACGTTGCCGTCGCTGTTCTGCTTTACGTTGCCGACGATTTGATTTTCGTCCGTGATGCCGATGGTTGGCAGACCGTCCGTCAGAAATATGACCAGGAACGGGCGGCCAGTTTCGGATTTCGGGTTTCCGCTTTCGGATTTTGAAGATTGAGCCTCCTCACGTCGGCTGCTACCGGGGCGTAGGGCAAGCGCCTCGCGCAAAGCGTCGTCAATCGCCGTGCCGCCGATCGCCTTCAAATCCCTGATGAAATCGTCGGCGCGAGCGCGATTGGCCTTCGATGCCTCCGCCAGTTTGTTGAAGAGCAGTTCGGTCTCAGTCGAGAATCGAATGATTTCGAAACGGTCGTCGTCGTTCAAATTCTCGACGCAGAACAACAATGCTTTCTTCGCCTGTTCCAGTTTCTTGCCCGCCATCGAGCCGGACGTGTCGAGCACGAAGGCCACGTCTTTCGGCATTACCTTCGTTTCCTTCGCGTCAATGCCCGGCGACGCCAGCAGCAGGAAGTAGCCGTCGTCCGAACCGGTCTTGTAGGTCATCAGGTTCACGCCGATGTCGTCCGCTTCCGGCGCGAAGAAGAGCTGGAAATCGCTGTCCGGCTTCACGTCCTTCGCTTCGAACCCGACCGTGGCGCGGTTTCCTCCATGACGTTTGATCTCCACGCTATGGCTCGGCGAATAAATCGACTTCAGCGGACGCTTCGTCTCCACCTCGACTTTGAGGCTCACGTCCGGAATCGGTTTGGCCGAGAATTTCTCCGTGTTGAGCGGATAAGTGAAGCCAATGAGGCCGGAATCGGCCTTGAGCAATTGCGTGTAGGAGAGCGACACGTGCTTCTTCGCGTGCGGTTCGATGGGGAAGATGCGCACCTTGAACACGTCCTGGCCGGCGTATTCGAGCAGCGCCGGGTCGCGCAGCTTGCGGACAATGTCCTCGTAAATCCCGCGCGCCTTGTCGGCGGACATCAGCTCGGCTTCGACCGGCTTGCCGTCGATTTTCATGGCGAACTTCTTGATCTGCGCCCCTTTCGGAACGGGAAACAGAAATGTGCCTTCGATCCGCTGCGCATTCGGATTGTAAAACTCCTGTTCGATGGACGTGTCCGCGAGCTGGTCTTTGATCCGCACTTCAGCCTGGTGCCGGGTAACCTCCAGCGGGCAGAACTGGTAAACGCGCGGGGGCGGGACTGGCCATGGCCGCGGCCACGGTCCCGGTCTGGGGCGTGGCAACGGCCACGGTGGCGGGACGATTCCGTCGGGAGGTAATTGATGCTTCCAATGCGCTTCATCCACGATGATCAAACCGGCGGTCCACCCGGAGTTGATCGCGGCCAACAGGAGGAACAGAGAGCAAATCCAGCGTTTCATGTTGAGTTAGACAGGAAGCGACAGCAAATGCTCCCGCAGATTTTAAAGTTGCGATTGTCCGATATTTTCATGGTTAAATTTTGCCAACTACTTTGAAAGATTCCCCTCGTTTGGCGCGTAACATCACCAGACGCACTCGGCGAAAACGAGACCTGATGCCATGACGAACACCGAAACCACCCAGCTTCATCAGCGCCCCACCGACGACAGGCAACTGCGTCTGCCGGGCGCCCGCATAGAAAACACAAATCTTCGGGACCTGGTATTGGCCGCGGTGCGGCAGCTTGATCCGCGTCTCCTGATACCGGGGACGGCAGCCGAGGCGGGCATTGCCTGTCAACCGCGCGTTTTGCTCGGGCTGCTCACCTATTGCTATGCCTCCGGCGTTTTCAGTTCTCAGGAGATCGAGGCTCGGGTGCGGAAGGACCCGATCCTCATCCTGCTTTGCGGCCAGGAACTTCCCGACTGGCATCTCATTCGTCGCTTCCGTCGTTACAACCGTGACTTGATCCAGCACTGCCTGGAAGTGACCCTTTATCGCGCCAACGCGGCTTCCGGCCCGCGCGCGTCAGTTGGCCCTGAAGGCAATGATCCAGTGGTGTCAGCCGCCAGAAGTTCTGATGCGGTCGACCGTGGCCAGTGCGGCGAGGACGCCGGCGAGCGAATACGCTGGGCCATCAACCTCGATCACATGTTCCTGGACGAATGAGGCCAGGGCAAAAACGTTGGTTCGAGGTGGGAAATTCCCTGAAGCGAGGGGACTCCCCAGCGGCGCCGCGGGCGCCAGCGACCACGCCGATGGCGCTGTTTGTAATCGGGTTGTCGTTGGCATTCGCGGCTCTCGCAAACCCGCTCGACCAATGGCACTGGCGAAGTCCCTTACCGCAAGGCAACGGTTTGAAGGACGTGGTCTTTGGCGAAGGACTGTTCGTGACTGTCGGCGAATGGGGTACCGTCCTGACCTCCGCTGATGGGAGAAACTGGTCAATGGCTCGGACGGGAGAGACGGTGACGTTGG
>Ga0066672_10000541_pt1 | contig 11833 bp, 10 predicted proteins | sample GraSoiAngelo_121_FD_62292 | JGI IMG/M metagenome (GOLD analysis project Ga0066672, IMG submission 62292) | Grasslands soil microbial communities from the Angelo Coastal Reserve, California, USA - 14_0919_12_20cm | ecosystem: Environmental > Terrestrial > Soil > Grasslands | place: USA...
ACTTTGCCACCGATGCAGACAATTCGCAACGGGCCGAGATCCGTATTATGCAAGCTATGTTGGAGAAACAGCCTTTAGAGGAGAAACGATGAACCGAGTAACCAGATTTGCCCTTAATGTGGCCATGGCCGCCCTTATTTTATCTTTCGGTGTGAGTTGGCCGCAGGCCCAGGCGCAGACATCTGCGCCCTCTCCGTCCGCGAAGGAACCTGCGGCGGAAGAACGGGATCCGTTTGCGCCGGAGCCGGCTCCGGCGCTGCCACCGGGCATGACGGGGGCGGATACCAACGATCCGCGCGCCAAGCTGGCCCCCGGTCTCTATGACGGGGGCGAAGCCTTGATGGGCATGAAACACCTGTTGCTTGTCAAGAAGTCTGACGCGCTTCAACTGGGGGCCTCTGATCCCGATGATCCAAAGGTAAAGAAGACGCTGGATCAGTTGGGTGTGGATAATATCGCGAAGATTCCGAAGCCGATGCAGTTGGTGCGCGCCCAGCTTGCTTTCGCCAACTCCGATCTTGCGTTCCAGGGCAACCACCTGTTCCAGGGGAATTTCTATGGCATAAATATCTTTGACATCTCCAATCCCGGCAATGCCAAGTTGCTGACTTCGCTGGTGTGTCCGGGCGGGCAGGGGGATGTGTCGGTGTATAAAAATCTGATGTTCATGTCGGTGGAGATGCCCAACGGACGCCTGGATTGCGGCACGGAGGGGTTTCCGCCGGAGCCTCCCCCACCCGCAGGGGATGAAAAGGAAAGAAGGCGTCGCGCCCCGGCAGCGCAAAAGGACCGTTTTCGCGGCGTGAGAATCTTTGACATCTCCGACATCAGGAACCCCAAGCAGGTCGCAGCAGTACAGACATGCCGGGGATCGCATACCCATACGCTGGTGGTGGATCCGAACGACAAAGACAACGTCTATATCTACGTGTCGGGCACGTCGTTTGTGCGTCAACCGGAAGAATTGGCTGGATGTTCAAGTGAAGGGCCGGACAAGGACCCCAATACAGCGCTGTTCCGTATCGACGTGATCAAGGTTCCGGTGGCTGCGCCGCAGGACGCTAAAGTGGTGTCCAGCCCTCGGGTATTTATCGATCCTCGGACGGGCGCGCTCAATGGCTTGAACAACGGCGGTACGCACGGCAACAAAGGCGCGGCCAAGCCCGCGGACACCAACCAGTGCCACGACATCACAGTGTACTCGGCCATCGGGTTGGCGGCGGGCGCGTGCTCCGGAAATGGAATCCTGCTCGATATCAAGGACCCGGTACATCCCAAGCGCGTGGATGCCGTGAACGATCCGAACTATTCGTACTGGCATTCGGCTTCATTTTCGAACGATGGAACCAAAGTCGTGTTTACCGATGAGTGGGGCGGCGGCCTGGGGGCGCGGTGCCGTCCGAACGACCCGAACAAATGGGGCGCGGACGCCATCTTCCGTCTGAAGGACGACAAGCTGAGCTTCGTGAACTATTACAAGATGCCGTCTGCGCAGAGCGATAGCGAGAACTGCGTCGCCCACAACGGCTCGCTGATTCCGGTCCCCGGCCGCGACATTGAAGTGCAGGCCTGGTATCAGGGTGGTCTCTCCATTATGGATTTCACTGACCCGGCGCAACCGTTCGAGATTGCCTATTTCGACCGTGGGCCGATTGATCCGAAGGTGTTGGTGCTGGGCGGCGAGTGGGCGGGGTATTGGTACAACGGTTACATTTACGGCTCGGAGATTGCGCGCGGCCTGGATGTCCTTGAGTTGACGCCGACCAAGTTCCTGACGCAGAACGAAATCGACGCGGCCAAGACCGTTCGTGTGAATGAACTGAATGTGCAGAACCAGGAAAAAATCGAGTGGCCGGCAAAATTGGTCGTCGCCAAGGCGTACGTAGACCAATTGTCTAGGTCCCAAGCCCTGCCGCCCGACAAAATCGCAGCTCTGCAAAAAGCAATTCAAAGCGCGGAGAGCTCCCACATGAGCAAGGCTGCGCTGGCCAGGCTGAAGCAGATGGCGCCATCTTTGGCAAAGGACGCCGGCACGGCGAAAAGCCAGGCAGATTCAACCCGGCTGCGCTCTTTGGCTGAGATTCTGGAGCATCCATCAGCGTAGCGCTGGCGAATGTTTTTGCGGCCCAGCCCTGTTGGTTCTTCGGTTAGACTTCTTGGAGGGGTCTGGAAGAGCACTTCATGAGCACTGCTGTGAATACGGCGCAACCCGGGGCTGTGCCGAAGGTAAAAACACAAAGATTTGACCGCTCCATCATCGAAGGGCCGCTGGGCCGGGCTGTATGGCGCCTTGCGTGGCCTACGATGCTGCAGAACATGATCGCCGGACTGCAGGGCATCATTGATCATGCCATGGTCGGGCACTATGTCGGCTACCGGGCGAACGCCGCCATTGGAGTGAGCTGGCAGATCATTATTGTCGTCATCGTTTTCATCAGCTCGCTGTTCACCGGGATGGGCGTGCTGGTGGCCCGGTTTGCGGGCGCGAACGAACCCGAGAAGGTCAACCGGGTTGTCTATCAGGCATTCCTGACGGCCGTGGCGCTCTCGGCCGTGATGGCCACCATAGGATACTTTGCTGCGCCCACGCTGCTGAACGTGGTGAACGCCGCGCCCGAAGTCAAAGCGATGGCGCTGCCGTTTATGCGCGCCATGTTCATGGGCATCTTCGGCATGATGATGTTCTTCATGCTGAGCGGGGCCTTTCGGGCCGCCGGTGATCCGCGCACGCCCCTTCGTCTCGGCGTAACCATGACTGTGCTCACCATCGTCTTCAACGTCATTCTGATTCCCAGGATGGGACCCATCGGCGCGGCTTTCGGCACCATTGCGAGCAGCACGACCGTCGCAATCTATGGAGTGTCGCGGCTGTTTGCGCCCGACTCGGTGATCCAGTTCCATCGTGGGATGGACTTGCGCCCCGATTGGGCGGTCATCCGCTCCCTGTTCCGTTTCGGATTGCCCGCCGGCGTCCAGGGGATTGCCATGAATGTCGCTGGTGTGCTCATGCTCCGGTTCATCGGGTCGCTCCAGCACAGCGCTGCCGCCCAAGCGGCTTATGCCATCGGATACTCGCAGCTCTTCTCGCTGATCACCTGGACCTCTCTTGGATTGATGGGCGCGTCCGCAACCATTGCCGGCCAGAACCTCGGCGCCGGTCATCCGGACCGGGCCATGCAGGGCGTGGCGGTTGCCTCGCGCTTTGGCCTGCTGGTCGCCGCAGTCCTGGGCGCCGCCTTCGTGGCCATTCCCCAGTACCTGCTGGCGATTTTTGGAATGAAAGACCCGCAAGTGCTTTCGCTCGGGGCGCAATTGCTGCGTTACCTGAGTGTCTCAGGGTTTTTCATCACCGTGGCCCTCAGCTTTACCGGCGGGCTGCAGGGCACCGGAGACACGCGCAGCCCCTTGTATATTTCAATCCTGTCGCAGATCGCCATCCCTCTTGGCTGGTGCGCTATTCTCCAGTCGCAACGCGGGCTCCGGCCTGGGGATGTCTGGCTCGCAATCGTGTTCGGCCACTGCACCCGCGCGCTATTGACCGTGCTACGTTTCCGTCAGGGCAGGTGGCGGCACATCGCCATCGACATCAATCCGGGCAGGGCCGGCTAGTCGCAGCAACTTTCAAGTAGTCCCGCTGGGGGCGCATTTTGAAGACGACAGACATGAAGCCACCAACCGCGGCAGGAACAAAATCCGGTCTGGGCTATTGGATGGAAGAGGTTTTGAAAGAGGCCCAAAAGGTTGTGACCGGCTTTGACCACGATGTCGTCCATGACCTCCGCGTCGCGCTTCGGCGGTGCCGTTCCATTGCAGAAGGATTTCAGGCGATTGATCCTGATCCAGGGTGGAAAAAGATGCGGAAGGCCGGCAAGGAGCTTTTCGTCAGTCTTGGCGATCTCCGCGACTGTCAAGTCATGATGGAGTGGATTGCCCAGCTTGGCCCTGCCGAAGATCCTATAACGCAGAAGCTCCTGGATTATTGCCAGGGCCGGGAACAGGCTGCGAAGGCCCATGCCGGGCAGTCTCTTCAGAAATTCAATCGAAAGCAGTGGAAGGCATGGGCATCGTCGCTTCCCAGACGAACCAGTCGTATTCGACCCGGAAGTGAGCCGTTTCAGTCGATTGCTCTGGAGCGCTGGGCTCAGGCACGCAAGCTACATGCTGGCGCCAGCCGGAACCGCAGCAAGACCGCGTGGCATCGGTTGCGCATGGACGTAAAGAAATTTCGATATGTGATCGAGAATTTTCTCCCCGAACTCCACGTTCGGCTGGGAGGTGGTCTCAAAGAAATTCAAGACCTGTTGGGTGAAATACACGACCTGGACGTTCTCTGGGTCACTGCTATCGGTAGTGGATTTCTCCAAGCCATAGAAGACCGTCAACGGTGGGAGGAACGCATACTCTCGGAGCGTACTCGCCGTATCGAGCAGTATCGCAAGAGAATGCTGGGCCGGGATTCGCTTTGGTCGCTCTGGAGATCAGCTTTGCCCCAGGCGGAGAAGGCCGGCCAATCGGTCCTGAAGAAGCTGCATGCCTGGGCGTCTTTCCTGGACTCCGACTTTCAGCACAGCCGGCGAATTGCCCGCCTTACTCTGCAGCTCTATGACGGCTTGGTGCGCGTGGGCGTGCTGGCGTGTGACCGGCGGTCACGCGAGTTATTGCAAGCCGCAGCCACTATGCATGATGTAGGGCGCTCGGAGGGCAGTGCCGACCACCACAAGACCACCGAGCGGCTCATCCGCAAGCTGGATCTCCCTTTCGGCTGGAAGCCGGAAGACTTGGAGATGGTGGCGCTGATTGCGCGCTATCACCGGGGGGCGCTTCCCAGCGCCGATCAGAAACGATTGAGTCGTCTGCCAGCGTCTTTGCAGCGCTTCACCAAGTCCATGGCGGGTGTTTTGCGGCTAGCGGACGCATTGGATCGCTCCCACGATGCCGTGATCCGTCGCTTGAGAGTAGCCAAACCGGGAGAATTTGTATTGATCTCTGCTGAGGGCCTGGATGAAGAGAGTCCTCTTGCCGAAAGAGTCGCCGCCGCCAGACATCTGCTTGAAACCAGCTGTGGAATTCCCATTATTGTGCGGCCCCTGGCCAGGCCGTAAGCCAGAACCAATGGATTTTCAATTATGCAATTCTGGCAAGCAGTGTCTATTCTGCATTTTGTTCTAGCCGCCGCTTTTGAAAAAAGCTTTTCAGGATTTCAGAGCACCTGTCTTGGAGGACACCGGGTGTTACTTCAACCTTATGATTCAGCCGGGGATGGTTCAGTACCTGCAACGCCGATCCCGCGGCTCCCGCCTTGGGATCGCTTGCGCCATAGACTAGACGTGCTAACCGGGCATGTAGGATGGCGCCGGCGCACATGACGCAAGGCTCGATGGTAACTACCATTTCACAACCGACCAAACGATGGTTGCCGAGCTGCGCGGCAGCCCGGCGTAAGGCGATCATTTCGGCATGGGCTGTGGGATCGTTGTCGAGCAGGTTGCGATTATGGCCCCGTCCCAGGATAATCCCATCTTTGATTACTAAAGCGCCAATAGGCACTTCGCCCAATTCCGCAGCTGCCTGGGCCTGTTCCAGTGCGAGTTGCATCCAGCTAATGTCTTTTTTCATGAGTTCCCATGGGGATAAAACCCGTAGTCTTGGCATTTCAGGATATTCCAAAGTCAGCAGCAGCGGCGTGTTTGATTTTACCAGCAGCAACTCCCCTTTCTGATGCGGTTGAGTCAACCCCTGCCTGTTTACTTATCTCTAACCAAACAACGGCGTCTATATATCCCTCGCGGGGCCGTCGCGAGGAACCTTAGTAGCCCGATGGGCAAAATGAAAACTTCGAAGGAGCACCCACATGACAAAGAAACTGTTATTGACACTAACGCTGGCTACCGGCATGGCGTTCGCGCAGAGTGGTAGCACAGGCAGTGGCAGCACGACCAGCCAAAATCCGCAAACTCCCAGCGGCAGTTCTACTACTCCAAGTTCTTCTACTCCAAATGACCCCAGCAACCAGAGCGCGACCAGCACGTCCGGCTCGGAATCGACCGTGCGCGGTTGCTTGAAGCAATCCGGGAGCGACTGGATTCTTTCCCAAGGCGGCGCGGGCCAGGACATTACGCTCAAAGGCGACAGCTCTATGCTGAAAGCCCATGACGGTCATCAGGTTGAAGTGAAGGGGACCCAGAGCGACAGCACCACTTTGAAGGTCAGCTCCGTGAGCATGATCTCCGATTCCTGCGGCAGCGGCTCCGCCAGCGCGACCGGTGCGAGCAGCAGCCCAAGTTCAACCACGCCAGACCAGAGTGCAACCGGAGCGGCCGCGGCTTCCCCAAATGGTTCAGCCCCCGGCGCTTCCAACAGCTCGGCGATGAGCAACAGCGGAAGCCAGGCTTCCACTCCAGGCTCGACACCTCCGGTAACCAATGACACGTCCTCCAGCACCGTGGGCAGCGGTTTGGCCAGCACCCAAGTACCGGGTTCAGCGGCTCCCTCTGCAGGCAAGAGCGACCAAAGCTCAACTTCGCAGACTGGAACCACCATTGACCGGGCCGACCGTCCGGCCGCCAGCACTACCGGCGCAACCACAACCACCCCCGACCAGAGCACAGCTTCGAGCACCAGTAGCTCGACCATGCCCAGCACGGCTACCAGCAGCTCTACCGCCGATCAAAGTTCTACCACAACCAGCAGCAGCACATCGGCCGCTGATCAGAAAACTCCTTCAACCAGCAGCACCACCACTGCTGATCAAAACACGACCACCAGCACTGCAGATCAGAGCGCGAACAGTGGGCAGCTACCTCAGACAGCCTCGCCATTGCCGCTGCTGGGATTGTTGGGCCTCGGCTCACTGATAACAGGTCTGGTTGCCCGCAAGAAATAACTCTCACTGCCAACTTAGGCTACTAATGAAAACTGCCCGCGACGCTTAAGCGTTACGGGCAGTTCTTAATTGTGCGGCTTTTGTCTTCTGGGGCTGCCTCTTGTTAAAGAGTGCGGTCAGGCACTACCATTTAGCTTGGGAGGTAAGTCAATGTCAGCAGCGATGGAAGGAATTAAGTGGGACATTTGTTGTGCGGCTCGCATTTTGTATCGCGCCGGGCTGAGTGTGGGTGTGGCCGGGCACCTGAGCGTAGCCATTGGCGAAAATAAGATGCTCATGAATCGTTTCGGCCCATCGTTTGCAACGTTGCGTCCGGCTGACATGGTCACCTTTGATTTTCACGGGAAAGTTGTGGAGCACGATCCTTCGGTTGATCCGTACGTGAACGATACGGTTGCGCTTCATGCGGTCATCCACCGTTGCAATCCGCAGATTGTGGCCGTTGCCCACACGCATCCCCCCATGGCGATCACCTGGAGCACCTTCCGCCGCGTACCCGAGGTCTATGACCAGGAAAGCTGCATGCTGGCCGGGGATGTGGCCATTGTGGAAGAGGACTACACCGGCTTGGCCGCATCGGAAGACCGGGTAAAGCCATTTGCTGATGCTCTGGCCAAACAGGCGACCGCTATTCTGCCCAACCATGGCGCTCTTACTACTGGTCCAAATGTTCAAGTAGCCGCATTCCGAATGCTCTTGCTGGAAGGCATGTGCGCCCGCAACATCTCTGTGGCATTGGCTGCACAGTCCACGGGATTCAAGCCGCATCCCATTAAGGCGGAAGATGCTTTGACCGCTAAAGCGGAACTGGCCCGGATTCCCGGCTTGCAACCGATGTGGAAAGATTATTTGCAGCGCCTGCAACAGACCGATCCGGACCTGTTTGAAAACCGTCCGCGCACCGCAGCCGCTTAGTTAGTCTCAGTAACTGTTAACTTATCGTAAGGAATTACGGGGTTGGGATTGGGTGCCCCATCCTTCGCGTTTTTTGCGAAGGGTGGGTCTATACCGGTGCAGGCTGTTGCTGCGTCATGCAGTGAATTGCGCCCAGCCCCCAGATGAAATCTCCACAGTAGATGCCGGCAACTTTGTGTTTAGGAAAGAGTTCCGCCAGCAGATTCAGCGCAAACCGGTCATTCGGATCGTTGAAAGTAGGAACCAAGAGAAGCTGGTTGGCAATATAGAAATTGGCGTAACTGGCCGGCAACCGCCGTTCCTGGAAAACCACAGGGCGGGGGAGTGGCAGCTCAATGATCTTCAGCTTGCGGCCATTCAGGTCAGTAGTTTTCCTCAGGCGATTTAGATTTTCCTGCAGCGGTTCGTAGTTGGAATCGCCCCGGCTGCGCTCTGTAACTGCAACAACTGTGTCTGCCGCGACGAAGCGGGCAATGTCGTCTACGTGCCCGTGGGTATCATCCCCAATGATGCCGCGGTCCAGCCAGATGATTTTCTCAACTCCCAGAAAGTCCGCAAAAATCTGTTCCAGGTCATCACGAGAGAGCCCGGGATTGCGCTGCTGAACCTTGCTTAACAGACATTCTTCGGTGGTGAGCAAGAGTCCTTCGCCGTTGCTATCGATGCTGCCACCTTCCAGTACAACTTGATGAGCCTTGCCGTTGCGCTGGACGATGGGTTTGAACTGCTTTAACTTCAGGTGATTGCCAATCAGATCAGGCAGCGCATTGTCGTGCCGCCAATCGGGATACTTTGCCCAGGCATTGAACCGCCAATTCGTAATCGCGATCTGGTCAACCTGCGAATTGCGGCGGATAAAGATCGGTCCGGAATCGCGGGTCCATACGCGGTCCGTCGGCCATGCATGAAACTTAACGCGCTTAAGTTCTACATGGGAACGGCGGAGAATCGTGCGGGCGGCTGCCCGCTCTTCGCGGTCAGTCACGATGATGTTTACATCTTCAATTTGGCTGAGATAACCCACGATCTCCGTGTACACCCAGGGGATGGCCTCAAATTTTCCGGGCCAGTCGCTGCGATTGTGGGGCCAAGCAATCCATGTAGCCTGATGGCGCTGCCACTCAGCCGGCATCCGGTACCCAAGCTCGCAAGGTTTTACGCCTGCACTGAATTGAGATCTAGCTGGCGCCATCAGTCTAAAAATCTCTTGGAGATTGCTGAGTAGCTGTCAATGCGGCGGTCCCGCAGGAATGGCCAGTTGCGGCGCACATCCTCGAGATGGCGCAAGTCGCAATGGCCGATCAGAATCTCTTCTTTATCGTGAGAAGCTTCAGCCATGATGCGTCCAAAAGGATCGCACAAGAACGATCCGCCCCAAAACTCCAGGCCTTTGCCCTGGGCTCGATTGCCCATGATATCGCCGAATTCGTGGCCCACGCGGTTGACCACTGCTACAAATACGCCATTGGCGATTGCATGCGCGCGCTGGATGGTCTTCCAGGCGTCATGCTGGGCATGCCCGAACTCGACTTTTTCATCCGGATGCCAGCCAATCGCCGTGGGATAAAAAAGAATATTAGCGCCTTGCAATGCGGTCAAGCGGGCACCCTCTGGATACCACTGGTCCCAACAGACCAGCGCGCCTAGGCGGCCATAACAGGTGTCAAAGGCCTTGAATCCCAAATCGCCGGGAGTGAAGTAGTACTTCTCGTAATAGAGAGGATCGTCCGGGATGTGCATCTTGCGGTAAAGGCCCTTGATGCTGCCGTCGGAGTCCAGAATGACAGCGGTATTGTGGTAGAGCCCTCTGGCCCGCCGCTCAAAAACTGAGGCAATAATCACGACATTGGCGTCGCGGGCAATTGGGGCCAGAGCTTCAGTGGTTGGGCCGGGAATGGGCTCGGCCAGATCGAACAAGGCTGGGTCTTCTCGCTGGCAGAAATATTGGGTACGGAACAACTCCGGCAAGCAGACGATCTGTGCTCCGTTTTTTGCTGCCTCTCGAATCTTGTCTGCCGCGCGCCGAAGATTCTCCTCCGGTTCGGGCGAACAGCTCATCTGGACAAGGCCCACGGTAAAAGCTTCAAATGCCACTCACGCTCCCTTTGCGACTGAGTTGAACCCTATAAGAATAGCAAACCCCATGCGCTCCGGATTTCACGCGGATTGACTCAGGGCACTCCGACCTTGTACTTTTCTGAGTCTGCTCAAATTACAACCGAGAATCTGAGGTGAGCCTTGAAGCACAAGCACGAGGGCGAAGGAATCGACCGCAAGCTGCATGATCCCGTAAAAGACAAGCTGTCCCCTGTATTCCCCCTGGATCTCTCCAAGACCAGGAACATCAGCGACCTGGTGCGCGGCATGGCCGACACAGCTTTCACCGGACGTCAGCTCGGTGAGGCCGTAGACGTATTGGAAGCCATGGCGCGCGACCGGGACTGTTTTGTGGTCATGACTTTGGCAGGAGCCATGACGGTTGCCAAACAGGGGTTGATTGTTTGCGATCTGATCGACAAAGGTTTGGTCAATGCCATCGTCTCAACGGGAGCGCTCATGGCCCATGGGTTGGTAGAAGCCACCGGATGCAAGCACTATCGCTATGATCCACGGATGAACGATGTCCAGCTCTACGAGGCAGGTTACAACCGCGTTTATGACACCCTGGAGCCGGAACAGAACCTTGACCATGTTGAGCTAGTGATGGAAGAGGTTTTGGGCAACTGGAATGCCGATGAGACCATGTGCTCCTGGCGGCTGAACCAGGAGATTGGGCGTCATCTGAAAAAACACACCAAGGGCAGGGGTATTCTAAAATCGGCCTTTGAGAAGAATGTCCCGGTATTTGTGCCCGCCTTCACCGACTCTGAGTTGGGATTGGATGTGGCGCTGGCCAACCGCATGAGAGCCCGGAAGGGCCAGCTCGGCCTTCGTTTTGACCCATTCTTTGATTTGAACCATTTTGCCGAAACCTTGCTCCAGCAGAAACGGATTGGCATCTTCACCATTGGCGGTGGCGTGCCGCGTAACTGGGCTCAGCAATTCGGCCCTTATTGCGAGCTGCGGGTGCGGCGCGCCGGGGAAAATGTGGAGCTAAAGCGATATCACTATGGGGTCCGCATCTGCCCCGAACCGGTGCATTGGGGAGGACTCTCGGGTTCGCCCTATAGCGAAGCCATCTCATGGGGCAAGTTTGTGCCCCCCGGGGAAGGTGGACGCTTTGGAGAGGTCTTTGTAGACGCTACCGTCGGCCTGCCGATCATGGTAGCAGCGCTGCTGGAGCGCCTGGGCAAAGGCTACAAAAAGAGCGCCCAGAAGCCCGTAAAATCCGCTACCCACAAGAATCTGAAAACCACGGGAAAGAAGTAGGCCCGGGGGATTCTGTCTATTCGAATACCAGAATCGCCGCTGCAATCACCGTGGTCCAAAGTCCGCGCTTATCGCCTACGGCGGTCTGGGTAACATTCGTAGTGCGGACGATCTTGTTGGAGATTCGGTAAATTTCTTTCTTTTCGTCCCAGGATTTGTCCGGATCAAATTCCACATCAAGGGTGGTTGCCAGCATCTCTGCCGCCAGCTCTTCTGCGTATTCGCCGGCAATATTGTCGGGCTCGCCAAAAGAATGGTGCTCGCTGAGATAGCCATAGGTGCTGCGGTCGGCCGGTATCGCCAAGCCGATGCTGGATGCGGTAAGACGGTGGGGTTCACGCGTGGAATTCTCAGCAACCACGGCAAAGGTCACCTCGCCAGGATGCAGAAACTTAACCCCTTCTTTGCGCGAGATCAGCTTGCAGTTGGGCGGAAAGATGGAAGAGACACGCACCAGGTTCTGCGCTGCAATTCCGGCGTCGCGAAGTCCCATCTCGAATGATGTCAGGCGCTCTTTGTGCTTACCCACACCTTTAGTCAAAAAGATGCGCTTTGGCACCATGTTTATCCCCAAGGTAATTGCCTCCGAAAAAAGAGTTGTGATGGCTGAATAAAAAAAATAACACACCCAGATGGCCAGCCGTTAAAAATTCCTTAAATATTTTG